>MDTB01067952.1_pt1 | contig 15380 bp, 6 predicted proteins | sample 811161 | NCBI WGS metagenome assembly MDTB01 (sample SAMN05326650, study PRJNA326480) | marine metagenome | isolation source: seawater | place: Mediterranean Sea | collected 2009 | reverse complement strand
TGAAGTAGCTGCAGAAAGTTCCATTTTTAGTTTTCCTGTAGACGCATTTACTATGCTTACCGTAAAACTTGCCGTCACACCCGAAGCCGCATGAGTCGTCCGCAGCTGAGCCCTTCCTGAGTAGCCAGAAAGATTTTTAGCTGATCCTGACTCTGTAACTGTTAAGTCAATCGCAAAGTCGGAGCCTTGGTCGATCACCAAGTCATAAGTTGCTGCAGTCATTATATTTCTCCATTCTGAAATTATATCTCAAAGGACCTGTTTAGTCAAGTTTTATTTTTTGGTGGTATTATGCTAGGTTGCCTATTTTTATTCGTAGGCTATCACTATTAAATACCTCTATTTTATCGTCTGATATCTTTATTCGACTGTTGGCTGTACTAGACCCAATAACAAGTCTATCTGCAGAGATTGATCCTGCAGTTATCTGACTAGCTCCGATGGTTCCTGACACTACCATATCTCCATCAATAAAAGCTGTTGCTGCGCTCCAAGAACTTGAGCCTCGAACATAACTTTTTACATCAGTAGCATTCGTTGAGTTTCTTACTATAGCAACATCAAACTGCACCGGGTTTCGTCCTACAACAGTACTAAAATCGGAATTACTTGGAGCATTACTATTAGATGCCGTAATTAAAAATACTCCTGCATTTGCATTTCCATCATCTCCTGTCGGGCCTTGAATACCTTGAATACCTTGAATACCTTGAATACCTTGTGCTCCTGCTGCTCCTGCTGCTCCTGCGGGTCCTTGGGGGCCAGTTACACTAAACTGCCCCGCAAAAGAAAAGTCAGTACCATCAAACTTCATGAAGTTTGTATTGTCACCTATGTGCACTCTTCCTGAGCCGTCTAAGAAAAAGCCCTTTGTCGAGTCTCCAAAAGCAGTTTTACTATGACTATGGAATTTTGCATTTGTGTCCGAAGCAGAAGTACCTACTTTTAGTATGCTTCCTACATTAAGTTGATTTGTAAGAGTAGTATTTGCAGTAATTTTATCTGCGGATAAAGTTCCGTCTACAAGTACGCTTCCGTCAAATTCTTGAGTTACTACAGAGCTAAAGTCACTTGCTGCTACACTTCCTGAACTTGCTGTTGCACTTCCTGTATAAACACGAGTTGCTACAATACTCCCATTCTTTACTGTAATTCTATCATTTGCTACTATTCGTTTGGTTTGTGCAGTTCCATCTTTTTGTATTAAATTACTAGTGATTACTGCAGCTGCGACTGCTTGTGCAACTGTATTTGTAAGAGTTCCCTTAAAGGCTGTTGCTTGAGCAGAGGTCATTGATAAAGTAATCGTTGCTCCATCCCTTGTAGTCACAGGAATTTTTGCAAGTGTGATAGTGTGCTCTTGTATCTTCGTATTGCTTGCACCGAGATCAATCAATTTTACTCTGAAACTTGCTGATAAAGAAGTAGCTGTATCTATAATATTTGCGGAAGCTGCGATAGTGACAACGCCAGAATTACTTATTAAAACTTCACTGTCTGCTATACCACCAGTCGAACTACCAGACACTACTTGAATTCCAAACTTTGTTTCGCCTGCGCTAGCGGAAGTTGCAAAAGTATAGTCTGTGTTCCCCTTGTTTACATTAAAAGAGCAACTAAAGTCATTTGAAGTAACTCCCGCAGAGTTCATAACAAATGTATGCTCTAAATTTGTACCTGAGGAAGCTATGGAACTCCCTACCGCAGGAACCACAACAGCATCAGAAACAGTATTAAAAGAGCTTGCAGGAATCAGTACAGTAGCACCGAAACCTGAAACATCTACTTCAGACTCCCAAGTGTTCTCTCCGCCAGATACTGCTTGTTTTTTTCTAAACCAACCGCTGCTTCCTATTTGGTCATTGGTAATTGATCCACTAGAAACTGCTGTTATAGAACTACTTGCAAAGGTATATGTAATGTTAGGGAACCCAGCTATTGTTGAAGGTGCCGCAGGCTTACTAGAGGAGTTTTTATATAATCTTACTGTATCAAAATTAAGAATTGCTGAAGGAGTTGCAGTAGCTTCAACGCCATTTACAGTAGGATGGGCTGCTGAGCGTGCATTGATAGTTTGTCCTGAAGGTCTTCTTACACTCTTTTTATGTCTAATCCAGTAGTATCTTGTAGCGTTTGCTGTGATCTTAGTAAGTCCCTCAGTATCAACAAAAGATACTACATCTCCACTTAGATCCGCAATAATTATTGCACTTCCCAAAGAGTCGCTAGTATTTCTGAGGATTTCTGTAGACCATTCTGCTCCAGCTTTAGCATTATTTGCCCAAGCCAAACTGATTTGATTCTCTCCCCCAGTAGCACTTAAATTATTAGGAGCTCCTGGTGCTTGCACTGGGCTAGATGCACCTTGTCCTTGGTCTACATTATCAAAAATATTAGTTTCTGTTTCTTCAACTATGTAAGTGCTGTCACTGTGTTCTTCTGCCGTAACTTGGGTTAAACAATCCTGCGTAAAGTTTAGATTGCTAATACGATACATTTTCTCTGCCCAACCAAACCTTGGGTAAGTAACTTTTATTATTTCACCTGCAAGAAGCAGAATACCTTTTGGACCTATTGTGAAATTTATTTTTTTATTTGCCCGAGATTGGTCTAAATACTGTTTTGCGTTCATACGAGCATTAAAGTAATTAGTTATCATAGGAGTTTTTATATCTTGTTTTTTAGGTACACCCCTGTCTTCTTTTAAATACTCGGAATTAAAAAAGGTTACACCCCTCTTGTCGTATCTAACCTGTGGATCAGGTATTTCTACGCTTACAGAGTTAGCTGAGCCTTTTAATCCTGTATCTTCTACAGCTATCGCTCCGATTATGTCGTCTTCATCAATTTTTCGAACATCATTTGTACTGTATGCTCCTGCCTGACTCTTTACATCTAGCTGGTACTTACCATTAGCATATCTTAAAATACCATTAAAATGTTCTAAAATAGAATTTACATTTTCAAAGACTGGGGTCTCAGTCCTTATAACAGCATTAGTTTGGTGTCTAGTTACTTCTCGCTGGTTCTTTGATTGCCAACCTGAGTACCTCCAATACTTAACAGAATCTGAGTCATATAAAGAGTAGCCAACAGTAGTAGGAAAGCTTGTATTTTCATTGAACTTCTTAATTAAAGGATTGCCGTCAAAAGAAGCATTACTAGAACGTATTCCAGAGATAGCTAACCCATCAGTATTTAATGTGTCGCTGGCACCTAGGTGCCAGTAAGGTCTTACTACACCCCCACTAGCTTGCCCACCTAGATTGTCTCCTACTCTTACAAGTTTTATGTCACCAAAGTATTTATCGGCAGTACTTTGTGCAACAGGAATATCTGTAGTAGCACTCAGCGTTGTATAGCTTGTTTGTTGGGCTATATGTACTCTTGATACCAGAACAGATTTGCCATTAATAGTTACTTCATGAACTTTCCACAAAAGCTGCCCAACTTCATAAGTTCTCCAGTCTTCCCATTTAGTTATAAGTTTACCTATGCAATCTGTGAAGGTAACTTCAACCATGTTAACAGTGCTTACAGTTGTGCCATCCTCTGATAAGATTTTTACAGCTCGTAACGTTTTTGACTTAACAGTTCCTTGGAAAAATAACTTAGAAGTTGGATCATACTCATACTTATATACTTCTCCAACAGCTATTGAATTTATATTAAAGTTTCTATGTAGAAGTACTGTAATGTCAGAGCGAGTATCACATTGTCTAGCAGCGTCTTTAAACGAGTCTAAATCTATATCTGTATCTAAATCTAATCCTCTCCCATACCTCTCATTTGTCATATAATCAAGAAGCTGTATGGCTGGGTTTATAGAAACTTTCTTGTCTCCGTTTTTAGGAAGTATTCTGTACGTATCTCCTTGCTTAGCTATAAACTGCCCATTACTGGGAGTAACACTAAAGTCTCCTGAGTTTGACCCAACTACAAAGGTTAAAGCCGCTCCGACAGGTAGTGTTATAGCATTTGAAAAAGTTACTACATTTGTACTTGTATTTACAGAGATAACCTTAGTGCCTTCAGGTATAAAATTTATTGCTGTACGAACAGGAAAATAGTTTGTTCCAGAAGACAGTCCTGAGGACATAGTGCTAATGTTTGTAGCAGCAAATGTATGCGTTGCAGAAAAAATTCCGCTACTACTTTGAGTAGGCGACAAAGTAACGCTTGTATCGACCGTATTGGCTGCTTCTAAACTTGATCTTTCCCCTAGAAAAGCTAGTCTTTCTGAGGCATCATACGCGGCTATCTCTGCTGTAGAAGTAACTTTACTACCATCTTCTAAAATTCTTGTTACTTCTAATGTCTGTCCCTCATATAAATCATCTGTCGAGGCTTCTGCTCCGCTTGCTAGCTTAACTACATTTGTTAAAACTATTTTTCCACTAGTTGGTTTTCCTACTTGTGTGTTAAATATGTTTTCAATTTTATTGTTGCTAGTGTTAAAACTACCTTGCGTAAACCCAAGACTTTTTAGTACGTCAGTATCAGTTACAGATTGAGAGCTAGTTAAAATACCTATACCTGCAAGCTGTTTTGCTGGTAAGTAACTTAGAGCATTTCTCACATTACTAGTAGGTATAAATACATCGACCCCCTGTCCTTCTGAAACTCCTGTATCAGTAAACGATGCTACAGAGCTGTTCCCTCCTGTGCCTATCGTTACTTCCATAGTGGCTGCTACTGATCCACTATTTGTATTATGATCCCAAGTTGCAAATTCTATAAAATCTGCTCCGTCATGTGCGGCATTTTCAGGAACCATTTTAAATTCAGTATTTGTTGTGGTTCCCATCGCTTCATCGCTGAATCTATACTTGGGAAAGACTCTTTCTCTTCCGTCTTTATACTCAAAAATATCCATGATAGTAAGACTATCACCAATCTTTGTGCCTCCTGTTATAGTATAGATATCAACTGTTTTTCCTAACTGAAATACTGCTTTTGCCCTTTGAGTTGTGATCGCACTTGATGATTGAGAAGGAGTGTCGTGCAGTTTATAACAATAATCGTAGTTATACTGCTCTATTTCTTTTCCTCTAACAACAAAATCTAGTTCAGGTATTTCTATATCACCTTCCGATATCTCATACTTGGCAACTACATAAGCTGTATCAAGCAGTCTATGTTGAGGACTCCAATAGTGCCCCTTATTATTCTCTAAATCATTTTGTAACTTAAATCCGTTGCCGCCACTTTTACCTTGTTTAGCAACATTTATCAGCATATCATCAGCACGCTGAAAAGGCCTTCCAGCATGAAAGATGAGTTTTGTATTTATAGGAAATTCGAAGGAAGCCGTGCTCTCATGAGTTACACCTGCTTCACTTTTTTGAGTAAAACTAAGTGCAGAATTCTCTTCTCTTACATTGAAACCAATTAAAGACGCTAAACCGGGTACAAGGGAAATGCCTTGAAAACTAGACATTGTATCAATGTAGTCAAGTATTCCTCCGCCTGCAAAAGCGGGTGCAGAAGTAAGAGTGTCTCCTTTTGTTGCAAGACCTTCACATACTACGTCAATAGTTTTGTCATCATTTTGAGTTGATCGAGTATTTTTATCGTTCTCATCTACGCATATTCTGGACTGTCCATCTATGTATATATCATAAAGTCCACTGATCTCTCCTTCGCATATTGCGTAAACGCAGTATATTTCTGCAGCGTCGTCTTTTCTACTATCTGCGAATATAGGTATACTATCTACCCTGTTTACACCGTATATTACAGGAAGGTGTTTGGCTTCTAAATTAAATCTAAGGTCAACATCTCTGTCTACCTCTACCTCATACTCAACCATTTTTCTACGCAGACCTAACAAGCCAGACTTTTTCATCTTATACCTAGTTTCCATAACTTGGTATACAGCTATAATATTTATGGCTTTTTCTGCGTGCATAAAGCCAAGATCGCTTGCATAATCTGAGCGAACTAAAGCTTTTGTATCTACTTCTCCATTTCCTGAAATTGCTCGATGCTCTGAATCAGAGGTGACTCGTCCTGTAACTCTTTGAAAATCTCCCCAATGACTTGAAAGAGTCCAAACAATTTGGCTAGATTTTGTAATATCTTCTGTAAGTTTTGCTTTATTTATTATACCTTTAAAAATTAAATAAGGTACCCCTATGATCCCGCCTGTGCTAGGATCAAGATGCGCTTTGTATATGAAAACTTCTCTATTTATATAGCCTGCATAAGTTGCATTTGTAATACCGCCCTCTAGTTCTTCATTTAGGAGGGCTGTTACTTCATCAGGAGTTGCTTGAACTTCAAAATTTTGCGTAGAAGAAGAAGCTGTAAATGCTACAGTTCCTATTCTTTTTACAGTTATAGTTGTATTTGTGCCATTCATTGCAGTAATAACACCCTGCAAATTATGATTAGTAGTTGCCCCCACTAAGTTTTTTACAGTTATTTTATCGCCTATAATGAATCCAAGCTCCAAGAAATCATCACCATCATTTGCTGTAATTGTGAAATTATCTCCAGAAGCCGCGAGACTTAAGTTCTGCCCAATAACTGTGCCAGTATTTATGGATTCAGTGGCTATAGTAATACTTATATTTGAAGTTTTTGCTTCTGTTGTTTCAGCTATAGTTCCTACGTTTTTTACTCTATTCGCTCTATAAGTTTGAGACCCGTTAGAGTTTCCTGCAGCATCAGAACTTCCATCATCAAAAGCTAAATCAAAAGAACCATCTGTAATATATGCATAGTCAGAAGCTGTTTGTGCAGGTTTAAAACTTTGAGTTGACAAAGCTCGCTCAAACTTAATTAAGTGACAGTATAAAAAAGGATCTTCATTAGTAAGAGAAGTCTTGAGAGTTGAGTGCAGCGATCTTTCTGTCATAGGAATTCTTCAAGTTTTAAACTAAACTGGTATAAGTTGTCTGTATTTAAACTGTACTGGGAAAACGGTTGTGTCGTAACTACTTTCATTTTAGGCACACTAAAAGTAACTACAGTATTGTCACTAACGGATTGCGTAAATTCTGGAGTTACATTTATTCTAAATTTATCTGCTGCAGGCTGTGTTGTGCCGGCTTGGTAATCGTGATTAGTTTCTACAGAGGTGATTAAGTAGGCTTTCGTGTTTGTAGCAAGAGTTATCATATCTCCGGGTCTTGGCACATTAGGATTTAGTGCATGACCGTTGAAAGAGTATGCAGTTCCATAGTTAGCATGCTTTTCTACATGAACCATTACTGAACTTGTGCCCGCTGCTGCTGCTCCATCTGTTCGTATGTACGGAGCATATGCGGATTCAGTTGAGCTTCCACCAAAACTTGTAGCATCAAACGTTTGAGTTACAACTGTATTCCAAGACGCATTTTGAGGTACTCTATACTGAGGCAGCGCTACAAAAAACGGAGTTATTGGGCCTTTTTGTCTTAGCAAAAAAGAGTATACAGGCTCAAACTCTTCTCGTGTCATAGGATGATAAGTTAGATCAACTTTCCACTTTTGTGCAGCTATCGCTCTTGCAATAAGTCGTTGAGAATTTGTTCGTGTAGATATTACTCTCTGATCATTTGTAAGTTTTACAGATGCAAATCCTGGGCCTGCTTTAGCTTCAGTTTGAGTATCTGTGGCACCATAATACCCAATCTTAAAATTTGGGTCAGGTAAGTCATTTGCAAAGCTAGTAAAAGTTGGCATTACGCTCTCCGTGCTACAGGACTTGTGTAAGTGCTTTCATCTACAGACTCTAAAAAGTCTTGGCCATATGAATTTGCAGCTTCTCTTATCATTCCTATTATGTTTCCTTGTTGTTCCATTAGTATATCTTCTACTCCTGTTGCATCAAGAGCAGTAATATTTATATTTGCAGTAATAGGAGCCCCCATTGCAGCGGTATCATCCGCAGGCATAATAGTCCCTGGACGCTCTGGTACAAACAGCTCTGGTCCTTGCTCTCCTACCATAAATGCTGTGTTTCCTCCGACGTTTCTGTTCTTGTATCCTGTAAATGCGGGTTGGAAGTTTTCAGGGCCGCCCGTACCTCTATCTCCACGAAGATAGGACAGCTCTCCTGCTGCTGATTGGCTTCTAGATACGTCTACTGAACTTCTTCTTGAACCTACTGAAACGCTTCCAGTACTACCTGCTCCACTAACACTACCCCCTCCTTGGAAGCTGGTACTTGCTGCCATTGCTAACATTGCTGCTCCCATTGCCGCTACTGCCGCTACTGATATTGCTGCATAGGTCTCCCTTATGCCAGGAGGAAGCATCATGGCAGTAGCATAAGCAGAAATCATACCAAGACCTGTTTGCATAATTATTTGAGCCATCGTCATTTTTTTGTTCATTTCAAAAGCTCTTTTTTGTGCTGCCTCTTTTTGTTTTTCTAATTTTTTTATTCTTTCAACACTTTTCTTGCTTGATCCATCTTTCTTTTTCTCTGCGGCGATCTCTCTATCTATGCCTTTAATTGCTGCTTGACTGCGAGCATTCATCATACTCATTATTCCACCAAGCATGCTAGACACCACTCCCAGAGCTAAACCAATTCCTGCAAACTTTTCTTTTGCATTTAATGAGAACGTTTCTATTGCAACTCCTATACCTCCTATAACATTAGCAAAACCATCAGCAACTCCTGCTAAAATCTCTCCGTCTGGTCCTAGCTGTCTTAATAATCCTCCTAGTATTTTGAATTCATTTGCTACAAACTGAATTTGCAACCCGGCAGCCTGCATATTCTTTGCAAACATCTCAGATTTAAACTCTTCTTCATCAAGAGGATTCTTGCCTTTTTGTGCTTCCTGTAGAGCTCTTATTGACTCTTTTACGGCATCGATTGAAACTTTAAAATTTATAAGATTTTCTGCACTTGCTTTAAGTTGTTTCGGCGCTCCAAAAGTTTCTGCTTTTGACATTACAATAAGTCTTTCTTGAACCTGTAAAGATTTTAACTTTGCGTTTGCTAGCCTTTGTTCTTGCTCTATTTCATCTGCTCTCAGTTTTCCTGCTTCTGTGCTTAGTTCTATTTCTAGTTGAGCAAGTTTTAATCTTTCTTGCTGCATTGCAATAAAGTTACCATTTGCAGTTGCAGCTATTCCTGTCGCATTTGCTCCTTCTATTTGTGCTCTTGCTATCGATTCTTCTGCATTTATAATCTGTGTTAGCTGTGATAATAGTATATCAGCCTTGACAGCATCCTTTCCAAACATATCTTTAAATCTTTTTCTTATATCCTTAGAAAACTCAGTATTACCTGTAAGCTTCTCTATACCATCCGCGGCTTGGGTTGCTGCGTCCGACAAAGAACTTAGAGAATTAAATGCAGACCGAAAATCTTTTGCCTTGAGACCCTCTCTCACAGCGGTTGCTGTGCTTGATAAACCTTCCTCAAAAGCTGCCAGATTAACCGCAGCATTTGATACTTCTATACCTAGCTTTTCCATTGCTGGGCCAGACTTCAAAGTTGCACTTGCGAGAGCATCGCCTAATACAGGAGAAATTAATGATAAATCTGAGAAAGCATCTTTAAGTTGAGCTAGTGCTTCCTTTTGTTGTTCGGTAGTAAAAACTTGTCTTTTTTGTTTTTTCACACTTCCATCAAGTTGCTTAACCATCTCTGTTGTTGATGCCCCGATCTGCGCGAAAAGGCCTGGAATGTCAAGAGATTTAATAGCGTTGAAAGCATTTTTATTTTTAGTAAGCGCGTCGTCTTGGCTATTCATACCTACAACAATCTTATCTAATTCTTGGGCTCCTGTTTCCAATAGTTTTGTGTAGTTCTTCATAGATTCACTTCGTGCAGCAGCTATTCTATCATCTTCTTGTCCTTGGAGTAATCCCGCTCCAAAATCGCTGTCTCTGAATTTTTGTTGAAGCGACCCAACACTCTTCTCTATTCCAGGAAACTTTTCAGCTAAGTTACTGACCTCTGTACTTAGTTCCATGACTTTTTCACCTGCTTTATCTGGAATTGGATCAATTTTAGGTATGTTTACTCCTTTTATTTTGTTAAGAGCACCAGAAATACTGTTTAGTACGGCTATTCCTTTATTAAGAGCTGTTATAAAAGTTTGTCTAATACCCTCTGCAATACTATTTAGAACGGTGGCTAAACCATTTCTTAAGCCTGTGAAACCATTTTTAACTTTATCAACCAAACTTAAAAAGCTTCTAATCATAGTATCAATAAAAGGAGCTATGAGTGCCATCATTTTATCTAGTATTCCCATGAAAGAGTCAATTATCGTAAAGAGATTTGATTTAATCTGCTTGACCATCTCTATGATCATAATTGCTATACCTATACCACTTGCAAAACTCATTACTTTTTGAATGCCTCTTGAAGCTTTTCCTGCTACTTTCACGGCTTTTTGAAAAACAGTTTGAACTGCTACGCCTGTAAATTTATACGCTACTTGTATTGCTCTAGCCGAAGCTACTCCCGCCTTTGCAATTCTTTGAAAACCTGAAGCACCTTTTGCATTCATCATATCCATAGACTTTGCAAAGTTACGAACAGTTGCAATATCTCTATCTTTGAATATACCTTTTGTTATTCTTCCGTGTTGTTTATACTGAGCTTCAGCAGATTTAAGTGCCTTTGCAATATTTGCTTTTTGTACACCTGTCATTTTGTCCCCGGCTGCTGCTCTTTGTAAAGTTGGAGAAGTAGCTCCCTGGTTTACCATTGCTTGAGCACCCGCTTGAACACCCTTAGCTCCTAGCCCTCGTGTTTGGACTACTACTTTGCCGGCTTCTTTAAAGTCCTTTATGTAATTTCTAAGAGCTTTTCTTGATTGTGCGAAACCTTTTAGAGAGGTTCTACGCATTGTCTTAAGTTTTTCAGTGAACTCTTCCATAGGAAACATAGCCTTAATAATTGACATCCCTAAAGTTCCAAATACTATAACTGCGGCTACCGCACTCCCATTTATTATGTTTGCTAGTCCTGTAAATAATGGTAGAAAGAATTGAGTTATTTGTTTGATTAAATCTTCAAAGGTTTTGGAGAGTCTGACAAAAGGGTTTGTAGCGCCCTCAAAGTCACCAAAGTTTTTATTTAGCTGTCTTTGAGTTTCTATTAATACTGCTTGGCTTCTTTGGTACGAGTTTAATTCATCTCGATTTTTACCGATAGCATCAGCATATTTTTGAGTAGCTTCTTCAAGACGTAGAGTAATACCCAGTTCATCTAAAAGTTCTGGCTCTGCTTTTGATGCACCTCTTACCAATCTATCGAAAGAGTCTTGAAAGTCTCGACCAAGAGCAGTAGAAGCTTTTCTTGCACCTTTGGCAAGAGCTTCAAGTTGGGAGGGAGAAAAACCTTTTGCCAAACCAATAGCGGCTGCTTGGCCTGCTTCTTGAAAGCCAAGCATACCATCACTTGCTTCTCGCAACCGCTGAGTAATTGATTGCAAAGCAACACCACTATTCTGAGCAAAACTCACTTGAGACTCTTCTAAAAGTTGTACGTCTGCTGCTCTTTTCAAAAAGTTAAAAGCGGCGGACAGAGCAAATACATTAGAAGCTAAAACTGCATAGGCAGGTACAAGACCCCCCGTCATACCTTGAGCCATCTTGGAAAACTGCTTCGTTCCATTCGAAGTCATGTTTGCCGTACCCTTTAGATTTCTATCAAGAGTTCTTTGGCCTTTTGCTGCTCGCTTAGAGGCGTTCGTTACCTCATCGAGCTTATCCGCAGTTTTTTGTGCTTCCTTACCTACTATAGATAAGGAACCATCATCACCTACTTTAATTTTTAAATTAATTGTATTAGCCACGGGTATTATTTTTCCTTTTTAGCTTCTCATGCTCTCTTTTTAACTGCTCGGACGATCTTTTAATTGCTCTTGAGTCTAACCAAGTTAAAATATGTACGAAAAATTCTGTATCGGAAATGCCATATAAATCAATAAATAAATCTAAATTTGTATAGTCTTTTCCTGTATAGCCAATATCTGGGTATACTCTATCTCCTAGTTGATTAAAAGTATTTACTGCATCAATAACTATCTCTGGAAAATCCTCCCATGAAGGAGGTATCTCGTCCTCTACTGGCTCGTTACCTAGTTGCTCTTGCATTTCTAAGTAACGATCTGTGGTCATTCCAGTATCAAGATGCTGGTACAGCTTTTCCAGCCGGCTTATTACTTTCTCTTTTTGGCTCACTACGAAAGTTGTCTAAATCAAAGACTACCTCATTGAGCCATGTATCAAATTCGTTAGAGTTAGTGACAAGTGTTTCTGCATTTTCCTGATTATAAGGAAGTTCTTTTTTTGGATCTTCATTTGCTAAATCAATAAGTAACAAAGTTTCTAAATGTAACAAAGTTAATCCTTTCCAGTTTTTTATACTTTTTTCTGCAAACTCTATAACAAATTTTTCTTCATCAAGTGTTTCTGTTATCTGACGACTTTTTCTATCAAACTTATTTGTAGTGCATTTTTTTCTTATTCCTTGAAGTTCCTTTCTTGATAAATTTACAACTTCTACTGAAAATCCATCAAGTCCAGGAAATTCTATCCAAGCAGACTTACTGTCCACCATTAATTTTTTTAGTTCCATAAAGCTATTTTACTCCTAGTTTGTTGTGTATGTTATGACATCGCTTAATGCCGTGGGGTTTTGCGTCATTCTCCAGTTATACTGTTCTGTAAACGTATCTGCTGTTGAAAGTCTGTTCGTAAATGAACAATTTGTAATATTAAAATCTATTCCTCGTATTTCAGGTTCAGTTGATAGTACTGCGGAAACAACTGCATTGTTGCCACCACCACCACTAACAGTTACTGTAGGAGGGCTAGAGTACCCTATACCGGCAGTACCAACGGATACAGCTGTTACTTCTCCTCCAGAAATTGTTGCTGTACCTGTAGCTCCTGAACCTCCTCCTCCACTAACTGTAACGTCTGGTGCGCTTGTATAGTTACTTCCTCCGTTTGAAACGGTAAAACTAGTTACAGTTTTTCCTTTGCTAGCTCCTGCTCTTAATCTTAAACTTGTGCCTTCGTTCCATGTTAAAGTATCAGCATTAGTATTTTTATAATATCTAGTTATTGATCCAGCAACAATTCTAGTCCCATTTATAAAATTTGTGGGATATATAGAGGTGTCTGCATTTACAGCATTTACAGAAGAATGTATAGTATCATTCTTGTTCCATTGAATATCATTCTGTATTTGTGTCTGTATTGCAGTAACGCAATCAGAAATATCTGTTCCTCCTATAGAGAGGGCGGGAAGAGTGGGTATAATATAAGTAATATCTGAAATGCTTTGAACAGTCCCAGGTATAGTCCCACTATGTTTTGACAGCTTTGATGCTTCTCCGCTAACCTGCATTCTCAGGGGTCTAGATCTATTAATCTGGAAAGTCCCTTCTTGAATAACACACGTTTCTAGCTTCCAAACATCTTGCGTAGTTGAAATGTATAAATCAAAAGCTGCAGAGTCTAATAAACGATCAAACAGCACTCTATGATCATTCTGCTCAGGAAGTGCTGTATTTAGAGAGAACTCTGCAGGGTTCGCTCTAGTTATTGATGAGCCTTCAAAACTAGACTGATTATGTATAGTTTTTACAGGAAAACTCTTTTCTTGAAAGGTTTGAGAAAAGTCTATTTCACTTACAAGTATCTTATACTGTTTGTCATCATGAACAAGTCTGACTTCAGCTTTTTCTATCTTGTAAGTATATTCTGTGGCCATTTCAATCCATATAAGAAGGGGGCCAAAAGACCCCCTAATCTTTACCCTATATTATATTTCAAAACACCAACAATGTCAAGAATTATTTTTTAGGGGTTATTATGCTCCGATGTATTTAAGCGATACTTCATCACCTTCACTTACACCTGTACCAAGACCGTGGAAATTAGTTTCCAACGATATCACATCTTCAATAGAGTGACTAGGTATTTCTAAGTGAGCTGTGGGCATAGAGATCTGGAAGCGAGGCTTCGTAGAATCTGTTCCGCCAACTTGAAGGGTAATCGCAAACTTGTTAATAACAGTATTAATATCTGCTACTAAGTCTTTAAATAAGTCCTTACTTCGGTTAGTAGCAGCATCTGAGCTCGCTAAGTAACAAGTTACAGAACCAGTAACAGTTCTTGTACCAGTAACGTGCTCGATTGGCTGGTTAACCTTACCAAGTTCTTCAGGAGTTAGATAAGTAATATTATTACTAATAGTTACGTTTCCACCTGTGATTGCGACATTGTAAGAAGTTTCATAGCTATCTGAGTTTCCTGCTGCGTTCGTGAATGTAGTATTCGATTGGAACGTAGTTTCAGGTGCGAGCGTTAACTGAGTGAGTCGGTTACGTATGAAGTTTCCTGTATCCGTGGAACCTTCGTCTATAACTGCATACCAGCTAGCCGCTGCGTTTGTAGCAGACGTTGAAATATAGAACTTGTCGCTATCATTTGTATCAATCCAGATTGCACCAGCTGCTGAAGGGTTCGGAAATGCGTCTTGTGCTGTAAATTGTCCTGCACCTAGTCCTGTGGGAACTTCTTGAATCTGTCCCGCCATTCCTGACCAGTTAATAGTTGCAATACCATCAATATCAAAGTCAATTGATGCTTCATTAATTACAGCATCTTTGAGTTTGTAAAGAAGTCGTCCTGCACTTCTGTCACTAAATACAAAGTAGAGATTAAACGTTCCAAGAGAAGCACGGCTAGAGTCAAAGAAGTTAATATCCATATCTGTAGCGTCAGAAGTAATTGATTCCGAAGTTACACCAAGTACTAGCTCGTCTCCACTACCATCACCTCCGAGAAGCTCGTCACCGATAGTAATTACATTACCAGTATCAAACCCTGTTCCTCGCTCTGTAATTGTTACAGTTGCAGTACCACTGGAAACTACTACTCGTACAACTGCGTTAGTTCCACCCGTATTGCTACCAGTACCTGCCGTTACTGTTGCGCTTGCGTCCGCATCTGCCCCTACAGTAGGAATAGCGATATTATATGTTCCATCTACTCTATCCCCAGAGTCTGTATCAGTTGCTCCACTTGTGATTGATACTGAAGTAAGTGCTCCTCCAGTTGCTCCGTGTTTAAACTTACCCGTTGATGGAACATAGACATTTTGTCCTGCCATTGCAACCCAGAGAGCTTCCTCTACTGCATGGTGGTGGTTTCCGCCTCCTGCATTTGAGTCTGCTTTACCGCTTGTATTACTTTTTCCACCCGCTGATTTAAACGGTCGTATATAAGTTGAGAAAGAGAATTCGGCAGCAGACAAAGAGTCCGTAAACATCTTACGACCCCTTCGTGAACGACCAGAAGCATCTTCCATTTCGTTTAGAGTTATCTCTGTCGCATTTGTAGCCTGAGAGAAGCTAAATCCATCAAGCACAGGAATAGACCAGAAATACCCATCTTTTTCC
>MDTB01038921.1_pt1 | contig 15382 bp, 23 predicted proteins | sample 811161 | NCBI WGS metagenome assembly MDTB01 (sample SAMN05326650, study PRJNA326480) | marine metagenome | isolation source: seawater | place: Mediterranean Sea | collected 2009 | reverse complement strand
AGTTATATTAACATCCTTTAATATATTAGATAAAGCTTGGGCTGCTTCATTTATGGAATATTCTTTAACACCCCCTAAATTAATTATTTGTTTGCTAGCCTTTTTTACCATTGCAGCATTCCATAAGGGTTCTAATGAATCGTCTATATAGCTAAATGCCCTGGTTTGTTCACCATCTCCAAATATAGTTATTGGTTCATTATTTAGATATTGATACATCCAAATACCTAATACATTTCTGTATTTATCCCAAATGTTCTGTTTTATACCATAAACATTATGTGGTCTAATAATACACCAATCTAACCCATGTTGTTCCCCAGCAATTTGTATATCCATTTCACATGCATATTTAGCTACTCCATATGGATCTATAGGTTTAGGGGTTTGTTTTTCATCAAATATTCCACCATACCCATGTCCATATACTGCTAAAGATGACGTAAATACCAATCTTTTAACGTTAGTTCTGATGCATTCATTGACTATGGCGGCTGTAGCTTTTAAATTGTTGTCATAATTAAAACACCTAATAAAAGGAGACAGACCTTCGGCGGCATAAGCAGCAAAGTGAAATACATAATCCGGTTGATGTTGTTCAAAAATATCTTCTAAAGAATCTTTAACTAAATCTTTTTTAAATAGTAACACTGAGGGGTTAATGTTCTCAATATAACCTCCACTTAAATCATCTATTCCTATAATTTTATAATCAGGATGATTTTCTACAATCCAATCAGCTAAACGGCTTCCAAGTAGACCAGCTACTCCCGTAATTAAAATAGTTTTACTCATATATTCTTCCAATTTGTTAAAGGTGATAACCAAGCAGTTTCTCCATGTGTAGAATAACCTGGTATAGGGGTAATTAATATTTGGTTAATTTTTCTTAATTCAATAAACATATCAAAATCTTTAGGGTAGCTATCTTTAGTATGTTCTCTAAGGATAGATTCATTTTCCTTCAATGTTTTTACTTTAGAGGCAAATGTCATAGTAGTACTGTTTGTTATCTTCCAATGTACTGAACTAGTTAAATAGACTCTAGTATCTTCGGCTCCACCTTGACAGTATGGATTACCACCATTTTGAGGGGATAAATACTTATCAGGATGATCGTATAATGATACGAAAGAAGCTCCTAAATCCAAACCTTCTTCCAAAATCTTTTTACTATTAGGTTTATGTAAATAATCATTTTCTACAAAATAAACTATTTCATTATCATCTCCTTTTAAGGCTTCATCTAGTGCTAAATTAAATGTTCCTGCCCCGTGACCTACATTAACTCGTGTTATATTACTAAGTCCAATATACTTTTTAATCATAGTAAATGTATCCTCACTAACATTATCTGCTATAATTTTTATATCATGTATATTATCGGAAAATACATTACAAAAGTTTTTTAAACAATTTTCATTGGTGATATAATCTGGTTTTACTTTATTGTAACCAGAATCAGAGATTCTATATATTATCTTCATCTACTATTTTAATTATATTATCTACTACAAGCTTATCAGTCAAATAAGGATCTAAAGTAATATGACCTTCCTTAAAATAATATTTAGGGCCTAATTTAGGTTCTTTTATTTTTTTTATTACACCATTCCATCCATATAACTGATGGACAAAATCTCCAGTGATAATAGTTTTAGTTCCTACTCCAGAGGCTAAATTAGCTAAACCACCTTCTGCCCCTATAAAATAATCACAATGTTTCAATAACGAAGCAGTAGAACTATAAGTAGCAGTAGTGTTCAATCCAGTATTAAATTGATTAGTACCTGAAGGGAAGCCTACTTTTAAAAGAACATATTTTTTACTTAATTCGTTAATAATATATTCTATATCTCTATGTGCCCCGCCGTACCCTAAATTTGGAACATCTATTCCCTTTTTATACTGTTCTTTAGTAAATAAATATGATCTTTCATCCCAGTTAGCTAAATAGGCAATAATGGGAATATTATCTTTTACTGCATCTTCAATCATTAACTTCATAGAATAATCAAAAGATTTATTAGTATAAACTTTAAAACTATCAGTAGGGTTTTTAACTCCACAAGCTTCTTGAAATTGTCTAGGTGGGGTTTTGGATTGATCAACTAATGGTGTAGTAAATATTTTATTATAATCTTTTTCATTTATACCATTACCTCTTATAAAAATTCTATCTATAAAAGGATTATTAGATAATAATTCAAGGGGTTGATGGATTTGAATATTATAATCTATTTTATCAAATTGTTCTTCTGATTGTAACTTTTCTGCAATAGAAGAGGCAAATAGAATATCTCCTATAAACCCAGTACAATTAATTAATGCTCTTTTCATCTAAATAACTTTTATATGATTTAGTACCTTTTTTTATATTATAACTAGGAAACCATCCGGGTAACCATTTATTGGGATCTGCTTTGGTAAAATGTTGATACCATGATGGGATTTTATCATCAGAAGTATAAGTATATTTTATTCCCATTCCTTCAACTAAGGATTCAAACGTATTAGCTTGTGCTGTCCCAACATCATAATAACCACTTTCAGCGTTAATAGCTCTATAATTTGCTTCTAATACATCTTCAATATAAATAAAATCTCTTTGGGGTTTATTAGGAAATAATTGCATTTCACCTTTCTTATAAGCTTGGTAAGCAACTGATGACATTTTACCCTTGTGTTCCTCTCCAGGTCCATATACATTAAAATACCTCAATGCAACAAATCTGGGATGTTTAGCTAAACCATATTGCTCAGTTAATAATTTTGACCAACCATAAATGTTATTAGGTAAACTATTATCCGAACCGTAATTAGCAGCTGAGGATGAATATATTACTTGTTTATTCAATTTTGCAGCTATATCAATTATTATTTTAGAATAGTGGTAATTAAATTTTAGCATCTCCCCACTATCCTGTATAGTAGTATCCGATATAGCTCCGACATGAAATACTACATCACATCTATCAATTAAATTGTATAATGTAGGAGTAAAATGTAACAGATTATATAACTCCGTATCAAATCCTATTACTTCTAAACCATAAGTTTCTAATTTTTTAACTAAATTTTTTCCTATAAATCCCTGATTACCAGTAACTAATGCTCTTATTGTTCTCATATAACTGCAACTCCTTTCTTTTCAATAACCTTTAATGAATTACCTTGGGCATAATTAATACTTTGGGATATAGATTTACCATCCAAATAGGAAAATGCAAAACTTGCTAAAAAAGTATCACCCGCACCTGATAAATCAAGTGCTTCAACCTTATAAGCAGGTGGGTAAATTTTATTATTCCATTTAACACCTTTATCACCTAAAGTAACTATTAATTGGCCATCTAAATCCAATTCATCAAGATTATGGTTATTTTTATTATATTCACTTTCATTTATTTTGATAAAAGAAGCGGGTTCAACCCAATCCTCAAATAGTTTTTTGGAATCTATAAAACTAATAGGATATTTTAATAGTAAATATTCTATATTATCCTCAGTTAAAAAACCTTTATTATAATCGCTAATAATTACTGCATTATATTCTCCCAAATTTTTAAGTTTATCAACTGATATATTTTGGCATGTGTCATTTTTATCAACTCTTAATAACATTTGATTTGTTTTACTATCAACGTAACGAGTTTTAGTAATATCAAGGGGATTTGTTACAATATCAATATCCCAATTAGGAGCTAAACTTTTAAGATTTAAATAAACATTAAAAGCCATACCTTTACTAATTGAGGGTGAACCTATGGGATTAAAAACAGGTACAGGGGCTTCCGGGCATATTCTATTACATTCTCCATAGATAAACTCGTCTAAACAACTATCTCCTATAACTAATATTTTCATAACTTATCTCCTATTCTTATTCTATAACTATCTTCATCAAAATGTTGTGTAGAAACTTCAAAAATTTCCGAATTATCCTCTAATGCTATTAATTGATGGGGTTGACCTCTTTCTATAGTAATACAGGTACCTTTTTCAATAACTGTAGATTGTTCAATACCCTTTTCAGTATTCAACCATATATAAGTAAATGAACCCGCACCTACATACCAGCTTTCTTTCTTTTTTACATGATAATGTAAGGAAAATTTATTACCTTTTTTGAAAAATCTTAATAATTTACCACAATATTCTTCATCATTGTGTATCCAAATTTCTTCACCCCAAGCTTTAGGGACTATTTTAGGCTGTACTATCATAGTTCTTCTATTCTTTTAGCTTTATCATCAACAACCAAATCAAAACTTGGTTTAACAGGATAGTTGGGGTTTTCATTATAGCCTAAAATTAGATTATCATATAAACACCCCCATTTTTTTAATTGTGATTTAGTTAAATCAGTATAATCAATGTTGGAGTGACCACCCCTACCAGTCCAATAAGTGATATGCCAACCCTCACGTTTTAATTGATTAATTTTATTTATATTCTTAAAATTAGGTTTAGCCCTAGTGTATATTCTTTGGTTAGGATAGAAGCAAATAGTTTCATCTATATCAACTAGTGCCCTTTTATTTTCGTTAAATCTTTTACTTATTCTTGGCATTCTCTAATATTTTAGTGGTTGAATATTGGGTGATCCTTTCAAAAAAAATTACCCGATTAGCATATTCGGCCCCTACTACTGATTTATGTTTCCAATCGGAGCCTACAACTAATATTTCAGGAGAAAAATATGATATAAAGTCTTCCAGTTCATCATTACTATCAAAGGGAATAATTTTATCTATATATTTTATAGATTCTAATGCAAACATTCTATCCTGCAGGTTATTATAGGGTCTATTATGCCCTTTATCATTTTTAACTTTAGAATCAGTATCTACACCTATAATTAATTCAGAACCTAAAGATTTAGCAAATTTAAACAATTCAAAATGTCCTCTATGTAAAACATCGAAACATCCATTAACCCAAACTTTTCCCATCTACCTTAAAATTAGTACTTTTAACCCATTTAACTTTATCCATACCCTCAGGAATGAATACTTCTTCATCCCAAGACATGTTACTATAACCTATATCTTTATATTCAAATGCTTTTGAGTATAATTTTCTACCTTCTATAAAATCATTTTGTTTTTCTAACGGTTTATTATTCATATCACCATTATCAGTATGGTATAAACATATGAAAGTCCCTTCAGTATTCCTAATGGGTTTAAAACCCGCCCATTTTAGTCTTTCTCTAAGGTCTTCATCTTCATTACCCCAACCTTTATATAAAGGATTAAGACCATTAATTTTTTCAAAATGTTCACGCTTTAAAACAATAACACCTCCATAAAAAGCGGGATCAATTTCTTCACCAAATTTTCTATAACCAGCAGGTATATCAAAGTAATCCCTAGGTTTTAAACTATCAGTAACAAAATTTCCTACTTTGGCCGGGAGAATAGGCTCTGAATCTATTTTATAGGACACATTATCAGTAGGTACATAATCTACTTGATGTAAAATTATAATATTACCCGTAGCATGTTTAAATCCAACGTTTTCTACACAAGCTATTTGAAAATTATTATCATCATTTTGTTCCGAAACAATAATTTCAAAATCTTTATCTTTAAATCTTTCTAGTAAAACAGGAAGAAGTATTTTTAAATGGGTTTCCCTATCTCTGTAAGGTATAATTATGCTATATTTTTCCATTGAATCTGTCATATTGATGTACTATAGGATATTTATCCAATTCTTTAAAATTAAAATTAACTTTACCTTCACTTACAACATGTAAATGAACAGCTAAGTAATCATTTAAACCAGTAAAGTTAGTATGATCTTTATATAGGGTATTAATTAAATAGTTAAAGGAAGTTTGATCAGCTACTTTAGGTTTACCTACTGATAGGAGATAAATATCTCTACATATTTTTCTGACTATATCTAATCCTCCTCCAAATACCCCAACATTATAAACTTCATTACCTAATAACTCAGTCCCTAATATACCTAAATTAGTTAAAGCATGATTTTTATTCCATTCGTGGTTATTATAAGTTATTACTTCACTAGTAGCAGTAATTTTAGACTTAGACAACTTAATGAAGGGATCAGAATTAAAATATACATCTTTAACATCTGTAATTAATACTTTTTCATATTCAGTATCAAATAATGAATAATAGATATGTAGAAATCTAGAATTATGAATTAAATCATAAGTTGAATTGAAATTAGCATTAGCAGTATTGACTTCAAATTTATCCTTTTTATGACCCCAATAATCAAAATCTGGGGCTAATACTTCAACATCTTGGGATTTTAAATAATCTACTAATTCTCCTTCCTTAGTATTATATAATAATAAAATTCTTTTTCCATCTATAATTTTAGAGGATTCAACCCAACGTTTAATATCATTAATAGAATAATTAGAACTTATAGCTCCTATAAGTACATTCATAAATTTTTATTTAAAAATAATATATCTTTTTGGTCAGCTAACCCCGAATGGGTAGCTAATATTTCTGTTTCTTCAAAGTTAAGATTTTCAAGAAATTTTACTACATCTTCATATAAAGGGGCATTTTTATTATATGGGGTATGTAAAGTAACCTCTATAAGTAAAGCTTTACAGCGATTAACTACATTTAAACCCCCAGAAATTATATCCAATTCGGATCCTTGGGTGTCTAGTTTTATTAAATCATAAGTTTTATTTCCTACTAATTCATCTAAAGTTGTACCAGGCAAATTTTTAGTTTCATATTTACCTTCACTAAAAAACGTAGTTAATTCTTTATAAATTGAATTACCAGTAGCACCTTCGGCATGACTAAGCCTTTTATAATAATCGTAATTATTATTATCTTTAGCTAATAAACAAATTTTATAATTTTTAGTTAAACCTTTTAAATATATTTCACATTCTTCATTGGCTTCTATAGAAAAAATATCGGCTTCCGGCCATTTGTATGACGCTTGTTTAAAAAATTGACCCACATTAGCCCCAATATCTAAAATAGATTTAGGGATGAAATGGTTTTCAACTAGAGAGAGATTCATAATATTTGTTTTGTTTTTCTTGACGTTTAATATCTTTTGGATGATATAAAGCTAATAATTCAGTATCATGTAAAGGGGCATAAGTTTTAAATCCTTCTAATACTTCATGCACTTTATTTTTCCATTGAATTTCGGGTTTGTTTTTCCAAATTCGCCATTGATAGTCAGGCCAGTTTACCCATCCTTTTTCATTTACATTCCATCTCCATTTTTGAATATGTTCTTGAGTTAGACCTTCTACTGTATTTACTCTAGGTACTAAATAAACTTCATTGTCTGGGTTTTGTTCTAATATAAGTGGTAAATTTTCTAGTAAAGTTATATTTGGTATTTCATCTGCATCAATCTGAAAGATATAATCTCCTGTACAATAGTCGCTAAGTAGATTTTTCCAATCAGCAAAGTGTCCCTCAAACATTCCGCTATACCAAATAAATTCTCCTTTACTTACTATACTTTTTAAGTACTCTTCTACATTAATGTTACCATTCTTAATATCATATAAAACTACTATTTCATCTCCATCACATTTATTCTCTAATAAAAATGGTATTAACCTTTGAATTTCTTTTAATTCATTACAAACGGTTATGGCATAACTTATTTTCATATCTATTCTGGTAATACCCCAATATATGAAAGGGCATCCATAAAGTCACGTTCTTTGAATTTTTTGAGTGTAGTCATATCAGCTCTAAAGTTAGCATTTTTAAATTTTTCTTTTTCTTCTTCACTTACTTCTTTAACTTTAGCAGCCGCCCAATCCCATTGAGTTTTATCATTACCCATAGCAAATACTATACCTTTTTCCTCTACATTGATAGTACTAGGTATCCAAATCCCTCCTTTATCATCCTCATAAATAAGATCTTTATAAATTTCGGGTAGTATAGAAATCTGTTCTTTATAGAACTCCGAATCTTTAGTCATTATAGAGTTGCTTTGAAATCCACAACCATAACAAAATTTTAGAGTAATATCAGAATTAATTTCCTGAATATAACAGGCATCGGAGTCACATCTGGAGCATTTAGATAAATTATCAAATTTCATTAGCTAAGTTTTTCTAATTTAGGTATACTAATAGAAGGTAGATTAAGTTGAACAGGTAAGGGCATACTAGGTATATTTTTATCAAGTATACCATTAACTAATTCTTTCATTTTTTCCCAACTAAAGTTTTTACGAGCATAATACTTTTGTTTTTGGGATAACTTAGTATAATTTTTATAATTTTTATAATTATCCCTAAAAGTAGTACCAATAGCCGAATGGTCTGGAGCAAACCAACTGGCTTCTTTTATTAACCAATTATTAGCCGCACTTTCATGAACATTCTCTAATTTACCTGGAAGTAAACTAACAAATTCTTCATTTAAGAAATCCGTATGCCCACTCCAATTAGAAGCAATAATAGGTTTTCCTGTTAAACTAAATTCAAGAAGGGGTCTACCAAATCCTTCTCCCTTAGTTAAAGAAACCATAGTTTTAACCTTGGGGTGATTATATAGCTCATTCATTTCAACATCATCAAATTCACCATTTAAAAGATATATATTAGGTAAATTTTTGGAATTTACTGTTTTTCTGATGCTTTTAATACGTTTTAAAATCTCTTCCCTACTCATGTATGAGGCAACACCTACAGAACTTTTTAATATTAAAGCAGGTTTTTTCTTTTTATTTTTAAAAGATTCATAAAAGGATTTAACTAATAAAGAAACATTTTTTCTATCATGTCCAAAATCACCATTCATCCAATGTCCAACAAATAAAAAACAAAAATCTTCTTTAATATTATCTAATTTTATATTTTTTATAGTTTTTACAGGTTTATAAACATTAAGATCAGCTCCCTCAAATACTACATGAATTGGTTTTTCACTTTTTAAAACACCAACAGGTTTATCAGTTCGTTTATCTTTTTTTTCATAAGTAGTAGTTTCAAAAACCCTTTTAGCAAATTTAGAAGATACTAAATTAATATCCATTCTATTAAGCCCATCTATCCATTCAGGTTTACAAGTACTTGCTTCTATACCAGCGGTTAAACCTATATTATATTTACCAATTGGCATAAATTCATTAGGTATTGTAATTTGCATCCATATTTCAGGTTGTATAGATTGCCAATCTTGAGGGGCTATATGATTGTATAAAAATTCCCATTCTTTATGGTCCTTACAAAAACCCCAGGAAGTTTCACCCCATTTTTGTGCTAATAATTGGACATTATATTTATCTGATTCAATAATGGCTTTAATTATATCCCTACTTCTAGCTCCATATCCAGAATAAGTATCAAAAGGGCATGATATTACAAATCTTGGTTTATTCATCAATATATAATTTTATGGTTTAAAAATCTACCGTTATATTCATTAGCGTTAATAAGTTCATATTTTTCTCTTGGTTTCCAAGTTTCAAATAATTCGTCAATAGCATTAATTACTCTTTTAGCTTGGTGTTTAGAAGTAAATCCTGCTTCATCACTAATTGCCCATTCTCTACCTTTTAGACCCCTTTGTTTTCTATCTTCAGGATCTAAATTATAAACTTCAATTAGTCTTTCCATTGCGTCTTCCCATCTGCATCTATCATCATAGATGTAAGGAGTAGGAGGGGAACCCTGTATAGATCTAGAGGTAGGATAAACTGGGAACGCCCATTCACCATGTTCTTTAAATGTTCCCCTATGGTTAGATGGTATGTCAGGAGAGGGGGTAAACCATTTACCCTCATTATCAGTGAATCTCATTTGATCCTGCATACCACCTGTTACATTAGCGATAACAGGAGTACCTGATAAAATAGCTTCAGTAACTGATAGTCCCCATCCTTCATTAGAGGTTAATAAAATTTGTACGTCTGCTATATTATACAAATAATTTAATTCTTGGGTAGAAATTTTAGAAAGCGAAAATTTAATTTGTTCTTCATATTTTTCACCAAAAATGTATTCATTAACTCTATCTAAATCTGTTCCAGCATCTGTAACTAACTCAGTATGCAAAACAAAATAACACTTTTTAGCTTTTTCATAGGGTAATGAATCTAAAAATCCTCTAAAGGCCATCATAGAATCGGAAATTTGTTTTCTTCTAATATTTCTAGAGTTAAAAAACACTACAAATTCAGGTTCTTTACCATTAAATAGTGATGTTTTATAATCAGAATAATTTTTAAAAGCATCTGATTCTTCTGTTATAGGAAAATAAACTTCGGGATTTAAACCGTGAGGAACATATTTTAGTAACTTACTATCAGCTTTTTCATCTAATACTAGCCTATTAATATTAACAGTTTGTTTGGAAATACCCATTAATAAATCACATGCTTCATAATAAGGGCGATTATACATTGGTGCTGGGTAATCATCCCAAATATTTAAATAACAAATAGGAATACTTCTTCTTATTTCATGTTCCATATTAAACAACCAAGAAAAATATCTAGGATCAGTAACTAAAAATAAAGCATCGGGTTTTTCAACATTTATAACTTGCCTCAAAAATTTATTATTCCCGTATCCATTAGTGGGATACAATGTTACTGAAGCATCTTCAACACCTGATATTTTTTGAGTATCAGGTGATAAGTCTAACCTTTTGCCAGAATCAGGATGTTCTATAGCTCCTGCTATTTGGACCCAATTAAAATGATGTGCGGTTTGAATAACTATTTCTTTAGCAACAGTAGCTACTCCAGAATGCACTCTAATATCATCACATATTAATAATATCTTCTTCCTTTGTTCTTTAGGAAGTACTTCAAAACTTTTATTCATTTTATTTTTTATAAATCTAGGTTAGTTTGATTTGAAATTTGCTTGCGAAACTCTTCATCTGTAAGATACAAAAAAATAGCCCGGTCGGCAAGTTTTTGAAAGGAAAATTTACGTTTTACACATTCAATTTTAAAATTTTCAAACAAGTCTGATTTAATTTTAACACTAGTTAGTGTCATATCTTTACCATTTGTCATAATCTTTATTATTTAAAACATTCTAATATACATATATAAAGATTCTAATAAATTATACCCTCCCCACATAAATTTTTATCTTCTTTAAAGGGGCAAAAGGTACAATTCCACTTAGAAACTGATTTTGGATATTCTGTATCTTTAATATCTCCATTAGAGTTAAAACATTCGCTTATAAAATTATTTATAGCTTTTTTAGCCCTCCCTAATTTAATTTTTCCACTTGGTGGGCTAAACTGTTGTACTCTATATGCTTGATGGGGTGACATTATTTTTTCATCATCCCAATCCATAACTTTTCTTTTAACAATGAAAAATTCAATTTCAATATTACTTAATGGAACTCCATACTGTTCACTAAAAAATTGTTTATATAAAAGTAATTGATATTGTTTATCTTCATTTTTTTTATCCCTAGCATTCCAACCTTTAGTACTAGTCTTAATGTCTATTATCTTAAATGTCTCAGTTGGTTCATGGTATAGTACAACGTCAAGAAATCCCGTATATTTTATGTTGTTATACATTTTATTAGGTGAAATTACTATGGGTAACTCACAACCAACCAAATGCCAGCCTCTTTTTGAAAAATATCTGGATCGTTTCTTTTTAAACCAATTTAAAATACCAACTCCATCTTCAAAAAATTCTCTCATCTCTTCAGCTGAAGAAAAATGTTTGTTTTTATTTTTCTTATATTGGGATTGGTATTCCCCTATAAATTTTTCTTGAAATAAACTTTCTAAATCTAATCTATCGGCATTAGCAGCACTAGTATCAAACATTACATCTAAATAATGTTGTAATACTTCATGTATTGCAGTTCCAAATACAGTGTGAATTGAAGAAGTAAATGTTTTTATTTTATCCTTATATTGAAGTTTCCAACGATGAGGACACCCACGAAATATAGACATTTGTGAATAAGAGACATTTTTTTGATAAGCAAAATTAAGCTCTTGTGGGGGATTATTTCTAATCTCCTTTATTATTTTAGGAATTTTCTTTGGCAAGAGATTTTAATTTTTCTATATATAAAGTGGCATCCATTAGTTCTTCCTGTAAATGGGTAAGCCATTCTAATAAGTTTAGATCATTACGTTCTAGAGTAGTACCATATTTTTCTATACCAGTTAAAGAACGTTCTGTAAATTTATCTTTAACTTTTTCTACTAGTTTATCCTCTGAGGGAGTATAAGTTGTATCATTATAAAATGCCCTCTTAGAATTTTCTTCACGTTCATTCCAAGATTTAACTGAATCACCCATTGATTATTTCTTGGGGTTCGTTAAAATATTTTACTAAAGTAGCTAATCTATCATCGGCATCAACTAAAGCTATAAGTGCTTCTTCGGCATTTTTATAAAAATCCTCAGTTGAATGGTCTCCAATACCTACTGCTTTATCACCTAATAATTCTAAGGATAATAATGCTTTAGCTTTATCCGCTTCCGCAGATGTTTTTAACATAGTATATAATCTATTTGTCATTTTAATAAAGTTTTTATTTCTTTTTTTTCTAATCCTTTATTGGTTAATATATGATTTATATCTTTAGTATCCAAAATTTTTAAAAAATCCTTTATTTCCCTACTAGATACATTAAAATGGTCTTTTAGCAGCTTTACTAAATCTTTATTAGGTTGTTTAATTTTAGATTTAATATACTTACTCCATTTATTATTTTTAGGAATAAATTCTTTATAGATATTATAAATTTCTTTTTTCATTCTAGGATCCATAATTTGTACCTCATTAACTAGTTCAATATAATCAGGGTTCATACTAATAAACCTATGAATCATATAACTATTCCAAACCTCCCAATCTTTATCACTAAATGAATTAGGGGGAGATTTTTTATAATTAATTTCTTTTAACCAATCAAAAATACTTTTCATTAAACTAATTCATCCTTTAATTCATCCCTTAATTCTTTAGGAACAGAATCAGTAAGAATTTTTTTAGTTGCAGGATCATAAAATACGGGAATAGGCAATAGTGCATCATCATCAGTACCTGTTACAAAACGGGATACTTTACGCAAAATTACACCTTGTTGGAATATATTACCACCATCAAAGTTGGTTACTCCTGTAGTATTAGTTAGATCTATATTTAGTTGGGGTTGGGTTGTATTAGGCATTATTTATTATTTTATATATTAAACTTACTGCATTAATTTCCTTATCTATGCGAAAATTGGCTTTGTATTGGTGCTCATTAACTAAAATGGCGATTGTACCTTCTTTACCTGGAAGGTATTCAGTTGATTTTTCATATAGAGCTTTAAATAGTTCATCAAAATCATCTATATTAGCATTAGCTATAATTTGTCTAATTTCATTAAAAATATGATCGTCAGAGTTAACTTGTTTTAAAGTCTCTATAATTTTATCTATATAATTAGATGATACTAAAACTGACTTATCTAAACGAATTACATCCATATGGTTTGTAGGGTGTAGTTCATCTTCTACTTTAGTATTAGCTAATTGTAAAGTATTGATACATTTACGTAAATCGGGATAATATTGATTAACTACCAATTTTAAGTCTTGAGGGTCAAATCCAATACTTTCTTGGTTTAAAATCCAAGCTAAATGTTTAGCAACATCTACTTTAGTAGGGGGGACAATTTTAAGTACATGACATCTTGATTGTAGAGGATCAATAATACGCTCTACAAAATTACAAGTCATAATAAAGCGTGTCGTACGTGAGAAAGTTTCAATAATATTACGGAGTGAAGCCTGCGCCTGTATAGTGAGAAAATCGGCTTCATCTAAAATGACTACTTTAAGTGGTTTAAATGAAGCAACACTCGCAAAACTTTGTACTTTATCTCTAATTGTTTCAATACCACGTTCATCGGAGGCATTAATATAAAGAAACTCACAATCAAGATTTTGTACAATGAGTTTAGCAAGAGTTGTTTTACCCGTACCTGCAGGCCCATAAAATATTAAATTTTGTATATCATTTTGTTCTAAGTACTTAGAAATTGATTTTTTAATATTTTCATTCCCAACATAATTTTCTAACTTATTAGGTCTAAATTTTTCAACTAAAAGACTATTCTCCATATTCTCCGTATAATGAGTACTTCTTTTCTGGTTCTGGTATTACTTCAACTTCATCTGTTTGAATAGCGTATATTTCACTTTTAAGTGGTGCTAATCGATATTCACCTTTAAATCCGGTTTTAACCATGTAAGCTTCTAGAGCATCAGTTAAAGTTTTATGTATAGGGCCATCGGGTTCATTTGTAATTAACCTCCATTTATCACCCGGAGGAACTCTCCGGGCGATTAGGATGGTTTTTTCTTCAATCTTTGTAGCCATAATGTACTAAACTATTTTGACTCAGCCACAGATGCTTTTTTATAATCTGTGATTACACGTTTAATGGCTTGTGCTGCTTTTCGAGCTCGTGCTTGGCTTGCCTTTGTAGTTCCATTATTTTCAGCTGCTAAGATATTAAAGTTTTCTTCAATAATCTCAAAGATTTCTTGTTTTGTCATTTTTATTTATTTATTAATTATTAATTTACATCATCCCCATCATGGAAGGATCCATTTGAGGTTGGTTATTATTATCTTCACTTGGTTCATCCACTACTGTACATTCTGTAAGTAGTATAGTACCTGCAACTGATGCTGCGTTAAGTAGAGCTGTTCTAGCTACTTTAGTGGGATCAATAATACCTGCTTCTTTCATATTTACTGTTTCGTCAGTTTTAATATTATATCCAGCCCATGTATCATTTCCAGAGTTAACTAAATTATCGGCTAAAATTTGTCCTTTAATTTCATCAAATCCAGCATTAACTAAAATTTGGTTAAAGGGTTTTGAACAAGCTTTAATCACAATTTGAGCTCCCGTAGTTTTAGCTTCCAAGCCAGATGTCGCATATAGTAATGCTGTTCCACCTCCTGGTATAATGCCTTCTTCAATAGCTGCTTTAGTGGCATGTAAAGCATCATCTACTCGGTCTTTCTTTTCCCTCATTTCGGTTTCAGTATTTCCACCTACATGAATAATAGCTACTCCCCCAACAAATTTTGCTAGTCTTTCTTGGAGTTTTTCAATTTCAAAAGGGGTTTGTGCCTTATCTATTTGACTTTGTAGTTCTTCTATACGGGAGGTAATAAGATCTTCTTCTCCTCCTCCATCTACAATAGTAGTTTGATCTTTTGTTACAGTAACTGTTCTAGCATTTCCAAACCATTCCCATGAAAATTTATCCATTTTCATGCCCTTATCTTTACTAAAAACAGTACCACCTGTAGTAATGGCAATATCTTCCAATACTAATTTACGACGATCACCAAATTCAGGAGCTTTAACAGCACAAACTTT
>MDTB01012515.1_pt1 | contig 15383 bp, 12 predicted proteins | sample 811161 | NCBI WGS metagenome assembly MDTB01 (sample SAMN05326650, study PRJNA326480) | marine metagenome | isolation source: seawater | place: Mediterranean Sea | collected 2009 | reverse complement strand
GTGTTTTAAATCACTACTCAAAGACTTCTTTGGAAAATCGTCCCCACTTATTTATGGAATTTCATGGGTCCGAAGCATCGGTGGTAGAGCAAGCTGAGCTCGTTAAAGAAATAGCCACCGAGTATCAGGCTAGTGGGTTTAAATGGAGCCACCACGAAGAGGACAGAAACAAGATTTGGAAAATGCGTCATAACGTTCTTTACGCATACAAAGCCTACTATTCAAACTGTACTCTAATAGCAACAGATGTTTGCGTGCCAATTTCAAAATTGACCCAGATTATACATGAAACCCAGCTTGATATCCAAGATAGTGGACTTTCGGGACCTATTATAGGTCATGTTGGGGATGGCAATTTTCATAGCACTTTAATGATCAGAGATCAAAACGAAAAAGATATTCAAATAGCGAATGAACTCTCTCATCGCATGAATGAACGTGCACTTAAACTTGGTGGAACTGTATCTGGTGAGCATGGAGTAGGAATTGGTAAAATCAAGTATATGGAACAGGAACATGGAGAAGCGTGGCATTTGATGTCCACAATAAAAAAGGCGCTCGATCCTAATTGGATATTGAACCCAGGAAAAATGGTCTCACAAAAATAAAACGTCGGCTCAACCTAATAATTTTTTTGCAGCGGCCAAAGCCTCAGTAGAAATTTCTTTACCAGAGAGCATTCGAGCGATTTCGGTTAAACGCTTTTTAGGACTCAATTCTTCTATCCTAGTAACAGGCATCTTATCGTTAGACACTAGTTTCTCAACCTTCCACTGGTGATCCCCATGAGCGGCTACTTGAGGCGAATGTGTAACTGCAATTATTTGGCTATGCTCTGCCAACGAGGCTAGGCGTCGCCCAACTGAGTCAGCTGTGGCACCTCCAATACCTCTATCAATTTCATCAAAAATCATTGTGGTACCCTGTTCTTGGTCGATAAGACAGACTTTCAATGCTAAAAGAAACCGTGACATTTCTCCTCCCGAGGAAATCGTTTTTAATCTACTAAGTTTACCTCCCCGATTTGTAACGACCTTAAAAATGGCATTATCTACCCCACGCGAACTAGGTTTCGAAACGCTCAGCTCAGTTTTAAATATGCAATCGACCATCCTTAAATATTTCAACTCATTCATTACCATTTGATCGAGAGTTTTTGCAGCGCTACACCTCTGATCAGACAAACTTTTTGCTTTTTCCTCATAAGCTTTAGCGCGTTTATCTAATTCCTCTTTGATAGAAACAATTTTTTTATAATTGGTGTCTAAACTGACAAGTTGAGCAATCATTTCTTCAAGCAAAACAGTCAACTCACTGGTTTTAACATTATATTTTCTTCCTAAAGCTCTCAACTTAAAAAGCCTTTCTTCGATATTTTCTAATTCATAGGTATCAAAATTTTGACTTTCTAAAAGCTTTGTTATTTCAGACCTCGCATACATAAACTCATTAAGAGTTTGATCCAGCGCAGAAACAGAAGCGTCCACAACATCGCCAGTGCTTTCACGGATTGATTCCAACAGCTTTATTACATCTGAAATATATTTTTCGACATCTCCTAAACACATAATTTTATTAATTTTCTGGAAGTTCTCTTTATTTTTCTCTATACTCCTAATTTGTTTCCTTTTTAAATCCAGTTCTTCTTCCTCTCCCACCCGAGGATCAAATTGCTTAATCTCTTCTGTTGATTCTTCTAGATATTCTTTTTGTGACTCAACTAGTTCATATTGTGCTATCTCATGCTCCAGTTCTTTTTTTTGTGACTCTTTTTGCTTCCATAATCGTTTAAGATCTATTAATACTGGCGTTAACCCTGCAAATTTATCTAAAAATTCCAAGTGAGTTTGCTCATTGAGTAAAATTTGATTGCCAATTTGATCTTGCACCTCAACCAAGCCTTTCGAAATGATCTTGATCAGGTCTAGAGAAACACTCTTATCATTAATAAAATTTCGTTTTCGTCCATCTGATTTATTAATCATGCGACGTATAATTACCGTTTCATTACAATTAAAACCAGCGTCTGCTAAAGTCAAAAATACATCGCTTTTAGGCGTCACTTTGAATTCAGCAATAACCTCGCCAACGGTAGCGCCTTCTCTTAGAAGTTGCGTATTATTGTTCCATCCAAGCACAAAACCAAGGCAGTCAAGTAACACAGATTTACCGACACCTGTCTCACCGGTTAAAGTATTTAAACCTTTCCTAAATTCCAGCTCAGCCAAATCGATTAACAGAATATTTCTTATTGTTAAAGAAGATAACAAGTGTATTAACCTTACAAATTTAACCTTTCAACCAGTATGTTACTCTTAATACTCCACTCTGAACGTGGAAACATTTTAAGTAATGTTTTATTATTTTCTATAGCTAAACTTTGCATTCCCAACGCTATATAAGCCTCTGTCAATCGATAATAAGCCTCTGGAGAAAAAATTGTGTCAGCATATCCTTGGATAACAATGTTAAATCTATTTATGGCCGCTAAATATTCCTCTCGGTTCAAGTAATAGCGACCTACTGACATTTCTTGACCTGCAACCTGAGAATTTGCAATGCTAAGCTTGTCATCGGCTAATTTTACAAATGGACTGGTTGGATGATCTTGTTTCAGCTTTTTAAATTCTTTAACTGCATGAAATGTAGCACCCTGATCTCGTCTCACGTCGACTATTGATTCAAAAAAACTTAAGCCAACCATATATTGCGCAAATGCAGCATTAGGTCCTTTTGGATAGACCGTCAAATATCGTTTTGCTGACAAGCGAGCTTTTGATAAATCACTTCCATCGTGATAGGCTTTCATTGCCTTTACCAACGCTTCTCGTGATTTATCTGAATAGGGATAAAATCTATCAACTTCCATGTAAAAATCTCCTGCCTCATTGAAGGCCTTCCTTTTTGAGGCTTTCTCAGCTAAATTGAGTATGTCATCGATTGAACTATCGCTAGAAAGATCATCTGGCTTTACTGCACAGGCCGAGTTTACCGCTATCACAATGACTAATGGTAGCCGAGACAAAGACGTCCGCACGTTTTGAAAAAGATTTGACACCTTAATACCCATAGAATTTTACATTTTAGACTGTTGTACAGTTATCACAAAATAGCATGGTAATGTAAAGACGACTTAATCCAAATTGCATAAATCGGCTTCACGCAATCCAAAACCAGGCAACTGTGTCGCTTGATTTTTCACTATTCTTATGGGCAACATGCTGTCTTCATCCGAAAAAGCAGTTCTCAGCAGTTTATTAGTTAGAGTATGTCCTCCTAAATTAGAACTAAAAGCAGCTATTATTGGACCTCCAGCCAAACTCAAATCTCCCATAGCATCTAACATTTTGTGACGAACACACTCATCCGTACGCCTCAAACCATCAACATTTTGAATTTTGGTTGGCTCCAACACTATTGCATTTTCTAGATTACCTCCTTTAGCCAAGCCTCGTGCTTTTAGAGAAGAGATTTCGCTTTCCCGACAAAAAGTACGACTGTCGCAAAGCTCTCGAACAAAGCTCCCATTCTTCATTGATAATCTTAGATTTTGACGGCCAATGACAGTATCAGAATAATCAATAGAAAAATCTATGGAAAGGGCATCAGATGGTGAAAACTTTGCCCACGCAATTCTATCTCGAACTATAATTTCTTTTGTCACTTTAAATCCATTTACAGGCGCTCTAAGAGCTCTTTTACCACTAGACAAAATCAGTTTGACAAACTCTCTAGAAGACCCGTCAAGAATTGGGAGCTCTGGTCCGTCGATCTCAATCAAAGCATTATGAATTCCTGTTCCTGCCAAAGCAGCCATCAAATGTTCTATTGTTTGAACAGAAGTTCCATCCTTATTTCTAATTTGAGTGCTAAAATTTGTATCTGAAACTGCATTATAAACAGCTTTGATTCTTGGATCCTTATTTTTAACATCAGTTCTTAAAAACTGCACACCATGATTCTCAAACGCAGGGTGCACTTTCACATTTACCCATCTTCCTAAATGAAGAGAAATACCCGAAAAAGAAAATTGTTTTTTTAAAGTGTTTTGCAAAATTTTCATACCCGACTACATTTTTAGTAGATCAAGAGTACAAGTTGTATAAAACAATTACAATTCACTTATTATTTCAATTTATTACAAGTAATCAGCTAGAAGAAAGCATTGGTTCAAAACTTTCCCATAGTAAATTTAAACTGTTAATTAGCTTGCCTTCTCAAAAACGCTGGCACCTCTAATCTGTCAACATCCCCTGCCTTCAACCTGGAGTTGCTTACACCTGCGATTTTGGTTTCAGACATTTCAGTCTCTACCTTTTTTGTTACAAAAGATAAATTGCCGATATTGCCCTTTTCTTTATTTCCAGTCATTCGTTGAATAAGGTTATTAAAAGCTCCTCCGCTAGCTTTAGTTTGTTCTTTATTTGTTAATGGTGACGGGCGCCTATACTGCCCAGGTTCGGGTGTCTTCTGGACCGCTGCCATTAGCCGTTCCCTTGCACGTTCACTCACCGACAACATGTCTGGTGATTTTGAACTAGAGATCAGTCTATTTTCCGAAGTTTCGTCCTGATGTTTATCTCGTCGGCTTTCGTTGAGACCAAAGTCCTTCGAAAGCTCTCGATTATCAGAGATATCTCTATTAAGATATCCATTCGAGAATTTGTTTGAGTCTTTTACAGGATCTTTTTCTGCTCTTCCGCGATTATCATATCCTCTTAAATCACCATTTCCATCATGGTCATTAATTATTTCCGTCGATGGTTTTGATTGGCTTTGGAAAGTGGACAAGTCAATCCCTGTAGCAACCACAGACACCCTAATAGAACCATCCATTGAAGGATCCATTGTCGATCCAACAATAATATTTGCCTCTGGATCGACTTCATCCCTTACCCTATTAGCAGACTCATCTAACTCAAATAATGTTAAATCACTGCCTCCTGTGATATTTATTAAAACTCCCCTTGCCCCATTTAAAGAAATCTCATCAAGTAGTGGATTAGCGATTGCTTTTTCTGCCGCCTGAATTGCTCTTTCTTCACCAGACGCCTCCCCAGTGCCCATCATTGCTTTACCCATCTCATCCATGACCGATCTCACGTCTGCAAAATCAAGGTTTATCAACCCTGGTCGAACCATCAAATCCGTAATCCCTTTTACTCCTTGATAAAGCACATCATCAGCCATAGAGAATGCTTCCGTAAAAGTTGTTTTCTCTGTAGCTATTCTAAAAAGATTTTGGTTAGGAATTATTATCAAAGTGTCTACTACTTTTTGAAGTGCTTCAATTCCAAGCTCAGCTTGGCGCATTCTTTTTGCCCCTTCAAATTGGAATGGTTTTGTTACAACACCTACAGTCAAAACTCCTAACTGCCTGGCCGCTTGGGCAACAACTGGTGCTGCTCCAGTGCCAGTTCCTCCGCCCATCCCAGCAGTGATAAAGCAAAGATGGCTTCCTTCAAGTATATCCACTATCTGCTCTATACTTTCCTCGGCTGCTTTTGTGCCAAGCTCTGGTTTAGCTCCAGCACCTAGACCTTCCGTAATCTTTGTACCAAGTTGTATTTTTCGAGTTGCGGTTGACTGTTGTAAAGCCTGAGCGTCGGTATTTGCTACTACAAAATCTGCTCCTTCAAGGTTTTTTAAAATCATATTGTTTACTGCATTGCCGCCTGCTCCACCTATTCCGAAAACGGTAATGCGTGGACTCAGATCATTCTGCTCGGGAATCCGAAGTGTTAATGTCATGTTTTTTCTGCCTGTATTTATGTGTTGATAGCGCTTTTGCACTTTATAATTCTGCTGATTCGCTATGATAACCTAATCATTTTACTACGTCACTAAATTTTCTACCTTTTTACCAGTTATGGAAAAACCATTTGAACATACCGTTTAGTTTCCCAAATCCTGATTGATTAAAGGGCAATCGAAAATCCCAGCATTCATCCTGCGGGTGCCCCGCATGTAGAGCTAATCCAACGGCCGCCGCAAAACTTGGGCCATTCGCCGCGTGGGGTAACCCTTGCACCCTTATAGGTTTACCAATCCTAACGGAGCAATCTAAAATTTTGTTTGCAACTTCAAATAGTCCAGGTAATTGGCTAGCGCCGCCAGTTAGAATTACTTTATTTCCATTAAGTTTAGTAAATCCAGCAATTCTTAGTTGTTCGTGAACCTCCTCCAATATTTCCTCGACTCTTGGACGAATCACACCTATGAGCTCAGATCGGCTAATCTCCGTTCTTTCCTGATTTATACTTGATAATTCGATTAAATCTCTGTCATCGCGACTAGTCGAGACCAATCCGCCGTGAAGATTTTTTATTCGCTCCGCCGAATCAAACGATATATTAAATGCTTTGGCGATGTCTTTGGTTACATGGCAACCTCCCATTCTGACACTTCCTCCAAAAATCATTTGTTTTTTCATAAATATACTTACACCGCTTATTTCAGCTCCAAGATCAATGCAAGCTGCTCCAAGATTCAATTCATCTTCTGTCAGACTCGAAGTCCCCGCCAGATACGGTCCAAAGCAAAGACCCGCTAGATCAAGATGACAACCTCGAATTGCTTGAATAACATTGTCAACTAAAGCTTGATGAACAGTCATTAAATGTACATCAACGGAGAGCTCTTCACCAGCCTGGCCTCGTGGATCGACCAAACCTGTTCGGTCATCTAAAGAAAAATTAACTGGCAGTGCATGTAAAACCGCTCGAGACGCTCCATAATTTGGGACCTCACTACTTTTCAAGGCGTTCCCGATATCAGACTCAGTGACTTTACCCCCTGCTACCTTTGAAGTTCCAAAAACTCCATAAGATCTAGGTTCACCACCTGAAAAGCTCACCAAAACATCTTCCAATAAAACTCCGGCCATCTTTTGAGAAGCTTGAACAACAGTCCGAATAGCTCTTTGAACTTCATCTATTTTTTCAATTTCACCAAGTTGTAAACCCCTAGAGCGGGTAGTGGCAACGCCAATAATACGAAATGCTTCATTCTTTGGAAGATAAGCCGTCTCATCCGTCGTATGCTTTCTCTCAAGATCTGGTGTAAATTGTAAAATGAAACAAACGATCTTGGAAGAGCCCAAATCAATTAACCCAATTAAACCCTTGTTGACAGCTTTCAACCGCCTCTGACTTAATCGTCGCTGCACTTTATAAAGCGGTTCACTCAAACGTTTTCTCCACGCACAAGATTTCTTAATTCTCGAAGTTCTTTGGACGTTTCATCAGTTAGACCCAAAACTGGCCTATCCATGTTTCGAAAATCTAAATATAACACATCTCTGTCCAATAACTGTCGTCCCTCTTGCAGAGAAATTATTTTTTTTAATGCTTTAATTGGCTCTATTTCGGGAAGCTTAATAATCTGATTTCTGTCCAAAATGATATCCCAACGACGTTCACCGATAAAGATTAAACCTCTTACCCGCGTTATTAAGCTTCTCATTTCCAATAATAAACTCAGCGCTTCTCTGACTCGCAGGTCAGCTCCAACTCCAACAAGGAGTGGCAGCTCAGATCTTTTTGACCTCGATGTAACTTTATCAACCTCAACGCCACTATCATCAAGTAATAAAAATTCCTCATTAACTCTTTGTATTGCAACAGGTTCACGTTTCGCTACTTCAATTTCTATAAATCCATTAGAAGTCAGTCTAACGGTAGCAGATCGGACAAAATTAAGTTTCTCAACTTGATCTTTTAAAGTTCCAACCTTTATATCTAAGGAACTTAATGGGAATTTTAAAGCAAGACTTGTTTTGATTTTTTCGACAATAATAGGATCATCACTGATAATACTCAAATCAATAACCTTAAACGCAGGGCTATGTGCGATCAACTCGGAAAATTTTTGAACATTCTTTCTTACCAATAGAGCCAAATCGTATTTGGTGCCAACAATCACAATAGATACAAGACCGACAAGCATTGGTATAAATAGTATAAGTGAAAGCCTAAAAGATTTTCTTAGCCAAAATCGATTTAAGCGATACTTCAACCTAGATGGAGCAGGATCAATTCTGATTAATGATCTTTCGCAATTTCTTTTTATCTCAAGCAAGACGCATCCTCTACTATCCATTTACACAAATTTTTAAAAGAAATTCCAGAAGCCTTTGCTTGCTCTGGAACCAAAGATGTCAAAGTCATACCTGGTTGCGTATTCAATTCTAAAATTACCAGACCTTCTACACCTCTTTTGTCATTCCATCTAAAATCAACCCTTGTAACACCTCGACACCCTAGAGCAGTGTGGGCAGCTAAGGCATAGGAATAACACCTATCTTTTATTTCGTCTGGCACCACAGCTGGCAGTATATGTTTGGAACCGCCAACCTGATACTTGGCATCATAATTATACCAACTTGGTGATATTATTTCTGTCAAAGCTAATGGCTTCTGATCCAAAATTGTTACCGTAAGTTCTCTTCCGGGAATAAATTCTTCAACAAGAACCTTTTCTGGTAATAATTTTATGTCAATTGGTACGTTTTTGTTCGTGTTTAAAATAATATTTACACCTACTGATGATCCTTCATTATTTGGTTTAATAACATATGGATTCTTCATAGGTGGACCAGCAGAAAGTGTGCTTGAGTCTAGCAAAAAACCGTTTGCAATTGGTAGGCCATTTAGTCTAAAGACCTCACGCGCTTTTTGTTTATTCATGGCAAGCGCTGATGCCAAAACGCCTGAATGAGTGTAAGGAATTTCTAACCACTCAAAACAACCTTGAACTATCCCATCTTCTCCCCAACGTCCATGCAAAGCGTTAAAGATAACATCTGGCTTTAATTTGGCAAGATTTGAGACTAAACTGACATCTGCATCAATTTCCACAACCGTATACCCTAATGACTTTAAGGCCACTCCACATTGCTCTGATGTCTTAAATGAAACAACTCGTTCAGAGGATTTACCTCCTCTCACTAGAGCTACCGTCATTTTTGTACTTCCCGTCCTAATCTGTTCCAAAATTTTTATACTCTTCCCTCATTATTTGGCAATCCAACCTTTTTAATTTCCCATTCGAGCTTGACTCCAGACTCCAAATATACTTTTTCTTTTATTAGCGCACCAAGACACTCAAAATCCTCAGCCAAAGCATCACCTAAATTAATAAGAAAATTTGAATGTAATTCTGAAACTTGAGCACCTCCATATTTCATTCCGCTTAAGTTGGCTCTGTCAATAAGTTGCCAAGCGCTCATTACGCTCCCCGAGATTGCGTGCGGAACCACTGGATTCTTAAATGTAGAACCTCCTGTTTTCTCACCAACAGGTTGAGTCTCTCTTCGTTTTTTTTGATTTTCTCGCATAATACTCCTGATATTTTCCGAGAAAACTTTCCTGCCTTTTAGTGTAACTGAAGTCACGATAGCATCATCCGGCAAATTGCTACTTCGGTAAGAAAATTTTAAGTCTTTACGATTTAATAATTTTTTCTTGCCTGACCTTGTTACAATCTCACAACATTCAAATACGTTCTCCAAACACATTCCATAACAACCAGCATTCATTTTTACCGCCCCACCAATTGTTCCAGGGATAGTTCGCAAAAATGATAAATCTACTCCACTGTCCGCGGCAACTTCTGCCACTTTCGAGTCTAACGCACTTCCTCCAACAGTCACATAGCACTCATCAACCTTAATGCTTGAAAACCCTCGCCCCAATTTCACAGTAACACCAGGAATACCTCCATCCCTCACTAGTAGATTAGAACAAACACCGATAGGAGTAACGTTGATTTCTTTCGGTAATACAGATAAAAATTTTGATAAATCGTTCAAATCTAATGGCTGAAAAAATATTTCGGCATCACCACCTACACGCAGCCAAGTTATTGACTTCATAGATTTGTTAAAGGTTATGCGCCCCTTTACATCAGAAAAAATTGATTTTGGTAATAACAAATCACCTCTCATCACAAGTTCATTCCGTCAGTGTTCAATTTTAAATATAGATTATTTACCCAGTTACTTATCGAACCTGCCCCCAAACACACCAAGATATCCTCACTCTGAGTATTTTGAACAAAAAATTCTTTGAGACCTTGTTCCCCAGTGATGGCCCCGACATCCCGATGGCCGTGTAACCTTAATCCATCAACTAAAGCGACCTGAGAGACTCCTGCTATTGGCGTTTCATTCGCTCCATAGACCTCTGTTATAGCAACGATATCTGCTTCGTTAAAGCACCTGCAAAACTCATCAAATAGTAGTGATAATCTAGAATAGCGGTGAGGCTGATGAACCACCAAAACTCGTCCTTTGGTAAATTGCCTGGCGGCCTTCAAAACAGCTTCAATTTCAACGGGATGATGTGCATAATCATCAATTAGAGTAACCCCATTTATTTTACCCACTATAGAAAATCTTCTTTTTACACCCTTAAAGTTTTCCAAGGAATTTTTTATCACGTCTAAGGAAATTCCAAGATGATGAGCAACCGCTATTGCTCCCAACGCATTTAAAGTATTATGCTCGCCAGTCATAGGTAACTTAAAACCACGAACATCCACCATTTTTTTTCCCTGAAACAAATCAAAGTATGCCGTTCCATTCTGAAATTTTAAATCAGAAACTCTGTAATCGGCTTGTTTATTAAAACCATACTTTATAATCTTTCGATCAGTGATTTTTCCAACAAGCCTATGCACATCGGGATCATCAGTGCAGCATATAATTGCTCCATAAAATGGAGTATTTGTAACAAAGGTCTGAAATGCCTCTAACAATCTGTCAAAACTACCATAATATTCCATGTGCTCAGGATCTATATTTGTCACCACTGCTATCGTCGCAGGAAGCTTGGTAAATGTGCCATCACTTTCATCAGCTTCAACAACCATCCAATCACCTGTTCCAACCCGCGCATTTGAACCATATGCCTGAATGATTCCACCGTTAATTACAGTTGGATCAAAGTTACCGCTGTCAAGTAAAGCGGCTACCATAGAAGTAGTCGTGGTTTTACCATGGCTACCAGCAACTGCAATATTGGACTTTAAACGCATTAATTCAGCCAGCATCTCAGCCCTTTTAACAATTGGAATTCCTAATCTTCGAGCTAATTGAAGTTCGGGATTTTCAGGCCTAATAGCTGAGGAAATTACAACTACTTCGACACCTTTGACGTTAGACTCATCGTGACCCAAAAACACCTCAATACCAAGATCAACTAATCTGCGTGTAATAGATGAATCTTTACCATCTGAACCTTTAACTCGATAACCTAAATTGAATAAAACTTCAGCAATGCCTGACATTCCAATTCCTCCGATACCAATGAAGTGAATTAATCCAAGATTTATAGGCAACATAGTTTTTGAATTCATTTAAACATCTCTTTGTATCAACTTATCCAACTCTTTGGCAAAATTAATCGCCGCATTCGGCCTTGCTAGCTTTTTTGCTGCGGTAGCCATACCGTTCGCTAACTCAAAATTTTCCAAAATTTTAGTAATGTGTTCACTTAATATAGTTGACGTCAAACTTTTTTGATTTAAGACTACGGACGCGCCAAATTCTTCCATAACTTTGGCGTTCAATGCTTGATGATTACCAATTGCATCCGGGAGAGGTATGAGAATCGATGGTCTACCAAAAATGCAAAACTCAGCTAAAGAGGAGGCTCCAGATCGACTTATAATGAGGTTGGATTGATTCAAACAAAGTGAAACATCACTAAAAAAACTTTTAGTTTCAGATTTAATGTTGAAAGACTCGTATTTTTTTTTAATTTCTGAAATGTTCTCCTGCCTACATTGATGCAGAACAGTTATCTTTCGTCTCAACTCCTCTGGAAGAAGGGAAATTGCCTGGCATGCCTTAGCTGAGACAAAGTAAGCACCTTGAGAGCCACCCACTACAAATATACAAAATGAGCTTGATGGAAGCATAGAATAGTCATGGTTTTTCCTGTTGAAAACTGATTGCCTAATTGGATTTCCAAGTACAATAGTTCGACTTTTTCTTTTTACAATCTTCGATGGGGTAGTTCCAAAAACGAGCAAGTTCACTCGATTTTGAAAAATCCGATTTACCGTTCCAAGAACAGTATTCTGTTCATGAATGGCCGACGGTATCCCAAAAATTTTAGCCACTACAAGACTCGTTGCAGATGGATAACCACCAAACCCAACAATGACTGAAGGATTTTTTTTCATTACAAAGCGGGCAACTGTAAAAAAACTTTTCATTAAGAGCCACATCGATAAGACAAATTTCAACGTCCCCTCGCCCCAGGGGTTGTTAATATTTAAAATTAACTTTTGCACTTGTTCCGGAAATGCATTTGCAAAAATCTCACCCCTGTTGTCCGTTACCAAAAATACTTTCCATCCCCTAAATATCAAAGACTCAGCTAAAGCCTGAGCTGGAAAAACATGACCACCAGTTCCACCTGCCGCGAGAATTATAGTACGTTTTAGCAAATCAAATACCTCGGCCTAGAATATCTCGAAAATCATTCTGGGGTCTTTTTCGTGTCAAAGCTAATAATAAGCCCATTAGTAAACCCATGGCTAACAACGAGGATCCACCATAACTTATAAACGGTAATGTCATCCCTTTGGCTGGTAAAAGTCGTACAGCCACCCCTAAATTAATTATAGCTTGCATAGCCAATAACGAGGTAATTCCAATTCCTGACAATCTGACAAATACTGAAACCTCATTGGTTAGCCGTCTCATCGATCTGATTACTAAAAGCGTGTAAATGAATATAATTAATAAACATAAAAGAAGACCATACTCCTCGGCAGCTACCGCTATGATAAAGTCAGTATGGGCATCTGGTAACTTCCACTTTACCACACCCTCTCCAAGGCCAACTCCCAAATAACCACCTTCTTTGATTGCATTCGTAGCGTAGCCAATCTGTGTTAGAGGATTAATATCGGAAGATAGAAACGCATTAATTCTTTCTCTAACGTGCTCAGATTTCGCATATGAAAAAAGGACACATCCCCCAATAATTAGCATTATGAAGACCAAAAGAAAGATTGAGGCACCTGAAACAAAATACATTATCACCCAAGAACTAATTATCAACGAAGCTTGCCCAAAATCAGGTTGGAGAGCGAGTAAAATGCTCAGTGAAAAGGCGATCGCGAACGAAATTAATCTGCCAGGGGGACCATCAATATCGAAACTAGACTTCATAACCCAGCCAGTAAAAATTATAAAACAAGGTTTTAAGAATTCTGACGGTTGCACAGAAACAGATGCGAAAGAAAACCAACGAATTGCGCCTTTTCCATAGTCAGTGCCGAAAGCAGGTAAAAAAATGATTGCAAAAACACAAATTATAAATCCAATCAATGCTATTCGACGAACTAATAACAGTGGTAGCATGGAAATTATTATCATCACACTTAAGGAGATAACACCAAAAAACGCTTGCCTGTATACATAATAAAAGTGTTGCTTTTGATTGCTTTCAGCAAGGGGTGGGGAGGCAGCCATGCAAAGCAATAAACCAACGCCGAATAATACAAACACCGCCAATAAAGACCACCGGTCAACATCCCGCCACCATCTTGGAATTACTGGGTCATCCATCACACGAGACGGAACCCCATAAACTATATCTGTCATGCGTGCCTGCTCTTGCTCACATAGAATTCTTCGGTAGTTATCTTATTATCAAGATAATCATAACATTCTGACAAATTAATGGAAGCCCCGAATTTTTTTTATTGAAAGTTTTTACATTTTGTTAAAAAGCTCAATAAATTTATCACCTCTTTCTTCAAAAGAGCGAAACTGATCAAAACTAGAGCAAGCAGGGGCTAACAAAATAGTATCACCTGTTTCAGATTTTTTAAGCGCGGCATTAAAGGCTGTTTCGAGATTTTGGCACTTAACATGATCAATATCACCTAATTTTGCGGAAAAACTCTCCTCAGAACTACCAATCAAATAAATCCCTTTAACGTTTTGATTTACTGGAATCAAACTCTCAATCCCTGGATGTTTTTCTTTACCACCTACTATCCAATGAATGTTTTTAAAATTTTCCAGTGATAAAACAGCGGAGGCACTGTTCGTAGCTTTACTGTCATTTACAAATAATACCCCTTTTTTTCTACCGAGAACTTGAGATCTATGCGGAAGTCCTTTAAAAGTATCCAAGGACGTTCCAATTTTTTTTGGGGAAACACCAAGCGACCTACAACAAGCGTAAGCTGCAAACACATTCTGATAGTTATGCCTCCCAGACAAATTAGATTTTTCTCTTAAATCAACTGACGCCACCTGCCGTCCATTTCGCCATTCAACCAGAAAACCTTTATTATAGAATACTGTCCAATTTGAGCCTTTCAGTATGGATTGAACCGAAAACAATATGACTGGTTCTGCACTTAAAAGATGTTCTCGAATAACATTAGATAAAAACAACCCTTCAATTTCATCAATCCCAATAATGCATCGATCTGGTCCTCCCATGGTGAACAAGCGTGATTTAGATGCAAAATAACCTCCTTTTCCGGCATGCCGCTCAGAGTGATCCTGCGCAAAATTCAAAAAGATAGCCAAATCTGGTTGCAAACTGCGAGCTAATTCCGCTTGATATGAAGATATCTCCAAAATTTTTATCTCGCCCTCTCTACCAGGTTCAAGCGATAGAGCAGCTTTCCCAATATTTCCTCCTGACTCAACAAGGTAATTATTTTCTGAAAGTATGTGTTCCAATAAAGCTGTCGTTGTAGATTTTCCATTTGATCCAGTGATGCAAATAACTTTCGGCGTAACTTGAAATTGAGACCAACACTCTAAAGCAAAAGATCGGAAAAAAAGACTTATATCATTATCAATCACTATTCCTTTTTTTAATGCTTTAAGTACAATTGGATGTGGCTCAGGATAAAGATGTGGAATGCCTGGTGAGATAATCAAAATTGAGACTTTTTTCAAATTTGCCTCAAGTCTTAAATCTGTGGTTTCTATACCAGAATTTTCGGCTCTACTCCTAACGGATGGATCGTCATCCCAACTGAGCGGAAAAGCTCCTCCACTTTTTAAAGCCCGTGCAGTAGCTAGCCCAGTTAATCCAAGACCCAAAACCCCGACAAAGCAATTTTTATAACCCTTTACTGGTATCATCTTATCGCAACTTAAGCGTAGCTAGACCAATCAACGCCAGAATCACAGAAATAATCCAAAATCTAATAACAATTTGAGGTTCAGCCCAACCAAGCTTTTCAAAATGATGATGAATTGGTGCCATGAGAAACACTCTTCTTTTTGTAATTTTGTAAACCAGTACTTGAATGATCACCGATAAGGCCTCAACTACGAAAAGTCCTCCTATAATAGCCAAAACAATTTCATGCTTGATACTCACAGCAATAGCTCC
>MDTB01075420.1_pt1 | contig 15384 bp, 22 predicted proteins | sample 811161 | NCBI WGS metagenome assembly MDTB01 (sample SAMN05326650, study PRJNA326480) | marine metagenome | isolation source: seawater | place: Mediterranean Sea | collected 2009 | reverse complement strand
TAGTGTTCTGCGGCTTCTTCTGGAGTTAAACCTAACTCATCAGCATGACCCATGAACTCGTCCTTGGTCATGTTCTGCGCCATGTTGGCTATCTTCTCGCCTGCGTCTTCGTTAGTGCTTTCCGCTATTGTTCCGCAGTTGGCACATGGTTCACCTTGGTGCATTCCGCTTTGATCTTTAATTACATTCATTTGCCAGTCCAACGCACCTTCGCCTGTGTCTTCACCAGACGCAACTATTTCTGGATTGTCTTCTTCCCATGAACGAATGTATTCGGCTACATCTTTTTGTGTCATTCCAAATGTGTTTGTGTGTCCACATTTTTCACATTTCCACTCATATGACTCAACATAATTGCCTGCGTCTTCTTTAAGTAAACCTAAATCTATCAGTCTATCTGCAATCCATTCATCTGGCATTCCTGTTCTTGCTTTTTGAACACCATATGGCATTTCATCAGGATCACTTGAAAAATAATCAAACAAATCACTAAACGCATCTGAACCATATTCAATATCGTCTGTGCTTTTGATACCGTGTTTGTCTAGTATTGCTTTGACTTCGATTGTTGTTTGGTCTTCTGTTAATCCATCATCATCATATAGTCCGGCCTTCTCACCCTGCATATAGCCATGTACTTTTTTCACATAATCACCTGCAAGATCAATTTTCTTTGCTACCCATGACTCCATCTCAGCACGGTCGTCTATCATGTTGTGTATCTTGATTGCGTGTTTGCCAATTTTCAACAATTGGTTCAGTGCCATACTTGCCTCGTATGTGTCAGGTTCAACCGGTTGGTTGTGTAGTTCGTTTATTTTCATTATGCAAATTGTACGTGGGTTATTTCTTTATGATTGGCTTTCATTCTTAATGCTTCTTGATCATACATTTCAACTTCATCGTATTCATTTGTGTCTTTGTCAGCAACATTTTTTTCCATGTAATTTCTAGTTGCTTTAATAAATTGATCCAAAGGTATTGGTGGGTTGTTCTCAAAATCTGGATCCAATCCAATCCTATTTAAAAATTCTCTTGCGGCAAAGTTTGATCTGTGAGGAGTTTTTGTGTCCATCTCGTCTGGAAATGTCCAAACATCTCTTTGCTCGTCTTTGTAGTATCCTGTAAAGGTTGCTCCTTCTTTCATCTTTTCGTCGTCTGTCAAATCTTTACCTGGTTTCATAAGAGAAAGATAACCTGCCTGATCTCCATACATCTGCTTGAAAGTGTCTGGATCATGGTCTGCAATAGTTTTCATCACATATTCTCTAGGAGAAGTATCTGCATTATCTATATGTTTTGCCAAGGATTTCAACATCTGTTTGTCCAATAATTCTGCAGACTTTTTGAACATATCATAGTCCATGGAATCTGGACCTATTTCATCGGCATATCTGTTTATTGTTCTTACCGCTAGTGTTGAACCATCTTTTTTAAATTCGCTAAATCTCATAATAACAATATTTATTACACACCTGCTTCATATCTACAGTGCTTACAAACCTCTATTTCGTATTCTCTACCGTCGTAATCGACTTCTTTCCTATACAATGGCCCGTCATGTGCATCGTGTCCACAGTTTAAGCATTTAACAATCCATTCCGTCTTTAAAACCAGTGGTTGTGTAATACTGCTCATTATGGATATGTCCTTTTTTGTATTGGGCCGCCAAACATATTTGTTCCTTTTCCTAATTCATGCCATGCTTTTACTGTACCGTTTGGGTTTTTCTTTTGTGTTATTTTTGGTAATCTTGGTGCTCTTGTGCCTGATACCCCAGGTGATCCTGTATATGCTTTATTGCCTCTATCCTTGCCTATTGCTATATGCGGACTCACAACAGTTGCTATACTACCAGCAGAAGTGGCTCCTGCTGTTGCTTGTTCTCTAATGATTACTTCGTTGATCTTCATACTACTATTACTTATTAAAGTTGAACATCCTACTTATAGCAAAAAAGTATAGGCTAAATGGAAAACCTCCAGGAATTTCTGCCTGTTCAAATATTGAGCCGCCCTCAGTTTTGATTCCTATGGCACCGGACAATATAGGAGTTGCAGACGGACGCAATTCTTTTGAAACTGTTGGATTATTAACCTCACAGTATGAGGGGTTTGAGTCTAACAATTCTTTTTCGTAGTAATCAAACATCACAAGATTGTCTTTGTTTATTAAATCCATTGTTAATTCACCATTGCCGCCGTGTGTTGAAACAGCAACTTTTTCCGGCACTTCATCATTCCAGAATGTTTTAAAAGGATAGGGATATCCTTTGAAACAAATATTTGTATATCTTCCTTGATTGATTATGGCATATTCTTCGGTTTTTTGATATTCTTTTATCCATGGGACAATATTTTTAATTCTATCATACCATTGCCCGTTTTGTGAAGTTTGAAAAGCATCTAACATATCTGTACGTATTAAAAAAATATTGGAAAAATTTAAAAGTGTGGATTTAGTCATGAAGCCGTTTGTGTAATTACTATCTGCATTTTTAATTTTAATTTTAAGTTTAGATTGGGTCTTTAAAAAATCTTCGTTAAGAAAAATTAATTTGTAATGTTTTGGAAAAGACGATATTATAAGTTTTTTTTCTGTGTCCGGTAAAGATTTTAAGCCATACCAATTGGGATTTTTTTTGGTAAAATAATGTTTTTCTCCGTCGATACTATCGGGATTATATTCTTCAACTAGTGTATCGCCAATAAAAACTTGCAGTGTAGGATACTGTTTATATAATTCTCCAAAGAGTCCTATGCCAAGTATATACTTCATACTTGTAATTATTATTTTGATTTATGGTTGTAATTTTTTAGGTTTGCCTGACCCTAGGCTTAATTTTTTAATGTTCATGTACTCACCGCCAACAGGAACATCTTTGGTTGCATTTTGTTTTGTTACTATACCGACGCCTGCCTCTTCTTTTTCTATTTCGTTTGCTCTATTATTTCCTTTGTTACGAAAATCAAATCCACCGCCTGCCTTTCTTATTAGACCCATGGGTTTTATTGTTTGAGGCATTATTAGCCAGTCTGTGATTATTTCATTTATTTTCATCTGTATATTTATTCTGTATTTTTACAATAAATTCTTTATTCTTTTCATAAAATTGTAACCAGCGAGATTTTATCACTGCTTGATTTTTAACATTATATATATTTAATTTTTTAAGTAAATTAACAAACGAATCAAAATTATATAATTCTGTTATATCTATCTTTTCAATTCCTGGTTGGTTTGTAAATTTTTCTTTGCTTCGATAATACAAATTTTGCAAAATTGTTTTATAGTTTTTTTCTTTAAAAATTTTTTCAACTAATTTATCACCCATAATCTTTTTAAGATCTTCCATTGCTCTTTCTGGACGCGAAAGCAATTGATGTTTATGCTCTAACATTACCATGATTTCAGGCACAATATTTTCTTTAAAATCTATGTAATAGAATTTTGATGGCCATTTTGTCATATATTCATGCCAAATATGTAGTATTTCAAAATCCTCGGCATTGTCTAATACCTTATGATTCTCTAAATTATACCACCAATCCATATCTGTAAATGATTCGCCCTTATCATTAATAGGTTTTATTTTGATGTTGTTATGTAGTTGCCAAAAAGTTTTTAAAAAGTTTCCATGTGTACCATGCATAAAAAGTATTATGGTGCTTGGATACTTCATTTTTTTGGCATTGGGTTCTCACCTGTAAGTTTGGGTTGTGCAAACCATAATTTGAACCATTCGTCGGTTCCGGGTTGAATGTTATGTTTTTTTTGGTATTCCGATTTCTTAGTGCCTATATAAGATAGGTTTTCACCCATTGATGAGTCATCTTGTGGCATTTTATCAATGCCTGCTAATTGTTTTATTCTCTCGAGTTCATCCATTACAATAGTCCTAACGAATAGAAGATGGCCATTTCTATTCCTAGTAATACGGCTAAACTGCCTACACAACCTATTACCGCTAAAGGCAAAAATAGATATTCTTTTTTTTTACGTTCTCGTGTACAACAACTATCCATTATTCAAACCACTTTCTTGTCCATACTAGAAAACCAACACTGACCACCATTACAATTATTGCAGTGGGATATGGAAATTTATATCCGCCATAAAACAAAGCGATGCCGCCAAATGTTACCATTAGTATTGTTCTGAGACCTTGAAATAATTCTTGTGGAAATATATCCCACCTGTTACGCCTCATTATATTTTCCAACTTCTTAATTGCTCTTTTGTTGGCTTCATAGGTTTCATTTTTTCAACCTTGCCGCCTTTTGCCAAAAATGCTTTCATTTTTTCATCTAATTCTTTTTGCAACTCTTGTGGTGTTTTGGGTATATCGCCCGATGCATATGCTCTGTTTATTCCGCTAAATTTTGGCATAATCTTCAAGTCCTTTCTGTACTTTGGTTAATGAGTCTCTGTTGGCCTGATACAAAATTCCATATCCTCCTGCACCTTGCCAACGTTGTATATTAACTGGTCTATCGTCAATTAATATATTAGGTGTGCCTGATGCTTTATCTTTTGCATAAGTTTCTTTACGTCCTGTGACAATAATATTGTCTGGTTGCTGAATATTATTTGATATCCATAATTTTTTATATTTTGCTGAATTCTCATGATCACCTCTCAAAGGTGATGTATTAATAGAAAAGTTTCCACCTGTGAACTCCTTAACCATAGATATTAATTCATCTGCACTATCAAATTTAGGTAGAGTTGCAAAAAAATCAGTGCCTGTAATTCTGTTTATTACTTCTTGTTTTAGATCTTTGGTTTTATCTGAAGTCAATTGTTTCCAATGTTCGACGCCATACATTTTTTCAACTCCGCCAAAAAAGTCTGCAAGAACTCCGTCCATATCTAAATATACTGTCGGTTTACCGTCTGCCATATCTTCATTATACAACTTTTTGTTGTTTTCGTCAATCGTTACCCCAAGTGCATCTTGTATCTTATTGTAAACTAATTCACTTTCATCTCCTCCCATAGCAATTTTGGAAAATTCATGCCATTGTCCTTTTGCCGCAAGTTCTCTGGCTTTTGATGCCGATGCACCAGATACCCCTTCTGCATCTGGATCTCTCTGTCCTGCATTTACCACTTTTATACTGTCAAATTTATAAAGATCATTTCCTTGTTTATCTGGTTTCCCGTTGTATTGATTTAGTAATTTTTCAAATTCTGCAACTCTATCAGATCCAGCAACCATTATAATTCTTGTTCTACCTTCTGATTGTATTTTTTGCAGTGCTTTTATTATTGTGTTTGAATCCCGATCACCTACTGATAATTTTGGATAAAATTGTTGAATGTAGGCTTGTTTTTCTTGTAATGATAAAGGATCAGTTTTATTATTTTGTTTGTGAGATAAAAAAAGATATGCTTTACCATTGGCTTTTTCTGCCGTTTGTAAAACAGTTTCAATTAATTTTTCGTGTCCTATTGTGGGAGGATTGAATCTGCCAAAGGCAAAAACCGCTGTTGAGCGATCGTCCTCTTTAAGAAACAGTTCCTTGAGTAACATCGTATTCGCCTTGTTTAATATTTTCTAGTTCTCTGTCTGATATATTTCTAGCAACTTGCAGTCTAGTTTCTTTTGGAAACATATCTTTAACATCCGCACCTGAATCTCCGTATTCTTTAACATATTCTTTTGCGGCATCATCTACAAGATACATCCAAAGTTTTTGTGCTTTTTCATGATCATACACGTTTTTCTTCAGTTTTCTTTTGATATTGGATATGATGGGCATGAAACGTCTACGGTATAGATCCTCATTGTTCATAATAAACGAATCTAATTCGTTTACTGCGTCTGAGTCTATGTTTTCATTTATAAATTGTGATGCTCTCATACAAGCATATTTATTAGTAAAGATTCTCTAAAAGCCATATATAAAATGGTGACGAAAATCCCAATGACCATGTTCCGTTATGTCCCATTTGAGTAACATTTTTCAGTGTTTTTGGTAGATCAACACCTGCTTCTCTTTGTTGTGTTGCCCATGGTTCAGCATACTCTGGCGTATAAACACCTTGAAATACTAATGTTCCAATATCTATTTCATCTATTTCAATATATTTGATATTCAATAACTGATCGTGTAATATATCACCTTTTTCATTTATCACTGTATCGTTCTTACCTTTATTCTGTCTATTAATTGTAAGTTTATAATCTTTTCCTTCATCACAAGCATATTCAAATTTAATTACATCAGGTTTTTCTTTGGTTCCTTTAATGAAATCTTTGTACACAGGTACATCATTAATTAAAATTTCTGCTGATGGCACATTATCATTCCAGTATGTGGAATAAAGTTCTAATTTGAATTTTAAAGTTTCTGTTGCCATGTAAATTCTAGTCCTGCGGTATGTCCCTTATACGATTTATTTACGTCCTCCCGGAACATCTCAATAGCAATCTGAGTGCCTTCTACAACGACTTTAATATATTTGTCAGTCTGTTGAAGAACTTCTGCAGTCTTAGTTTTACCGTTGTTTGTACAAGTAATTTCTATTGTTTCCATTTAAATATCCTTTCAAAGTTTTCTGTTATCTCTCTTCTATTCCCACCTTGTGTTTCAAATTCATTAACAAATTGATCAATTAAATTTGCCGCTAGTTTTCTATATTCAGGCAATGCATCTTGTTGTAGTTTTGCTATAGAATCTTGAGGCACTGTCTGTATAATTACTCCCAAAGGTACTTTATTAATCCAACTACCAGCATTACACATATCATTTTGTATTTTGTGTAAGCCTTGTGTAGGAGTAAATGTAGGCATTATTTTACGTGACTGGTCAACTAACACACTCATTAATGTTCCAAAGTAATCTTCTTTAAAAATTTCTTTTTGCATTATTTCTTTATTGGTACAAACATATCTGTCTTCATGTCGTATACCAATCCGTGTTTATATGCATTGTTGCTTTCTACATTAAGTAATTTTTTCATATCTTTTTTAGAACCATCCTCATTATAACATTTAGGATTTTTCATCCATAATATTCCACAAGCCAAACTAAATTTTTTCACATAGTTGATTCCTAAATTAACTCCGTCTTTTCCTTTTTCACCTGCTATATCCTGTCTATATTCTGCTGACAAATTCCAACTTGCATCTAGGTCATTAGTTGGTGTATGATTGTAAAAGAAACCAATGTTTTTCTCTTTGTTTTTTTGTGTCAAATCTGAATTTATACTAGTGTAATTAATAGTACCATCTAGATTTACACTTTCGGCTACTTCCAAATCCATCGAACCCGATGTTATATGACTTGGAAGTGAGAACGACCAACCGAAAGTATTGTGCTTATCTTTGTGTATTTCATAAGCCAATTTGTATGATTCTGATTCTATAGTATCAAATCCTGATATCACACTGCCGTCTGTGGTATTAATATCAGTAAATCCTTTTGAATAATCAATACTTAACACATTGTTTCCTAGTTGATAACTTATACCAACTTGTCCAAAATTTGTTGTATTATCTTTTCCTACTGCTAATACACCATCGGAATTATTTCCTAACCAAGTATTAACTTCGTTCATTTGTCCTACATTGGTTCTTATTCCAAAGTTATTTCCTAACCAAAATGTTTTTCCTATGTTTGCTGAATAATCACCATTTCCGTTCTCTCCAGTAAACAATCCAAAATTCATATATCCTATATCATATTGTCCGCCTTGTGCAAATGATCCAAACATGTTATTAATTGGCATATAATAATAACCATTCATCATTGCATCTATATCAGATATTTTTCTTTTATCTTGTACAACTGCTGAGTTACCTAAACTTACATAATAATCTCTGTCAAAATCGTCTAGTACCATAATACTAATATCAGATAAATTGGATATTATTGCAGAAGAACTACCTGATATGTAAGAGCCATTAATATTTGTTGTTGCACCATCTGTTCTACCTGTAGTTGGTATACCAACTGCACCTTGTGGTTTGGTTGCTTCGTCAAGATCAATAATACCCTGTCCATGGATATTCACATTGTATCCATTAATATTTTTATCAGCAGTCTGCGTAACAAGTTTAACAAGACTTTCTCCTGGCATATGTGGCCACATCTGATGTAGTATTGCAACCTGCCCTGTAACAAAAGGAGCCGCCATCGATGTTCCGCTCATATTGCCATAACCGCCATCATTTTTAGTCGAATATGATGATCCGGGAGCCAACACATAAAAGTCTGATACTTTGTATTTGTCATTACATTTATTATCCACTACATTAACGCATAGGTGTCCTGCTTGATTTGAGTAACTAGTCATGTTGTTATTGTGATCAACTGCACCAACAATTAACATTTTTCCGCCTAGTTCCAAATTGCCATTAGCATCAGTTACCGTGGCAAAATATCCTGGATGTGCCGCAATCTGAAAACCTTGATTACCTGCAGAGTTTACAATCACCATTCCTTTGTCAGTTGCATTTTTCCACATGTGATGCGTTTGATTGTTGTAAAATTTTTTGTTAGCATAATCATATCTTGCATCTGTAGATTTGTAAGTACCATCGCTTAATTGGATAATCTTATCGTTGCGTCTAAACACATGATCATATTTAGAGTTTGCAGAAAGATTTCCAACAACTGCACCTTGGTCAGCCGCCCAAACAAATCCATCTGCCGCGGCGTTTAAACTTACATAGTCGCCATCACCTATTTTAATTACAACCGCTTTGGAATCAAATGCAACTCCGTGCATACCAACATTATCTTTTTTAGCAATTACAGTTCCTATTACATGCGTTCCATGGCCATGGTTATCATTAACACCAGTATTTGTATAATCTTTTATGGCTGATATTTTACCAGTGAATTCGGTATGATCTACATCGTAACCTGTATCTGCGATTGCAACTGTGGAACCTTTTCCTGTCCATCCTTTTGCATATGCAGAACTGGCTTTAATCTGTGTCAACTCGTTCCAACCTTGCTTATTGCCATTGCTGTCTTTAAACAAATATTCGTTGGTTTCATATGTTGAACTATTTGTATGATGATTTTCTGTTTTATCTCCTAAAAATACATCAGTGTTTGTGTATGCCATATCCGATGTCCAAGTTCTTAGGACACTACCAGAATCTGGCGTAGTCACAATTTGATCGGCAGTTGTTGCACTCTGTAAAATATTCTTTGATCTTTTGCTTTCGCTTATTTGAACAGTTGTCCAATCACTATTGTTTACGGTGGATGTGCCGTTTACTATTTCTGTTGTCCCATCTTTGTATGTAACCTTTTTCCTTTGGGTAGTTGTTGTAACTACACGTGAATCTTGTTTTACAATGTCTTTAAAATGTCTTGTTCTGTAAACAGAAGTTGTAATCGGCGTAGTTACTGTGGTATCAATATATCTAGTTGTTGTGTATGTCCAAGTGTTTGTGCCGTTATTAGATGATGCTGTGACATCTCTGTTAGTAGTGGTTGTTGTAGCACTTCCTTCTGATGTCTCTGTTGTGGTTTCTGATGCATCTGTATAAGTTGTTATTGTATATTCTGCAGATTTTTCTGTTGCGGTTGATATATCTGCTTCTAATAATTCTTCTGATACAACAGGATTTGAACCTTCTCGTGTTTCAGCCACTTCAACTGTTGTTGCTGACAAATCTTCTACTACATTTGATAATTCACTACAACTAGATGCACCATCAACATATGATCCATTCAAGTAAGTTACTCTCGGAGTAACACATCTTGTTGTTACTGTTCTTTTTGATCTAGGTGTTGTGGTTGTTTTTGTTCTAGTTTCTTGCCCACCACCTTGATATACTGTTGTCCAGTCTGTATAACTTATCGAGGCAGTACCATTAATAATAGTTTCAACAGGTGTATCAACAACTACATTTTCTGCTTTTTTCCTTTTTTTAGTTTCTACCCAATCATTTGCATTTGTATCTTTTTCTTGATCAATTATCTGTTGCGCCTTATTTTCTTTATCAATTAAATTGTAATCTTCAAGTGTGATAGTTCTGCCATTTGCAACTTTTTGTATAATAGGTTTTACGTGATTCTTAAGATATAATAATGATGCATAAGCATTTTTGTATGACTGTGAATTATAAATTTTGTATTTGTCAGCGTCTGACTGGTTGGCAATTAAATTTTCTGTAGCCTCCCATAGTTCAACTGCCGTATCCAATTGTCCTATTAGGGTATTAGCCATTGCTATATCATTCTCGTCAGGACCTGTTATAATGCCTGAAATTTTAGAAAAATCTCCACCTGATATTGTTGAATTAAAATCAGAAAGTAATGATGCATAACCATTTACAATATTACCAGACCCTGTGAGATTTGATAAATCGTCCTGAACAAAGTCATTTATTGGTCCACTACCACTACCGCCTCCTCCTCCACAGGCAGATAATGTGGTTGCCATTGCACCTGCTAATACTAGATTCTTTAATTTTTTCATTGCAGTATACTTCCAACCACGAAGGCACCTATTAAAAAATAAAATAGATAGTTTGTGTAAATTGACGATTTTTTGAGAACCTGGTATCCGTTTGCTCTCAGGCAAATTACATGGGCATCTACTGATTCCGCTGTAATGTTAACATCTACTGTTTGTATCTGTTCTAAGTCTTTGTCGTTCATAATACAAGTATAACATAAGATCAACTTACGTCAACCAAGTTGGTCTTGCTAGAACCTACGTTTTATGGAAGGTTTTTATGAATTTAGTAGTATAGAAGAAACCATAGCACCATTTCCAGAAGAATTTGTGGTTTCAATCTTGGCTCTGACCCAGACAAAATTGCCTGTAAAATTAAATGATGATATTGTTGTGCTTAAATCTGAAGTGAGAGTTGTGCCTGATATATCAAACCAATCATCTTCAGTTGGTGTAGTTGCAAGTGAACCTTGCATTTTTATTGTGCCATTGAAGTCGTCTGTTGAATCACCTCTGTTAACAACCTGATATGATACTGTATGCACACCATCTGGTTGTGAATAGTAGCCATCACCTTTTGCTTTATCTGTAACGAAACCTGTGTGATCTAAAGTAGTAACTGTTGAACCATCAGCATTTTCAGATGTAGTAATTTCTTCAACAATTAATTCATTTGCATCTGTCACAGTTTTAACAGTAAACGATTGATTATTATTTGAAGTGCCTGTAACCGTAATTATGTCGCGAACTGCAAAATTGTTTAAAGCAGTGCTTGTAGAAGTGATTTTGTATACACCGCTTGTCGCAGTGAAACTTATATCGCTACCTGTGACGTCACTAATATGCGATTTTGCTCCAGATAATGTTGTACTTGTTTGTGCCATTTGCAGTTATTTATTCGCTTTTACGTCTCTTGAATCTTGCAGTTTTTGGACCTAGTCCATACACAGCGGCTAATTCATTTGGTTCTTGCCCGTCAACAGTCAGTATGTTTATGTATTTTATTTTATGTGCTTTTCCATCGGCCTCACCAAGTTCTTCACAAATACAATAGTCTTTTTTTGATTGTTTAACTCTTAAAAGTACATTTTTGTACACAGGTGATCCCCATAATTCCTTTTTAACCACACTCTCAACAATTGAATCTTCTTTGAAAATATTACCTTGTTGTAATCTTTTTATTGCTTCCATTTTTAACCTTTTTAAATTTTATTACTTTATCTATTCCTTTTTGTATTATCATATAAAGCGGTGTTAACATTTTTTCTTCTTTTGCATAAATGTATCCATGATAACAAAAAGGTTGTTTGCCTTCTAGCCAGTCGTGTACATATCTATTTGTAATTAAATAGTCATCAACATTCCTTTCTAAAAAATCAAACAAAGTTTTCCTTTCTTTATTACTAATTTTTCTATGTATATCCTTTCTAAAATGAATTTGATATTGATATTTTCCGTGAGGTAATCTAGTACAACCCACCACATTTTTATTTAATTTACTAAATTTAGGATCAACATTTTCAGAACCATACCAATAGTCCCAAAAATTTTCAATTAAATCCTGTGCCAAATTTTTATTAGTATAAAAAATACTGTATTTGTCTTGAAATCTAAATTTTATATCATTCCTATTAGTAATAATAAATTTTGCAAGTCTTACAACACTTGGCATTTTGTAACATTTTTCAATTTTGTCTTGTAATGCTTGGTCCGTAGTAGGATAAAATTGTAAACTACCTGGCAGTTTAAATATTGTTTTATGACGGTATAACCCGTAGTATAACTTGTTATGATGTTTTCTCATCTTTAACTTTGGGTTTAAAACTGTCAATAATTTTTTTGGCTTTAAAATCTACAATTAGTTTTGGTATAATGTCTTTGGATAGACCAACCTCAACCATACCACCTTCTGTAAGTTCACCAAACAGTATCATTTTCGATAAAGGTTTTTTAATTTCCTCATCTATGACCCTTTGCAAAGGTCTTGCTCCTAATTTAGAATCAAATCCTTTTTTAATTAAAAAATCTATAGCATCATCAGTAGCATTTACTTCTACATTTTTTTCTATAGTCATTGTATTAAGTTCCTGCAAGAATTTTTTTACTATTGATTGCATTGTGTCTATACCTAATTTACTAAATTTTATTACAGAGTCTAATCTATTTCTAAATTCAGGCGGAAAGAAACGTTTCAGTGCAACATCGTCTTCTCCTTCTCTGTCAAGTTTTCCAAAGCCAATATTATTTCTATCATTTTCTTCTGCACCTAAGTTAGATGTTAAAATTAGTGTTATATTTCTACAATCTGCTTTTTTACCATTAGAACCTGTTACTGTTCCGTAATCCATAACTTGCAATAGCATGTTGGATACATCTCGATGTGCTTTTTCAACCTCATCAAATAGTACAACTGCGTGTGGATTTTTTTCCACTTCGTTAACAAACATTCCTCCACCCATGTGTGAATCTTCATATCCTACATAACCAGGAGGGGAACCTATTAGTTTTGCAATTGAATGTTTTTCTTGATATTCAGACATATCAAATCTAAGCAGTTCAACACCAAGCGTTTTTGCAAGTTGTCTTGCAGTTTCAGTTTTACCACAACCTGTTGGTCCTAAAAACAAAAACGATCCAACTGGTTTGTTAAGACTTTTCAAGCCGGCTCTAGCAACAAGTATTTTATCAACAATGGTGTTAATTGCTTTGTCCTGTCCAAAAACCTGTAATTTCATTTTTTCTTCTAATGTTTTTAAATTACTTGCTTGTTTTTGTGATAGTTGTTCTATGCTTATGCCTGTCATATTCGATATTTCATGAATTATTTCTTCATGATCTATCTTACCATTTTTCACTCCATTCAATCTTAACCTTGCACAGGCTACATCGATAATATCAATTGCTTTATCAGGTAATTTTTTGTCTGCAATAAATTTACTTGAATAATCTACTGCGTCTTCACAGGCCTCGTCTGTGATAGTACACTCATGGAATTTTTCATAATAGTGTTTTATACCTTTTAATATTTTAATTGCTGTATCTTTTGTAGGCTCGCCGACCTGTAACCTTTGAAATCTTCTCATTAATGCTCTATCTTTTTCAAAATACTTTCTATACTCTTCCCAAGTAGTAGATGCAATAACTTTAATTGTGCCTTTTAATAGTGCAGGCTTAATCATATTTGCCATGTCCATACTATTTCCACTTCCTGTTGCTCCTGCTCCCACCATCATATGTGCTTCATCTATAAACAAGATAGATTTGCCTTTTTGATCCAATGCATTAACAATAAGTTTTAACCGTTCTTCGAAATCACCTCGGAACTTAGACCCTGCAATTAATGAATTAGTATCGAGACTCCATACAATATGATCTTTCAGATACTCAGGAACATCGTCTTTATTCTTTGCAATACGTCTGGCAAGTCCTTCCACCACCGCTGTCTTACCAACACCGGGATCTCCAACTATTAGCACATTATTTTTGTTTCTTCTAGCGAGAATTTGTTTTAATTGATTGGTTTCGTCTTCTCTGCCTATTACAGGATCTATTTTCTTTTCGAAATATTTTTGATTTAAGTTTTCGCAATAACTTTTTAATATTCTATCCGCTTGATTTGGACGCAATTTTTGTTCAGAACCTCCGGGTTGGGGACCGCCCATTGCCGCCATACCTTCGTCTAAAATAGTTTCTGTGGATACCAGATCCATTAAGTCTTGCTTGTTTACTTGATGTTTTTTTAAAAAAAATGCCGCATAACTTTTCTTTTCAGCAAAAATACTGATTAATATATCAATTGAACTAACATCTTGCCTACCCTGGAACAATGCTTGAGTAAATGCTCTATTCATTAATCTTTCTAAAGATGCAGTTTTTCTAGGAGTCATCGGCTCGGCACCTTTGGTTTTAATATCATTGCATTTTGTATCGAGATAATCTTCTATATCTTTGATAAGTGCTCCTACATTTATTTTAAAATCTATTAAAACAGTTCCAATAGATTCGTCTTTGATCAAAGCAAGTAGTACATGTTCAATTGTTACGTACTCGTGACGTCTTTTCTCTGCTTCTTTAACCGCGTTTTCGAATATGTTTTCTAGGCTTTCGTTTGCTTCTAACATCTCCACTCCAATCTATTATTCCGTGTTGTATTTTTGTAAATGTCGCTAAATCTTTGTCGTCCCATTCCAATTCCTGTTGTATTGCACATATTAATCTTTCTACTGCTTTTTGATCTTGCGTTTGTCGTTTGTATGTTCCTGATAGTACTTTCCATAATTTAGTTTCCTTCGGCCTTTTTATTTTTTGTTTGCCATTTGCCATCGTAATTTACTAACCCTTTTATTAAATGTAATACCTTCAAGGTGATCGCATTCATGCTGGAAGCACTTGGATTCCATTCCGTCGAGCCTTGCTGTTTGTTTTGTTCCTTGTGTTGTTTCATATTCTACTTCTACTGTTTTCGGTCTTTCTACTTTCAACCAAATGTTTTTAAAACTTAAACATCCTTCTACGTCTATAACTTTTTCTTCACTTTGTGTTATCAACCTTGGATTCCATATTATAACACTTTTCTTAAATGTGTCAAATGAGTCATGACCAATAGCAAAAAATCTTTTGGTTATACCGACTTGGTTGGCCGCCAGTCCCATTCCGAAATTATCTAACATTACTTTTATATAATCATTTTCAAATTTTTCTATGTCATCATAACCTTCTATGGAATCCTGGGCAGTCCATTTGGAACTTACTTGCATAAGTGTCTCGTATGGGTGTTGGAATATTTGTATCATTGTGCTTCTCTTTGCCTTAATTCTTTTAAATTTTCTTTTTTCCACTCATCTGTTGTGTCTGGTGCTTTCCATTTTATAATTTCTTGTTCTGTGCGACTACATCCAAGACAGTATCCGCTCTCTTGGTCGAATATACAAATTTTCATACATGGACTTGCTACAC
>MDTB01003544.1_pt1 | contig 15384 bp, 16 predicted proteins | sample 811161 | NCBI WGS metagenome assembly MDTB01 (sample SAMN05326650, study PRJNA326480) | marine metagenome | isolation source: seawater | place: Mediterranean Sea | collected 2009 | reverse complement strand
CCCTTGATGTCTTTAAGAAAAATTTTTATTCCTTGCCTTGGACTTTCTTGAATTTGCTTTATTCCATAAAATGCCATAATTCTATTTTCATCTGTTAATTCAACCATATCTGCTGCAATTGACATAGCAACTAAATCAAATAAGTGACTAATATCTTTAATGTTCCCTGATCGTTTTTCTTCAAGAGCATGAACTAATTTAAACCCTATACCGCATCCAGATAGTTCTTTAAATGGATAGTTGCATCCTGTTTGTTTTGGATTTAAAATTGCAATAGCATCTGGTTTTTTTTTGCCAGGTATATGATGATCGCAGACTATAAAATCAATTTTATTTTTTTTTGCATATGAAATATTATCGATAGCATTAATCCCACAATCTAATGATATAATTAAGCTTACTTTTTCCTTTTTTGCAATGTCTATACTTTTTTTTGAAACGCCATATCCTTCTGAATATCTATCGGGTATGTAATAAATAATTGGCAGGTAATCCTTTAAATACGAATAAACTAGTGTTACTGCAGTTGTTCCATCAACATCATAATCTCCAAAAATCATTATTTTTTCCTGGTTATGAATTGCTTTATGAATTCTTTCAACGGCCTTTATCATATCTAGCATAATGAATGGATCATGGAGATCATCCTTATTAGGTCTAAAATATCTTTTGGCTGAATCATAATCCTTAACTCCTCTACTAACCAATAAGTAAGCTATCTCATATTGAACTTCTATAGCTTTCATTAGTTGATTAACCTGGTTATCTTGAGGAAAAGAGGTTCTTAACTTCCACTTCATGAGAATTAATTTTTAGATTTTCCACAAACACATATAACGAATTCCCCTTTGGGTGATTGTTTTTTAAAATGATGCAATGCATTATTAATAGATCCTCTATAAGTCTCCTCATAAATTTTTGTCATCTCTCTTGAAATTGCTATCATTCGATCTTCGGTAAAAACATTTAAAAGGTCTTTTAAAGTCTTGATTATTCGATGGGGTGATTCATATATAATTATTGTTCTTGGATCTTTTTCTATTTCTTCAAGTCTTTTTTTTCTTCCCTTTCTGATAGGTAAAAATCCTTCAAAAACAAATCTTTCATTAGGGAATCCACTTTGAACTAATGCTGGAATAAGTGCAGTTGCTCCTGGAAGACACTCTATTTCTATTTCATTTTTTATTGATTCACGAACTAACAAAAAACCAGGATCAGAGATAGAAGGTGTTCCAGCATCACTAATTAAAACAATTGATTTTTCTTTTTTTAATTCGGAAATAAATGAGTTTATTTTTCTATGTTCATTAAATGAATGATATTTTTGTATTGGTTTATTGATCCCATAATGACTTAACAATTTAGAGCTCCTTCTACTATCTTCGACTAATATTAAATCTGCATTTTTTAAAACTTTAATAGCCCTAAAGGTAATGTCTTCAAGATTTCCGATAGGCGTTGGAACTAGGTAAAGCTTCCCCATAAAAAATAATTATTAAAGAAAATTTTTGTGAATTAAATACATAAACCTTTTTTCATAAGATTCTTTCTCCTTCCAGTTATTGTGATATTTCTTTGCGTTTTCTATAACTTTTTTAACTTGTTCAAATTGATTTAAACTCTCTATTTCTTTAATTGTCTGTTGATAAACTATTTTATTTCCATCAAAAAGATGTTTGATGAATGCGTTTTTATCGTTGAGGTCTATTTGAAGTTCTCTAGCAAATTGATCATTCAAATTCTTTTTTGTTTCCTGAGCTCTTTTATAATCATTCTCCTCTTGAATTATATTATTATTATGGATTTGTTCTTCAATAGGTTTTAATTTTACAATTTCTTCTAGGTTTTTTTTTGAGGATTTAAATTCTTCGTCTTTTATAAATTCATCTGGGGTTAATACACTTGATTGATTTTTTTTAGAATATTTATATAAAATAATCTTTTCGTATAAATCTAGAATATCTTTAGAGATTTCGTCTAAATTAATTGAGTTACTAGAACTCAATATTTTTTTTGCGATTTTTTTTAGTTCTATTTCAAGTTTATCCAACATAAAAGTGAAATGTTTAAGTTTGCTTAAGTTTTTATTTGAAAATTACAAAATGTTTTTAGAAAATCCAGTAAATAGTAAAACCCCGTTTGGCTCAATAGAGATTATTTGTGGGTCAATGTTCTCGGGTAAAACTGTGCTTTAATGGCAATAGCTGAGGAAGTCCTAAAAGTTCGAGGTATTTATACTAAGACTGGCAATCCATCTCTATATAGCTATAGGAAATCTAAAGAAAAAGATTTAATTGTAGTTGGAGAAAAAAAATTTATGAACTGATGAGTAGAGTAGCTTTTTATAACGCTATGAATAAATCTAAAAAAAAATAATTTGAATATACTTGAAATTGATTTAAAAAAACTTGAGCATAATTTTGTCACGCTTAAATCATTATTAAATAAGAAAACAAAAATTATTGGAGTTGTAAAAGCTGATGCATATGGAGGTGGTCAACTTGAAATCGTTAAAAAGCTAATTTCCTTTGGTATAGACGCCTTGGCTGTTGGTTATACACCTGAAGGAATAAATTTAAGGAAGTTAGATGTCAAACTTCCAATTATTGTTTTCTATCCACAATTATTAAATCTGCCAGAAATAGTTGCAAACAAATTAGAACCAAGTCTATATAGTAAAAAAGTTTGGACCCATTTTAAAAATATTATAAAAGAAAATAAAATAAAAAATTATCCAGTTCATATAAAATATAATACTGGATTGAATCGTCTTGGCTTTTCTCATAATGACTCAATATGGATTAGACAGGAAATAAAAAACTCCCCATTTAAAATAAAAAGTATTTATTCGCATCTGGGAGAAAGTGAAGCCGAAAAACCAAATAAAGCTTGTGAAAATCAAATTAGATGTTTTGAGAAAATAAAAAAAATTCATCTAGAAGATATGTCTAAAGAAATCGATTTCCATATTTTAAACACTTCAGGAATTTTCAATTATCCAAATTTTCAATATGATGCCGTTAGAATTGGCATAGGTTTCCACGGATATGCGAATAATATTGATTGGGATAAAAAACTAAAACCTATTGCAAAGCTTAAAAGTATAATCTCGCAAATACATAATGTGAAAAAAGGTGATTTAGTTGGCTATAATTCTGGATGGAAAGCAACTAAAGATACTCGAATAGCAGTTTTGCCAATTGGACATGCAGATGGAATCTCAAGGAGCTATTCAGGCTCTAACGCTTGGGTGAATATTAATGGGGTGAAAGCATACATAATTGGAAATATATGTATGGATATGCTGATGATTGAAATTGGCAACATCTCCTGTAATGAAGGAGATGAAGTTGAAATTTTTGGGGAGTCTAATTCTGCAAATGATTTCTCTAAAAAGAACAAGACCATTCCTTACGAATTAATAACTAGTATAGGACCCAGAATCAAGAGAGTTTTTTTGAGCTAATTTTATAGTTGCCAAGGAATAAATAAAGATTATTTTTGTAAAAAGTTAGAATAAATGATACTTGCTATTATTGGTGTTACAGGATTGGTTGGAAAGGTAATACTTGAAGTTTTAGAAGAAAAAAATCTTCCAATTTCGGAATTAATCCCTGTAGCTTCTGAAAGATCAATCGGAAAAAAAATTAATTTTAGGAGTAAAAAATATACTGTTGTTGGTGTTGATATTGCTCTTAAGAAAAAACCTGATTATGCTTTATTCTCAGCGGGGAGTGATATCTCTTTAAACTGGGCTCCAAAATTTACAGAAATTGGATCTACAGTAATTGATAACTCATCGGCATGGAGGATGGATAATTCCAAAAAACTAGTAATCCCAGAAATTAACGGCCATATTCTTAGTGATAAAGATAAAATTATAGCAAATCCAAACTGCTCTACTATACAAATGTTAATGGTAATAGCTCCAATTCATTGGGAATATAAGATTAAACGGATCATTATTTCAACTTATCAATCTGTTACAGGTACTGGCCAAAAAGCCATAAATCAATTAGAAAATGAATCTAAAGGTAAAAGTCGGGAAATGATATATCCTCATCAAATTTATCAAAATGCTCTCCCGCAATGTGATTCTTTCGAAAAAAATGGTTACACCAAGGAAGAGCTAAAACTGGTAAAAGAGACAAGAAAAATACTCAATACTAATGAAATTGGAATTTCAGCTACTGCTGTAAGAGTGCCAATTATTGGCGGTCACAGCGAGTCAATAAATTTAGAACTAGAAAACCCATTTGAAATAGATGATATAAAGAAAATTCTTAATAATACTCCTGGTGTTTTGGTTCAAGATGATCCAAAGACTAATAGCTATCCAATGCCAATCACTGTAAATGGTAAAAATGATGTTTTTGTTGGCAGAATCCGAAGAGATTTTTCCAATAATAACTCTTTAAATTTATGGGTCGTAGCAGATAATTTAAGGAAAGGTGCTGCAACAAATACCGTACAAATATTAGAATACTTACTTAATTAGTAACAACTTTTTAATTATTTTGACAACTGATCCATTCTATGAATCCATTGAAAAATCTTCCATAAATTTTGTTGTATAATTTCCAGAAATATAATCAGGATGTTGCATTAATTTAGAATGAAAAGGTATGGTAGTCTTTATCCCTTCGATAATAAATTCATCTAAAGCTCTTTTCATTTTGCTAATTGCCTCTTCTCTAGTTTGAGCAGTTGAAATTAATTTTGCAATCATAGAGTCATAATGCGGCGGTATAGTATATCCGCTATAAACATGAGTATCTAATCTTATTCCATGTCCGCCAGGAAAATGTAATGTTGAAATCTTGCCAGGACTTGGTCTAAAATTATCATATGGATCTTCAGCGTTAATTCTACATTCAATAGAGTGAAGCTTTGGAATATAATTTTTACCTGAAATTCGAACACCTGATGCAACTAAAATTTGTTCCCTAATTAGATCAAAATCTATAACTTGTTCCGTTATGGGATGTTCAACTTGAATTCTTGTATTCATCTCCATAAAATAAAAATTCTGGTTTTTATCTACCAAAAACTCAACAGTCCCTGCGCCTTCATACTTAATATATTCTGCTGCTTTGACAGCTGCCGCTCCCATCTTTTCTCTTAATTCATTGTTCATAAATGGAGAAGGTGTCTCCTCTGTTAATTTTTGATGTCTCCTTTGGATTGAACAATCCCTTTCAGATAAATGACAAGCTTTCCCATATGAATCTCCTACTATTTGAATTTCTATATGTCTAGGCTCTTCAATAAGTTTTTCAATATACATCCCTTCGTTTCCAAAGGAATTAGAAGCTTCTTGGCGAGCACTTTCCCATGCCTTTTCAAGATCTTTTTGCTTTAAAACAACTCTCATTCCTTTTCCCCCTCCGCCAGCTGTAGCCTTAAGCATTACTGGATATCCAATCTCTTTAGCTTCTTCTTTAGCGGTCTCAAGTGAATCTAAGATTCCATCTGACCCAGGAATAGTAGGAACACCTGCTAGTTTCATTGTTTCTTTAGCAGCTGATTTATCTCCCATTTTTTCGATCATTTCTGAGGAAGCTCCAATAAACTTAATCTTATGTTCTTCGCAAACTTTTGAAAATTGTGGATTTTCAGATAAAAAACCATACCCTGGATGTATAGCATCCGCATTTGTAATCTCTGCTGCAGCAATAATATTAGACATTTTAAGGTAAGAATCAGAACTTGCGGGAGGCCCTATACAAACTGCTTCGTCAGCAAATCTTACATGTAAACTTTCCTCATCTGCTGTAGAATAAACTGCAACCGTTTTTATGTCCATCTCTTTACAGGTCCGGATTAGTCGCATTGCAATCTCTCCACGATTAGCAATCAATATTTTTTTAAACATTGCAGCAAATTAAGATTTTTCAATCACGAACAATGGTTGTTCAAACTCAACAGGGGAGGCATCATCAGCTAATACTTTTACTAGTTTGCCAGAAATATCAGATTCTATTTCATTAAAAAGTTTCATGGCCTCAATAACGCATAGAACATCTCCTTCATTAATCGTATCTCCCACTTCTACAAACACATCTTTATCAGGTGAAGATTTTCTATAAAAAGTGCCTATCATTGGAGATTTAATCGTTATTAAATTTTCATTTAGTTCGGCATTTTCTTCTAGTTGAGCTTCAGGAAGATTTTTAGTTGTTGTATCTGCCTGCTCAGCCTGAATTTCTTCTTTAATATTAATTTGAGAAGTTTCTATGGGCTGAATTACCTTCGTTGCCGAATCAGATTTAATAGTAATTTTAAAGTCTTTCCTTTCTATCTTGACTTCATTTACCTTTGCCTTTGCAACAAATTTAATAAGATTCTGAATTTCTTTTAAATCCATGATTTATATTCTATAATAACAAAAGTAACATAGTTTTTATACCAAAACAAAATACTTAGAAGTCTATTAATTAGTATCTGCTTTTTCAGTATTATCAATAAGAACCCTACCCCTATAATATAATTTACCGTCATACCAGTGAGCTCGGTGATAAAGATGATCTTCACCAGTACTTGGACAAGTTGCTAACTGTTGACTTGAGGCTTTATAATGAGTTCTTCTCTTATCTCTTCTTGTTTTGGATATTTTCCTTTTTGGATGTGCCATTATAACTGTTTTACAATAAATCTTTTAATTTGACCCATCTAGGATCAATTTCTTTTTTTAATTTTTTTTTCTTCTTTGGCCCCAAATCACTTAGCTTCTTGATTATATCAGAGTTTAAACTCCCATCAATAACTCCGGGGTGAACTTTTTTTTGGGGTATTGCCAAAATAATTGTTTCATAAATATACTGTGAAATATCTATTTGACTAGATCCATTAGAAAGTATTAATATTTCGTCTCCGTCATATCTTTCTTCATCCCCAAATTTAACAATAAGTGTAAAGTTTGTTTCTAGATGATGATCAAAAGGCTCTGTAGTAACATCACATGAAAGTTTTACAAATCCTTCAAAGTCAAACTTAAGTGTTAAAATATTTGATTTTTTATCAAGCGTTAGGTTTAAATTCAAGTTAGTATCAATAAAATCAAAAAATTTCAGCTTCTCAAAGAACGAATTATCAATTTGAAACTCAAAAAAATGGATTCCATCTTTCAATCCTCTGAAGGGGATAGTATATTTTGATGCTTTTTTCAATTTTTCAAGTTTTGGAAGGCAAATTTATTAAAAAGAACGAAAAAAATTATCAAAAACTAGCTTTTATACCTTTATTTCTCATTAAAAAAATTTTTCTTGCTAAAAAAAATGATTGCTTAAAAGAATTAATTTCTGCTATCCCTTTACCAGCAATGTCAAAAGCGGTTCCGTGATCTGGAGAAGTTCTTATTTTGTCTAACCCAGCGGTAAAATTTGTTCCCTCTCCAAATGACAACATTTTAAATGGGATAAGCCCTTGGTCATGATACATAGATAAAACAGCGTCATATCTTAAATAATGCTTTTTCCCAAAAAAAGCATCTGGAGAAAATGGACCTGAAATATTTAACCCTCTATTAAAAAAATCTTTCACAACTGGTCTTATAATATTTTCTTCTTCATCTCCAATATATCCTTTATCACCTGCATGGGGATTTAGTCCCAAAACGGCTATTTTTTGATCTGAGATTCCAAAATCAACTTTTAAAGTTTCTGATAATTGTATAATTTTTTTTGTCAGTATTTCTCTTGATATTTTACTTGAAACTTTATTTATAGAAATATGTTCAGTTACTAAAGCAACCTTTATTTTATCTGAAACCATAATCATCATTGCGTCTCCATTTAGCTCTTGGTTTAAATATTCAGTATGCCCTATAAATTTGTAACTTTCTCCTTTTACAAAACTTTTATCAAATGGTCCTGTAACGAGTATATCTACATCTCCTTTTTTCAAAGAATTTGTACCCTCCCTAAAAGAATTTAGGGCAATTGCTCCAGAAATTTTTGATGGCTCTCCAAAAGAGATTTCATTATTGTAATCAATTATCTCTTTTACGTTTAATTTTTGATTAATTATTTGATCTATTTTGTCAACAGAATGAAACTCTGTCTTGAGTTTAAAGTATTTTCTTTGATCTGAAAGAATTTTCATAGATGAGAAGACAATTGGTGTGAAAAAATCAAAAATATCTTTGTCTTCAAAAATTTTTAAAATAATTTCTACCCCTATTCCATTGGGATCTCCTATTGAAATTCCTACTTTAATCTTTTGTTGTTCTTTAATTTGACTCAAATTATTATAATTTTGCATTAAAAATAATCATTTTCATCCATGTTTACTGGAATAATAGAAGCTCTTGGGGAAGTTATTAAAATTGAGGAAAAGAATGGAAATCTTGATATTTTCATCAAAAGTTCAATATCTAATAGCCTAAAAATAGGACAAAGCATAGCTCATAACGGAATATGTCTCACTGTTGTAACTTTTTCAGATTCTTATCACCAAGTAACTGCTGTTGAAGAATCACTAATCAAATCAACTTTAAATAACTTAAAAGTTGGTGATATTATAAATCTTGAAAGATCTCTAAAGGCAAATTCAAGATTAGATGGTCATTTTGTCCAGGGACATGTTGATCAAATTGGAGAATGTAAAAGTGTTTTAGAAAAAGATGGTAGTTGGATTTTTTCTTTTGAATATGATCCTGTAAAGGAAAATATAACCGTTGAAAAAGGTTCGATAGGTGTTGATGGAGTTAGCCTTACGGTTATCAATTCAAAAAAAAATAGCTTCTCTGTTTCTATAATTCCTCATACCTATGAAAACACTACATTTAAAAATATCATAAAGGGGAGCAAGGTAAATCTTGAATTTGATATCATAGGTAAATACATTCATAAATTATCTCAAAATTAATTTTTCGCCAGTTTTGTTTTAGATTAATTTACTATATTTAGCCAAAGCGTAGAGAAATACTATTATGGATATATTAGAACTTTCCACTGTCCTTCTTTTATTAGCCTCGGTTTTTTCAGTTATCAATTTAAGATTTCTGAAATTACCCCAAACAATTGGTTTAATGATTCTTGCTATTGCCCTGTCTTTTGTTGTCCTAATTGTTGGGTTAATCTTTCCAGAATTTCTAGAAGCAGCAAGCTCATTAACTAAACAATTTGATTTTGATTTACTACTCATTAACGTAATGTTACCATTTCTCCTTTTTGCTGGAGCACTCAGCATAGATGTGCATGAGCTTCTAAAAGATAAACTTACAATAATACTTTTGGCAAGTTTCGGAGTTGTGTTCTCAACCTTTGCAGTTGGAACTGGTACCTACTGGCTAGTTCAACAATCTTTTTTAGGCCTTTCTGATTTTGGTCTTACCTATGTTGATTGTTTGCTTTTTGGAGCATTAATTGCCCCCACAGACCCAATTGCTGTTTTAGCTATGGTGAAAAAAATGAACCTTTCTCCAACAACTGAAACAAGAATAGCTGGTGAATCTCTATTTAATGATGGTATTGGGGTTGTTATTTTTTTAACCCTATTAAATGTCAAACTTGAAGGAATAGAAAATATTACTGCGCAGAGCGTAAGCATTCTTTTTGCAACGGAGGTAATAGGAGGAATAATATTGGGTAGTGGTTTAGGTTATCTTGGGGGGAAAGTTTTGAGATATATAGAAAATGAATTCGTTGAACTTGAAGTGATAATTACTCTATCATTGGTGTTACTTGTATCTGTTGTGGCAAGTAAATTTCATTTTTCAGGTCCTCTTGGAGTTGTAATGCTTGGACTGTTTTTAAATAGTAATATAGATATAGATGATAAAGCCGAAGGAGTTCAAAGAGCGATGGGCGATTATGTATACAAATTTTGGCATTTACTCGATGAAACATTAAATGCCATTTTATTCATCCTAATAGGGTTAGAAATTATTGTTGTTTTTGAGACATTCCATCCAATATATATAATTATCTCAATAATCATTATTTTATTAGTTGTTTTATCCCGCTGGACAGGGGTTTTTATTCCAATTAAATTACTTTCATTAAAGAAAAGCTTTGAGAAAAACACCGCATTAATTATAACCTGGGGTGGGTTACGTGGTGGACTGAGTATTGCTCTTGCCTTGAACTTACCAGATTCTATTGGAGAGGGTAAATCTCTTATTCTCTTCCTAACATATGCAGTAGTTCTTTTCACTATTCTAGTTCAAGGACTAACACTAGAAAAGATTGTTAAAAGGAGTGAATAGCCAAAGCTAAAATTGTGTTGTCAAAAATTTAAACTTTTCAATCATCAAAGAATTAGCTATTGTTATTCCTTGCTACAATGAATCAAACAGAATTAAACATTCCGAATATAATAAATGTCTTTTTTCAAACAAATCAGTCTCAATTATCTTTGTAAATGACGGGTCTACTGATGAGACTCAAAAAGAACTTAAAAGATTAGAAAAAAAATTCCCTTCTCAAGTAGAAGTATTAAAGCTTGATAAAAATTATGGGAAAGCAGAAGCTGTTAGAAAGGGGTTTTTACATTCATCAAAACATAATTTCAAAAAAATTGCCTTTTTAGATGCTGACCTATCAACAGATATAAACGAATGCATTTCACTATCAAAACAAGTTAAAGAAAAAATAACTTTTGTTTTTGGATCGAGAATCTTAAAAATCGATAATAATATAAAACGCAAATGGCACCGTTTTTTTTTCGGAAGAATAATAGCGACTTTTATATCTAAAATTTTAGGTGTTGCTGTTTACGACACACAGTGTGGTTGTAAAATTTTCTCCTCTGAACTTTCAAAAAAAATTTTTAATACTCCTTTTATCTCCAAATGGTTATTTGATGTTGAACTATTTTTTAGAGTAATTTCAATATACGGAAGAGAAAATTTAAAAAACCATGTTCGAGAAATTCCCCTATCAAATTGGATAGATACAAGCGATTCACGGGTGAAAATGACCTACTTTTTTAAACTATGGATTGATTTATACAAAATTTCAAAAAAATACAATCGGTGAAAAAAACCCATTTATACTTAACCTTTTTTTTCTTATTAGTAATTATAAGAGGATTTTTCAATTTTATAATCCCCCTTACAGACAAAACAGAAGCTAGATACAGTGAAATAGCGAGATTAATGAGTGAAACGGGCAATTGGATTGTTCCACAAATAGATTATGGAGTTCCTTTTTGGGCTAAACCTCCGTTGTCAACTTGGCTCTCTGCAATCTCTATATCTATATTTGGTGAAAATGAATTTTTCGTTAGGCTCCCTTCCCTTATTTTAAGTTTATTAATGGTTTTTTTTATTTCTAAATATATTGCTAATAAAAAACTCCCTTTTTTTCTTCCTTGTTTAATTCTTTTTTCTTTACCAGAATTTTTTCTCCACGCAGGTGTCGTTTCAACTGACGTTTCGCTCTCATTTTCAATAATGCTAATTATGATCTCTTTCTGGAAAATTTCAGAAAAAAGATCTCTCATATGGGAATCTTTATTTATAGTTGGCATAGCGATGGGGCTACTCTCAAAAGGTCCTATTTCAATAGTTCTAACATTCCCTCCATTATTTTTATGGGGATTAAGATTTAGGTTGCCAATAAGAAAACTTTTTAGAATTTCATGGATTTTTGGTCTTCTCCTTGCGCTACCTTGGTATTTTTTGATAGAAAAAAAATCTCCCGGATTTACAAATTATTTTATAGTTGGAGAACATTTTCTAAGGTTTATTGATTCTTCTTGGGCTGGAGATAAATATGGATTCCCTAAACAACAACCTTATGGAATTATATGGATTTTTTTAATACTTGGAACAATTCCATGGGTTTTTTCTTTACTTAAAAAATTAATAAAAAATTTTACATCTATTTGGGATAACAAATGGGAATTTTTTCTATGGTCTTGGCTGCTTTGGACTCCTCTCTTCTTTACAATCTCGAAAAGCCTTATCCACACTTATATCCTGCCAGTTATGGTTCCTCTAACTTTATTAGTATGTCACTATTGGAGGAATTTAAAATTTAAAAGATTTCAATTAGGGATTTCAATTTTTATTCCCATTTTAATCTTAATAAGCTATTCTTTTAAAGATATAAGGGAGCTTGTTGAAAGTAAATCTGATAAAGCCCTTATTGAAGAAGCAAATAATCATTTTGCCCCAATATATTCATTAAAAGTTAAAAGTTATTCTTCCCAGTTCTATTCAAAAGGGAAAATGAAAAAAATAGATTTTGAGGAATTAGAAAATTTAATAGAAGATAATAATTCGTTTTTTATTATTATTAAAGAAAGTAAAATTGATAGCATTATACTTGAGACGAAAAACAAACTTAAAAACGTCTACGAAAGATCTGGTAAAAGTTTATACTCCTACAATGTTTCATCTAAAAAATAGTTGATCAAATTTTTGCGCAATTAATATAAAAGATACTTTTTGGAATTATTTCTCCAACCAGCCTGAGAACGATATTCAACAAAATAAATTTTCAAATCAGCTTGAGATGAGTATTCAACAAAATAAATTTTTTTGTCTGCCTGAGAGGAATAATCGACAAAAAACCATAATCCTTCATTCCCTCTCACCTGTGATGAATAATCAACCTTATAAACTTTGAGATCTGCTTGAGATGAATAATCAACAACATATACCTTAACATCGGCTTGAGATGAATAATCAACAGAATACATTTTTTGAGAATAAGCGAAGCTTGAGCAAAGAAAAACAATAAATAATATTTTTTTCATCATTAAGCCTATTTATAATAAAAAAGGCAAAAACCATGCCGACTTAAACTTCTTCTTTATGAGAACCATCACAAAAGGGTAATTTTTTTGATTTTGAACAACCACAAAGAGTAAATTTACTACCATGCACAATATCTATTCCTTCTTCATTAGTTAATTTGACATCTCCCTGAACAACTATTTGCCCTTTTGATTTTCTAAAAATTACAACTTTTTTGCTATCCATTTTTTACTTATTTAAAAAATCTGAAATCAAGAGATGAAAATGATGAACACCCTTTTCTCTTGTAGGAGAAAATCTTCCAGTCTCATAGTATTTAGAACGCATGCCTCTTTGGACATTTTGAACAACAAATTCATCTTCTTTTTCTACTTTATCAAGAATACTTCCAGCCCCCGAATCCAATTTATTAGAATCATACACATATGGAATAAAAGATACTTTAGTTTTATTTACAGCAATTGGCTCAACTATATTTATAGAAAGCCCCCAAGGATAAAAATTAAACATCATGTTTGGAAAAACCCAAAAATAATATGCTGCTATTTTTTTACCATAATCTACATGATCTTTTGGGAAATCAAACGCAATTGAAGAATCATTTGTATATCCTACCTGTACATTAAAATAATCATAAATTTCAGTGTCATAATCTCCATAATCTAATTCTTTATTAAGATCTTCATGCACAAAAGGAATATGAAATCCTTCTAGATAGTTGTCACAATATAAAGCCCAATTAGCATTAACCGTATAATCCTTCCCAAGATCTTCCCTAAGTGAAAACTCATTTAATGGAAGAAATCCTACTCGATTATTAATTTTTTCAATAACTTTTTTTATGTCATACTTAGGATCGATACCCATGAATAAAAATGGCCCCCATTTTTCTATTGGGAAATTGAATAAATTATCACACTCTCTAGGGAAATTTTTCGCTTCTTCAAACTCTGGCATAAATTCGAAGTCTCCATTTAAATTAAATCTCCTCCCATGATACATACATACGAGTTTTTTTGTCTTGGTAGAAGTTAAAGCAAGTAAATTCCCTCTATGCGTACAAACATTAGAAAGACAAGAAATAATTCCATTATTATCTTTAGTAACTAAAATAGGCTCATCTAAAAAATTATTCATTAAGCTAATAGGGTAAATTGAATTTGGTTCTTTAACAAGATTCTCATGACCGATCCACTGCCAAGATTTTGAAAAGATTTTTGTCTTTACTAGTTCAAAAATTGATTCGTCCATATAAAATTTTGAGGGTAAAGTCTCAGCTTTTTTGATATCCTTATCTACCTTAAAATTATAATCCATTTTAATATTCTTTTGATGATAATAGAACTAAATTTAAACAATTATTTGTCTTAAGAAAAAAATGAAGTCATCACATCAAAAAATTGGTCTAATTCCTGCCACTTCGCTAGTTGTTGGGAATATGATAGGAGCTGGGGTATTTGTTCTCCCTGCAGCACTATCAAAATATGGGTCAATTGGTTTAATTGGATGGATGATTTCAGCTTTGGGGGCAATTATTTTAGCTATTATTTTCAGTGGTTTAAGTAAAATTATATCAGATAAAAGTGGAGGGCCATATGTTTATTCTAAAAATGGATTTGGCGATTTTATTGGATTTTTAGTTGCCTGGGGGTACTGGGTTTGTACATGGATTGGGAACGGTGCAATTGTTATTTCAGTAATAGGAGCATCTGGATTTTTTTTCCCATCCATAACAAATAATCCAATTTTTTCAGTAACATATGGAATTTCTATTATTTGGATTTTAACATACATTAATACAAGAGGTATAAAGGACTCTGTAATTTTTCAGATGATAACTACGCTTTTAAAACTCTTATCTATATTGATTGTCATCGTTTTAGGGATATTCTTTTTTGATATATCAATTTTCCCGAAATTTAATCTTACAAATAATTCTGATATTAGTATTATTCCAATTGTAGCCAGTTTGACATTATATGCTTTTTTAGGAATTGAATCTGCATCAATTCCAGCTGAAAATGTTAAGAATCCAAAAAAAAATATTCCTAAAGCTACAATGATAGGTACATTAATTTGTGTATTAGTTTATTTTTCTGGAACGGCTATTTTATTTGGTGTTTTGCCATTAGAAATCATGCAAAATTCTCCAGCTCCATTTGTTGATGCCGCAGAAAAGATGGGAGGTAAATATATGGCTTCTTTTGTAGGTTTAGGTACTATAATAGCAGGAATAGGAGCATTAAATGGATGGATTTTAATGACAGGACAAATGCCATTGGCTGCTTCAAAGGACAAATTATTTCCAGAAGTCTTTGGAAAACAAAATAGCAAAGGTGTCCCTATTTTAGGATTAATAATAGGTAGTGTTTTAACCTCTTTTGTAATGCTAATGAATTACAATGATTCTTTGGTAAATCAGTTTGAGTTTCTTATTCTTTTATCTACATTTATTTGTCTTGTCCCATATCTTTTCACAGCCGCTTCCTTTTCTCTGATTTCTTTGAATAATTTTAAAAATGGAAAACTTATTAAAAATATTATTATTTCAGTACTGGGTTTTTTATTTAGTATCTGGGCTATTTATGGATCTGGCAAAGAAAGTGTTTTCTACGGTTTTATACTCCTTCTATTAGGAATTCCTCTTTATGTATATATCAAGTGGAAGAATAATT
>MDTB01157812.1_pt1 | contig 15388 bp, 13 predicted proteins | sample 811161 | NCBI WGS metagenome assembly MDTB01 (sample SAMN05326650, study PRJNA326480) | marine metagenome | isolation source: seawater | place: Mediterranean Sea | collected 2009 | reverse complement strand
TTAGTTCTGACATAAATCCTTCTTCACGATCCCTTTGAGTGGAAGCACCTTCCCAACCTGCTATATATCCAATTTTTTTATGACCTAGTGAAATAAGAAATTTGGCAACTTTCTTACCACCTACTAAATTATTAGAAGTAACAGCTGACATGTATGATGCGTCTTGTGATCTATTAAATAGTACCATTGGGACACCTATATTTTTACAACGCTTAGTTAAATTTGAGGACATGGAAACTGATGCTGTTATTATTCCATCAACCTGATAATCTAGAATTTCCTCTATTACTCCATCAATACTTTGCATATCTTTGCCAGCCATAAAAATTAGGGCATGATACCCATTTGATTGTAATACATTTGATAATTTTTCTAAGGCTTCAGGATAGAACTGGTTTTCTAAATAAGCGACGATAATACCTATAATTCTACTTTTGCCTGAAACCATGGCTCGAGCTAAAACATTGGGTCTATATCCTAAATCAAAAGCAGCTTTTTTAACACGCTCTGTAGTAGTTTTAGAAGCAGATGCACCAGGTGTAAAAACTCTGCTAACAGCTGATTGAGACACACCAGCTAATTTGGCTACTTCTGCAGATGTTATTTTTGCATTACTCATCCAGCAGTCCAACCTCCGTCTACCAGTAAAGAAGATCCTGTTACTAAACTGGAAGCATCAGATGCAAGATATACAACAGCCCCCATTATATCCTCAACTTTTCCAATTCTACCAATTTTTATCTTATTTTCTATCCAATTTCTTTTTTCAGGTACTTCAAATGTTTTTTGAGTCATTTCAGTCAAAATAAAAGTAGGGCATATAGTATTGACCCTAATATTATGAACTCCTAATTCAATAGCCATTGATTTTGTAAAACCTTCTACTGCATGCTTTGATGCACAATATACTGCTCTTTCTTGTCCTCCTACTAGTCCCATTTGAGAGGATATATTAATTAAAGAGCCCGGCTTTTTTGAAGATATTAATTTTTTTGAAACTGATTGAGTTAAAAAATAAGCTCCTCTTAAATTTGTATTCATAACTATATCGTAATCATCCAAAACAGTATCTTTTGCAGCAGAATGTTTTGCTATTCCAGCAGAATTTACTAAAATATCGTAGGAACTGTGACTGGATATAATTTCTTTAGTCTCTTCTACATTGTTAATATCCATTACTAAAATTTGAACTTCGTAATTTCTTTTTTTCATCTGATTTACTAAAATTTGTAATTTTTCTTTTCTACGTGCTGCCACTGTAACTTTTGCCCCATGTTCAGCAAGTGCTACTGCGCAAGCCGTCCCAATACCCGATGAAGCCCCTACAACTAAAGCTGACCTGCCTTTTAAGGAAAATGATGGCATGGTTGGTAATTGCATTTTTATTGATCCTCTAAAATTGAAATAGAACCTAAATTCTTGGCTTTGTTAAATTCGTTTAACCTTTCAAAGACATTGACACCTACTTGATTAAAAACGTCCAACAAATCCACCAAAACCCAATTTTCTCTTATTAATCCAGACTCTAATCGCCAAAAATCTAAACTTTTCAACATAATCTCCTTATTAACAGGGGCAATACCTAACCACCCATCATTTGTTAAATTCATCTTCATGTTAGGCCAACCTGTTTCACAAACGTATGGGCCAGATCCAATCCAATGTGTTTCAGCAATCCAACTGGAGTTAACGTCTGAATTTTTATCTACAGTTCTATTAGGCATTCCTCTCAAAAAGGGAATTTGGTGCCAGTTTCTAAAACCAGAAACCCCTCTACAAGTCCCAATGCCAGCTGGACCATACCAATTAAATTGTGGATGCCAATATTTTTCCAAATTCATGACTTTTGGATCTGGATTTTCAGGATGCAGACACATATCGCTAAGCATTTTTTTTATGAGAGCTATACTTTTTTTACCATCACCATGACCTTCCAAACCATCAGATGTCATTGGTGATGGAGTACATAAACATGCTCCCAACTGGGGAGACATAGGCCATGAGTTTGATAACATCATGAGTTCTGGGATATCCCAAATTATTTGCATTTCTACAATTTTATTTTCTTCTAGGCAAAAAAACTCGTGATATCTCATATGAACTAAATGACCATTAGGTGGAATATTCAAAAATGGTTTAATAAATGTTCCCATGTAGTTACCCATAGAACCAACCCAATTTCTTCCCTCAGTAGTAGTTCCAGCTAACAGTATCATATCTCTTCTTTCTAAATCAGGAAGCGCATTTAAAAGAGGCTTGTAGACTTTATCAAAGAAACTTTCTGACCCATCAAATTCTCCAAAAGGATAGCACATTTTAATTTGAGAATTATTACTTAAAAAAGAACTTAATAATTTTTTAACATGGTATTCATTGAAATCTCTCATAGAAGATAATAATGGTTTTATTTGATTTTTTATTTCAAAATCTTTCATACTATTTACTCTGCCGCATTACCAAAAGGAATGTTTTTGCCTCCATAACGACGAATTCTTAAATTACACTGCTCTGCATGGCCCACAAAGCCCTCTAACATACAAAGTCTTGATCCATATTCTCCAATTTTAACTGCCGCTTCGTTACTTTGAATTTTTTGATAACTATGGGTTTTTAAAAATTTTCCAACCCACAAACCTCCCGTATACCTTCCAGCTTTTTTTGTTGGTAGTGTATGATTAGTACCTATTACCTTGTCACCATAGGCTACATTTGTCCTAGGGCCTAAAAACAATGCTCCATAAGAATGCATATTTTCTAAATACCATTCATCCCTGTCAGTCATTACTTGAACGTGCTCATATGCCATTTCATTACCAACCGATAACATTTCAGAATGATCATCACAAATAATGATATCTCCATAGTCGTTCCAACTTACCTTAGCCGTTTCAGCAGTAGGTAGTATTTTTAAAATTCTTTGAATTTCAGTTAAAGTATCTTGTGCTAATTTTTCAGAATTTGTAATTAAGCATGCAGGCGAATTATAGCCATGTTCTGCTTGACCAAGAAGATCAGTCGCACACATTTCACCATCAACAGTATCATCAGCTATAATCATAGTTTCAGTTGGTCCTGCAAATAGATCAATACCAACTCTTCCAAATAATTGCCTTTTTGCTTCAGCTACAAATGCATTACCTGGACCAACTAACATATGAACAGGTTCTATTGTTTCCGTACCTAAAGCCATTGCAGCAACGGCTTGTATTCCTCCCAAAACATATATCTGATGTGCACCACCTAATTTCATAGCTGCTACGATTGCAGGATGAGGCTGACCATTTACTGGTGGTGCTGAGGCTATAATCCTTGGAACTCCTGCGACTGAAGCTGTTAATACAGACATATGAGCTGAGGCAACCATTGGAAACTTACCACCAGGTACGTAACACCCAACTGATTGAACAGGTATATTTTTGTGACCGAGAATAACTCCAGGAAGTGTTTCTACTTCAATATCTTTTAAACTCTTAAGTTGCTCATTGGCAAATTTACGTATTTGTTCTTGAGCAAACTTTATATCATTCATTTCTCTAGTTGAAACTTTTTGTATTGCTGCTTCTATTTCGCTTTCTGATAGTAAAAAACTTTGTGGATTATATTTATCAAATTTTAAGGATAGTTCTCTTACAGCGTTATCACCTCTTTTTTCAACATCTTGAAGGGTAGTCTCAACCATCGTCTTTACTTTTATATCATCCTCTTTTTTTTGTATTTCTGGTTTGCTGCTCTTTAATCTTCTTACTGACATTTTATTCCCTTTTAAAAATTTTGACTCAAATTGATAATATTCTTTAATTCAGTTTTTATTATCACAATAGATTTAACCTTTTACTGCTCCTGCAGTTAATCCACTTACAATTTGTTTTTGGAAGAACATAACCAACAAGAAAAGAGGAATAGTTGTAGAAACAACAGCAGCAACAGCAAACATTATATTACCTTCCGTATAAGTAGTTCCAAGAAACGCTGCTATGGCTGGAACCATTGTTCTGTTATTTTCAGCCAGCAGCATGGATGTGACTGCAAAATCGTTGTAGGCTAAAAGAAACGAAAATAATCCAGTTGTTATTACCCCTGGCCACATTGCTGGAATAATAACAAATCGAAATGCCTCAAACTGAGTGCATCCATCTACTTTAGCACTTTCATCTAGTTCTTTAGGAATATTTTGGAAAAAAGAGTGTAACATCCAGAGTGTAAATGGCTGATTAATAGCAACTAAAACTATTATTGTAGTTGGTAGAATCCCCCAAATATTCCATTCAAAAAAAGGTAACATATAACCTGCTACTAAGGTAATTGGGGGCATTGCCCTGAATATAAGTGCAATAACCAATAGCCAAAAGGTATACTGATAACTTGATCTAGATAAAGCATATCCACCTAACGTACCGATTGTTAAGGAAGTACAAACAACGAAAAAACAAATTATGAAAGTATTTATTGCATTACGCCAAAAATAGTTATCTAACCATGCGCCTTCATATCCTTTTCCAGTAAAAGGACTGCCATATTCGGCTTTAGTTCTCTCTCCAGTCAGAGCATAAGTCCAGTCAGCAATAGAAAAAAAATCTAATTCGACTTTAAAACTACCCCAAACAGTCCAAATAAATGGAAAAGCAGCGATTATAACCCAAAAGAAAATTAAAAAATAGATTAATAATTTTAGACTTATTGGTCTTCTATCTATCCTAAGTGCCATACTAAGTTTGCTCCCTGAAATCACGCCAAGTTCTAAGTAAGACTGGGAAAAGCAAAATAGATACACCAATTATGGTTAATACTGAGGATGCTGCAGCGGAAGAAAGTTGTCTAGTTTCGCCCCCTAAATCATTGAAAATAAACCAACTCAAACTTTGTGCATGTGCAGATGCATTAAAACCCACTATTGGTTCAAATACCCTAAAATTATCCATTAACTGAATTAACGCTACAAAAGTAATAAGGGGAAATAAGTGAGGTATGACTATGTATCTTATTTGTTGATAACGAGATGCACCATCAATTTTTGCAGCTTCTATTTGATCCTGAGGCAAAGTTTGAAGGCCTGCATAAAATATAACAAAAGCAAAGGGCGCAGCGTGCCAAATGCCATAAATTATTAAAGAAAGCCACATAACACCAGTTGAAGCCTTTAATGACAAATTAGGATCTGACGCAATCCATTGCACCGCACTTCCTAATATACCCCTACTGTCGATCATCCAAAATAAGACTAGAGCACCTATCAATTGTGTTACAACAAAAGGTAATAAAGAAAAAAAAATGACTAAGCCCTTAGAATAAGAACTTATCGCATTTACACCGATTGCAATAAAAAAACCAAAAATAATAACAAAAGGAGTTACAACAAAAGTAAAAGTTAAAGTAAAAGCCATTGCTCTATAAAATGGAAGATTTGAAAGCTGCGTGAAAATTTCACTCCATGTAATTGAATTATTAATAATCTTTTTTACTTCATTAACAGCTAGATGTCCTCTATCAAAAAATATGTCTAATCCAACAAAGCGTCCTAGTGGTTGCGCATCTCTAAGTGCTTTTGTTGCTTCTTGATCCATTGTCGTTTCGATAGTACAACCCACTAAAGGAGTACAAGTTTCAACTTCAACCAATACTGCTTGATGGGGAGCATGTACTGATTGTAATAAAACGGATATAATTGGTAAAGCAATAAATAGGATCATTGCAGTAGCTGTCGGTAAAACAAACCAAAAAAAAGTACTGTGTCTCATAAATAATCTTCAAATAAAGAGTTGGGGGTCTATTGACCCCCATTTTTATTTTTTATTAATTAAGAAAACCTTTTTCTTTAGCTGCAGCTGTATATGCTGCTTCTACATCAGAAAGAGCTTGACTTGCAGATTCTTTTCCCTGCATAAAATCAGCCAATTCATTACCAAGTGCAGTGTGTAAAAGGCCCATATAAGGCAACATAGGATATGGAGTAGTACTCATCTTTGCTGCTTCAAAAACTCCAATTGCTGCATCAGTTGGCTTGTAACCATCTATCAACCATACGGCTTGGGTTCGAATTGTTTCATTTTTCATTTTATCTGGGTGGATAGCATTCATCATTGCTATAAAAGTGGACTCTGCTTCAGCATCAGAAATATTTTTTGCAACGGTCCAACCATCCCACCAAAGTGTTGAAGCTGGGGTCGACCCTCCACCTACTGTCATTGGTCCTGCAATAGAGTGATTATTTTTTACTGCGTCAATTACACCTTCAGCAGTAGTTTGCGAAGCCGCTCTTGAACCCCACATATTCAATAATGCAATATTTCCAGCACGGTACTCAGCATTAGTTGCATTAGAATCATGAGTTAAAAAATCAGGGTTCATATATTCTGATAATGATTTCATCATATTTAAGGCATTAACACCTGCATCTGAATTTATATTTGGCTGAGCCGATCCAGTTTTAAAATGAGATCCACCATATCCCAAAAACATATTATTAAATTCTTGAGCTAAATTCCATCCAGCAGCATAAGCACCACCAATTGGATTTTCCATAATGCCCTTATCTCTTATCATTTTTGCTGCTGCCAACATATCTTCATATGTTTTTGGAGATTCAACTCCAATTTCTTTAAGTACATCTGCACGATACATAAGATGCTGAGCGTTAGCCATAAATGCTACAGCCATAATATTATCGCCGATTTTTATAAGCTGACTTTTTTGAAGTCCCTTACCATATTTAGTAACCAAATCATCTAATGGTCTTATTACGTCTTCATTCATTAAGGCAACAATTGAAGAATTAGCTATAATAGCAGAAGTATATTCTGCAGGATTTCCCTGCATACCAGGAACATTTATTTTCTGATGTTCTGAAGTCAGGTTGGTTTCAACATTTGCACCAGTACATTCTTGTGCACCAGCTCCAACAGTCTGTATTGCAGGAAATTCATTTCCAACTATACTTACTCTGGCTGAAATTTCGCAACCAGCAAAAACTGGTACTCCAAATAATAAGGTAGATCCTAAGACTACCGAATAAAAAAGTTTTTTCATCATTTTTATCTCCATATTTATTAAGTGCAAGTTTAATTACACCGATTGACATCGCTTAAGCGAATTAATTTAAGAGGTATTTATACCCCCTACACGTTCCCCTGTTTTTTTATCGAACAGGTGACATTTCTGAGCAGGTATTTTAACAGAAACTTTGTCTTCAATATTTGCTCTAAAATTTTTGTTTGCTTTTATACTGACCAGTGATTTGCCAACTTTAACTGTCACCATCGTAGCATCACCTAAAATTTCAAGAGTGAAAATTTGACTATTTAATTGGCCTTTTTCCTTCACTACCGTTGCATCTTCTGCTCTGAAACCTAGTATAATCTCTCCATCATCTGCTTTTAATCCTCTGATTGAAGTATTATAAGAAGAAAAGACACCCTTTATAATTTTACCTTCAATAAGATTCATAGCTGGGGAACCTATAAATCCTGCAACAAATGAATTTGCAGGTCTATCATAAATATCAGTAGGACTTCCCACTTGTTGAACTATCCCTTGTTTCATAACTACCACTCTATCTGCAAGTGTCATAGCTTCTATTTGATCATGGGTAACATAGATTGTAGTTATTGCTAATTCATGACTTAAATTTTTTATTTGAGCCCTTGTGGATACTCTAAGTTTAGCGTCTAAATTAGAAAGTGGTTCATCCATTAAAAAAACATTAGGTTCTCTAACTATAGCACGTGCTAATGCAACTCTCTGTTTTTGCCCACCTGATAGTTCAGCCGGTTTACGATCAAGGTAGTCAGTCAATTCTACCATTTGGGCTGCTTTTTTAACCTTACTATACTGAATTTTTTTTTCTATTTTTCTAACCTTTAGAGGGAACCTAATGTTTTCATATACATTCATATTAGGATAAAGTGCATAGCTCTGAAAAACCATAGATATATCTCTGTCTTTAGGCTCTAAATTATTTACTAATTTTCCATCTATAAATATCTCTCCTTCTGTGACATCCTCTAAACCCGCTATCATTCTCATTGTAGTTGTTTTACCACAACCTGATGGACCAAGTAGTACCAAAAATTCTTTATCAGCTATAGTGAGGTTGAAATTTTTAACAGCAACAAAGTTTCCCCAACTTTTGCTAATATTACGCAACTGAATTTCTGCCAATGGAGTTACCTAAAAAGATTTGCATACGTATTCAATCGTACAATCAAAGAAATAAAACTTGCAAGATATTTTTCTAATAGAATTACAAAAAAATTTATATTAGATTTTATTTAACACTTAATTAATCTTACAGGATATATTTATTTAAGTAATACAAACCAATTTTTCTTATGGAGTATAATGGATTTTCTAATTGAAAAAAGACATGTTCAGGAATTTTATGAATCAATTGAAATGTCTAATCCCCAAAATATACCATCAGTTTTAAAAAAATATTGTTCTGATAAATTAAAATGGCGTGGATTTCATCCTTTCAACATGATTCGTGGTCCGGAGGAAGTTGGAATAAAGTTTTGGCAGCCTTTACTCAAAAGCCTTAAAAAATGTCAAAGAAGAGAAGATATTTTTTTTGCAGGATTTAATGAAATTAAAGGTCACGAGGGTGTTTGGGTAGTGTCGATGGGGCACTTAATGGGTCTTTTTGATGAAAGTTGGTTAGGAATTCCTGCTTCTCAAAAACTTACAATGCTTAGATATTGTGAATTCAATAAGATTGAAGAAGGTAAAATAATTGAAACAGCAATGTTTTTTGATATTCCACATTTGATGTCACAAACGGGGATTAAACCTTTTGTTTCTCAAACTGCTGCTCATTTGGTACAGCCAGGACCAAAAACTCATGATGGTTTATTATTGAGTAATCAGGATATAGAAGAAGGCAAAAAAACATTAAATGCTATTGAATCAATGGTAAAGGATGTAAAAGACTGGCAAAACTTTGATCATAATTCTTTAAAAGATGAGTTAAAAAAAAGTTGGAATGATGATATGATTTGGTGGGGTCCTGAAGGAATTGGAGCAACTTATACAATTGAAAGATATGCTTTACAACATTCTGGCCCCTTTAGGGCAGGCTTCAAGGATAGAAAATTCATTGGACATATTTGCCGTATTGCTGAAGGAAACTATGGTGGATTTTTTGGTTGGCCAAATTTATCCCTTATCCCTACAGGAGGATTTATGAATTTGCCTTCAAGTCAAATTCCTGGCGAGATGAGGGTAATCGATATATATCGAAGAGAGAAAAGTAAATTATCAGAAAATTGGATATTTATTGATCTTCTCCATTTTTGGAAAATGCAAGGAATTGATATACTAGAAAATACCTTAATAAAAAAAAATTAATAAAAAGATTTTAGTAGTTTTTTATCATTAATCATTAAAAGTGTTTACTGGGTGTGCATATTAATCATATTTAATTATTTATCATAAAACAACTTTGTGAAAATTTTGCCAGTATCAATTCGTTTTTTGACAATGTCTTTATGTTACAATTAGTTTTTAAGCAAAAAAAAATCCCTTTTTATAAAATACACTTCGTATAACTATTTGCTAATGATATTCTTCAAAATTGTTGTGTTATCTTTCATATAGCTAAAAGATTAATCTTAAAAATTTCCATGATTCTAAGAAGAAATTTTTTCATAATTTAGAATTTTATTTTTAATTGATACACCCCAACGATACCCCCCCAACATTCCAGATTTTCTTAAAACTCTGTGACAAGGTATTAACCAACAGATGGGATTACATCCTATCGCGGTTGCAACTGCTCGGGTAGCTTTTGGCAATCCAATATTGTTAGAAATTTCAGAATATGATTTTGTATGACCTCTTGGAATTTTTAAAAGCTCTTCCCATACTTTAATCTGAAATGATGAACCATTTAAATGCAAACATAATTCACCTGAGCCTGAGACTATAATTTTATAGTATTCTTTGACTGTTTCAAAGTTTTCAAAAAAACTGGTATTTGGCCACCTTTTTTTCATATCATTTAAGGCAAATTTCTGCCCTAATACAGATGTAAATGCTAATCCACATAAGCCGCTTTCATTTTTCATTATTATAGATCTTCCAAAAGGAGTATCAAACAAACCAAAATCGATTTTGTCTAAAGTCAATGTTTTTGTATTTCTATTACTATCTATAAATCTAAATTTAGTAATAAAATTATCATTCTTAATTTTTATTATCTTTTGAATGTTGGTCATAATAATTTAATTATTATTGAACTAATACTATACACTTTAGTACTATACACTTTAGGGCTCAATAAAAAAAAATATGACTTTTTATTAATTTAAATATTTAGTTATTAAGTCCAACCTGAACCTGAAATACCAGGTAGAGGTCCTTCTGACCAAAACCTTGGAGTAAGAAGAGACATCGAAGCAATTTGACGAAGAACTTGATCGTTACTTTCCAAAGAAACTGCTTCAACTGCTAATAATAGCTTTCCAGCATGTGTCTCTTCCCAAAACCATCTCCCTAGCATCTCAAAATCGTCAATTTTATCTTTATAAATTCTAGTTTCTGTGTATACCGCATTTAAATCCTCAACGACAAGTTTTAATAATGGAATTGCTGGTAATCCTTTTCTAGGGCTTTTTGGTTTATTCCCTTTGGCAAATTCAGCAATGTAAGGAACAAAATCAGAAATCTCCATCTCACTGGCTCCTACAGTTGTCCTACCATTAATATCAATTGCTTTTACATAATCAGGCATAAGATTTGACAATTCTTTCTTCACTTCATCTGTCAACTTATCAATATCTCCTAATTGATTTGCTTTATAAACAAGATCAACAGGTAATGCATAACTCATTCTTCCTTCTTTAACTGGAATTATTTCAGGAAAATCTTCTAGTACTGGTGCTGGACTTTTCTGAAATAATTCAAACGCTCCTCTAATTATTTTCTTTTGAAATTCTGGATCATTTGGTTTTCCTAAAGGTCTTCCCATTGGAAAATTTAACCACAAAGCTCTCGGTGGTTTTATAATTTCCATATGTTCTTTGACAAATCCAATTAGCACAGTAGAAAAACCCTGAGATTCAAAGATTTGAGCAAGCCCGCACACGGCGCGCGTACAAAATGGTCAGACAGGAACTAGAAATACAGTATCAACTGCTTCTATTTTCATTTTTTTTGAAACCTCAAGTGCTGATTTTTCCATCTCACGAGGGTCAGCAGCACCCATAAAAGTATAGTGATTATCTGCAACAGATCCTATTTCTTTATCTTTTTCCATTTCTATTAATCGATCTAAGGGTATTATGGTGTTAAGATCCTGTTGCCAAGCTGTCCTGTCATACTCTACTGCAACATGGGTCATTACCAAATCACGGTCATTTTTACCTATTACTCTATAATCTCTTGCCAACCAAGAGAATGGTCTGTCTCCTCTATTGGATACGGCTGCTGTAGAAACAATGGCTATTTTACTATTTCTTAATGGAACTGGCTCTGTCCAGTGTGAATTATCAAAATCTGGAGGTTCAAGTCTTTCTATAAACCCTCTCCCAACTGCAGGCATTTCTCTTATTAATACCAATTTTTTTCTACTCCATTACTAAGTATCTTAAAAATAAGTTATCAAAAAAAAAAAATACATCAACATATTTTTGTTGGCGGAAGGAGCGGGAGTCGAACCCACCAAACTCACGTAATGAGCTTCAACGGATTTGAAGTCCGTGCGCCCCACCGGGGAACGTTTACCTTCCTCTTTTACAATAACAATAAACAAAAAATAATCTACATCTTAAATTTTAGTATTGAAAAATTTTAAGTCCTTAAAAGGTTTTAAAATAACTCTCCCTTCATCAAGTCGTTTAGTGAAGCCTATTTCGTCAAAATATTCTAATATTTCGATCGATAAATTTCTCGATATTTTTGTATGTTGAGAAAACATTTGAACATTTATTTTTTGTACATTTTCTCTATTGAATATCTCTTCAAAAATACAGCCTATATCTTTAAAAAAAATAGTTAAGATATATCTGCTCCTATTAATTTTTACTAAATAACCAAAACTTAATGCTTTATTCAAAATAGGTTCGAGTGCTTTTAAGTCAATTCCAATCTCAAGAGAAATTTCACTAATCTTAGGGGGTTGAAAGCCATATTTTAAAAATTTTTTTTCTAGGTCAACCCACCATGACATATTGTTAATATAAGTAGAAAAATGGTGTGGATGATAAAATAAGTTTTTAAATTTTTTTATTTTTTCAGATTTTAATGATTCATATAGGATATTTTGAATAACAAAATTAGGAACATTTAATTTAAACGCTTTTAAAATTGTCTTAATATCCATACCTTGCCCTGAAAGTTGCTGATTTTTTTTTAATAACTTATCTAAAATAATTTTTTGGAGACGAATCCAATTTGTTTTTAGAATTAACCACTTATGATTGTTGTATAATTCTGTTATGATATCTAATGGCTCAATGATTTTTTCAAATTCAGAAATGGTTAAATTCCTAGACATCAAAAAGTTTTTTTGACCTACTCCACCAATATAATGTAAGAGTAAATTATTTAGAGCAGTTTTTGAAGAATTTGGAGAAATTAACTTTAATCTTTCAGAACGAAAACTTCGAAAATTGGCATTGCTATTTTTTTTTGCAAAGGGATCTAAAATGTGTCCTCCACCAATTGTTCGACTAGATGATATATCTCTGATAACAAATTTGTCTTCAAATACTGCGTGAATTGGTTTGTCCAATACTAGTTGAACAATTTTCTTTTCGCCTGGATTAATAGAAAAACTTCCTAAAATAGCAATACGACCAGTAACATTTCCTGAACCTAAATATAGATGTATAGCTGTCCAATGTTTGAATTTTTTTTTCTCATTTTTTAAAATTGAGAGGACTGCATCTAATCTATTTGTTACGAAAAAAACATTTTTTGATAATATCCAATCTCCACGACTTATTTCATCTAAAGTAATTTTTTGTCCAGTAATATTTAGTGAACAACGATGACCCTGTATTCCGGTTTTACTTTTCCTACTTTGACTATGTATAGCACGGATTTTCAAACTTTCGCCTGATTTTGAATGTATGAGTTCTTCCCCAACAGTAACTTTACCTGAAACAACTGTACCAGTAATAACTATACCGGCTCCTTTTACTAGAAATCTCCTATCCACCGATAGTCTAAAATTACCTTTTACTTCTTTATAACGATAGTTTAAGGCAATGACTTTTAAGTGATTAACAAAACTATCAATACCTTGCCTTGTTTTATTAGAAATATGAAAAATTTGAGCATTTGAAAAAATTGTTTTGCCCATCATTTTTTTTATAAGACAACCAACATTATCTAATTTCTTTTGATCAACTTTATCTATTTTGCTCAATACTATGATACAATTTTTTACCTGAAGTAGTTGCAAGATTGATAAATGCTCTTCCGTTTGTGGCATTGGCCCATCATCAGCTGCAATAACTAGCAGCCCAAGATCAATGCTTGAAAAGCCCGAAAGTAAGTTATTTATAAATCTTTCATGGCCAGGAACATCTATAAAATTTAGAATTACTCCATTTCCAAGATCATGATATGCAAAACCTAGGTCAATTGACATGCCTCTATTTTTTTCTTCAGGGAGTCTGTCAGAATTTACTCCGGTAATTACCTCTATTAATTTTGTTTTTCCATGATCAACATGACCCGCTGTAGCAATTATCATAAGATCAAAGTTCCCAACCTATTTTTAGAGACTTCAACTGTTTTATAAGGTCAGTATCTTTTTCAAGGCATCTAAGATCCAGAACTAAGGCTCCATCATTAATCCTACCGATAATAGGGGTTGGTAGTTTTCGAAGTTTTTCTGCAAATTTTATTGGAAATAATCCATTTTTTTTCTTATCACAATGTGTGAAAGCAATTCCAGCACTAGGTATTGATAAATTAGGAAGAGTACCACTACCCATTTGACTAAAACAATTAACAATTCTTACTTTAATTTGTTCACTGAATAAAGGTTCTATTTTGTTATATATCCTTTCGGCTTGTTCTCTGATTTCATCTTTTTTTCGGGTAAGAAATTTTAGAGTAGGAATTTCATCAATTGCTTTTTTTGGATTTTGATAAATTTTTAGGAGTGAATATAAAGCAGCAATTGTGTATTTGTCACAACGCATGGCTCGTTTCATAGCATTTTTGTTTATCTTCTTAATAAGATCTGAACGTCCAGCAATAATTCCACATTGTGGTCCACCCATTAATTTATCGCCGCTAAATGTAACTAAATCAACACCTAACCTCAGTTTATCATATGGCGTTGGCTCAAATTTAAAACCCATCTTACTTAAATCTATAATACTTCCACTTCCTAAATCTATAACAAATGGTAGGTTTGTTTTTTGACTTAAAGTAACTAAATCTTTTTCATCCACACTTTTTGTATAACCACTTATTGTAAAATTACTCGAATAAGCTTTAAATATTAAACCAGTTTTAGTGTTAACTGCATCTTCATAGTCACTAAAATTTGTTCTATTAGTTGTTCCTATTTCCCGTAATATGCAGTCCGAGCTTTTCATGATATCTGGTAGTCTAAAGGATCCACCAATTTCTATAAGTTCACCCCGGCTGATTAATACTTCCTTTCGTCTTGCAAGTGTATTTAATATCAACATTACTGCCGCAGCATTGTTATTAACTATTGTTACTGCTTCAGCACCTATCAATGAACATAATTTTTTTTCAATATGATTTTCTCTATCACTTCTTTTTCCAGTTATTACGTCATATTCAATATTATAATTTGACCCAAGTACATCTACTGTTTTTTTAAGTGCTATTTTTGGTAATAAAGCTCTTCCAAAATTAGAATGCAATATAATTCCACTGAGATTTAAAATAGGAATTAAAGTGTCTTCAGTTTCTAAACTTATTCTAACTTTTAATAATTTAATAAAATCATCATAAGAAAATAACTTATTATTAAGTGACTTTTTTTTTTGATTATTCCTATATTCAGTTAGTATATCCCTAACCGCATTAACAACTATTAAGTGCCCATACTTATCAACTAATTGTTGAGCTACTGGTAAATTAAGAATTTTATGAACAGGCGGAATTTTGAAGCAGTTATTTTTAGAATTTTCAAATTTTTTCATAAATATAAAAGTTTTTATCTATTGTCTAAATGGTGTTTATTTTTTAAATTCAAAAGTTTTAAACATACCTGAATAACTTTTGGATCTAGGGTATGAATATCCCCCCAACTTACTTGTTGTTTTTTTCATTCTAACTAAACCCTCTGCTAATATGATAGAGGATGAAACTCCTTCAATTACAGGAATAGAAAATTTCTTTTCCAATTTTTCTGCAAAATCAGCCATTCCTGCGCAACCTAATACAATTGCCTCAGCTTTAT
>MDTB01192091.1_pt1 | contig 15389 bp, 12 predicted proteins | sample 811161 | NCBI WGS metagenome assembly MDTB01 (sample SAMN05326650, study PRJNA326480) | marine metagenome | isolation source: seawater | place: Mediterranean Sea | collected 2009 | reverse complement strand
TCTTGGTCTTGAAAGACACCATCTACAAAAACTATTAAGTTTGTTTCAGCTGCTGGAGTGTCAGATAAAGTAAAATCTGTTTGTGGACTACCTCCTACATCTGCTGCTGTAAAAGAATCTACAGTTAAGTTAGAACTTTGTAAGTTAATCAGGTTATCAATAATAACCTCAAGAGCCATCCCATTGGGTGGGGCAGCATCGAAGGTCAAATTTGTACCTGAAAAAGATAGAGTGTCGTGGTGTTGTAAGACACCATTTAAAAACACCATAGCGTTGGCTTCAACGCCTGGATTGGTTCCTATGTTATAGGTTGTCGCTCCACCAGCTGTAGTTGCATTAAATACAGTCTGGTTTGCAGATTTAGCTGCAATGTTTTCTTGGATTGTTTCGAGAACTCCAGCAGTAACCCTACCTTCAGCAGAATCTCCAGATGAGAATGCTCTTGCCGTAGTGCTCTCTTGAGCACGGACAATGGTTAAAGTGTTGCCAGACCTAGCAGTACATTTACATATTTCGTTGTTTGTTCCATCATCAAAGGTAACTAGAAAAAATTCACCAGCACTTAAGCTAGGAAATACGCTACCATCAGTAACAGTAGCACTTGTAGCTGAGTTACTAAGGCTTGATGCAAGTGTCGTCTTAGCATTGTTCTTAAAAACAATTCCCACAGTAAAAGCCTCCTATTGTATTAGCTGACTGTTACTGTCCAGGTAATTGTCATAGAGTCTGCTGATCCTTTGTTTACAACTGAAAAAACAGTTCTACATAACATAGTACCACCAGAAGAGGCATTAAATAAGCCAGCTTCTGTAACAGCACCTGTTCCTGTACCCGCTCCAAAAGTTGCAACATACGTTACAACAGCATTAGAAACGCTTGTGCTTGTTAGAGATACTCTACCAAGGGCCGATCCTAATGCGGTGTCTGAAGCAGCTGCAGCTGTAGAACCACTACCAATCTCCATATGAGACATAGCAGTTGCTGTAGCATCTTTAATACGAGAAGCAACATAGCCTTTACCTGCGGTAACAACTAGGTTATCTACTTCTTGTACGACCTCACCATTGATTGCAATAGCAAGTTTACCTTTTAGTTTTAAATCATCATTTATCATTTATGAGCTCCTAATTTAATACAAATGTATTTAAAGCCGCAGTATTCAAAATAGATCCCCCGCCGGGAATAAATAGAATACTAACTGACTCCGATATTGTAGCACTATCTGAAACAGATTTGCTAAAACTATGTGCCAAACTTTCTGCAATACTTGCAGCGTCTGTAGGGTTCATACCAAAACTGTGAGCTAAAGTTTCTACAATCGAGGTTGTATCTTGTTGTCCCTCTGCTGAATTTAAGTTAGTTGTCTCAGTAACACTTACTACATCTGCAAATACATCAGCAGATGCTAAACTCAACACTTCTGAAATAGATACAGTATCACTAAGAGCTTGTCCAATATTAAATACAGGTGTGCCATCTGTAGTAGAAACAGTATCAGAAGGGACTAAATTAGCTAAATAACTAAGATCTTCACTAATACTTGGAGCATCTGTTATACCAGGCTTGCTAAAAGCTTTTGCTTCAGAGTCACTAAATCCAATAACATTGTTCTTTACTAAGTCTGATTGAGTAGCTAAGTCATCTGAAGCACTTGCAGTATCATCTAAGGCTGCTGCATCAGTAAATGTTCTAATATAGGCAACTATCCTGGCTAATGACTCTGACATCGTAACATCGCCAGCAGTAGATACTGAGGAATTTACTTCTCCCCCCATACCACTATGGTTCGTGCAATAGTAAAAAAGTGTTGTAGCTGTACTATTTGTTACCTGTATTCTTGTGTATGCACCACTAGACCCAGCAGATCCATTTGTAGTTACGCCTGTTGTGTATTGACTGCCACTATTATGGGATCCATTAGCCGTTTCACTAAATCTAAAAGGGTGCCCTGAATTGCTAGAGTCAGAAGTATCAAAGGTATAAGTGTTTCCAGAAATCAAATGTACCAACGGAGAAACAACCCCATCAATATAATATTTATTTCCAGATCCATAGTTATTTACACCTGAAGCCACAGTAACTGCAAAGGTGGTATCTCCAGAGTCTTGGATTGATGTTTCTGCACCCATACCACTATGATTGGTACAGTAATAGTGTAGATCAGGAGTTGAATTAGAAACTACAATTCTAGTGTAAGCACCAGAAGAACCTGGGGTTCCGTTGGTTGTTACATTGGTAGTATATTCAGATCCTGAGTTATGAGATCCATTTGCTGTAGTTGAAAATCTTAAAGGATGACCAGAGTTACTTGAATCTGATTGATCAAAAGTATAAGTAAAACCTGAATTTAAAATAAGACCAGGGCTAGATAAACCATCAATGTGGTATTTATTACCAGATCCATATGAGTTAGTAGCAGATGCTACAGTTACAGTATAAGTCTTTGAGGTTGGTATGCTTGATGAATCATCAACAGCTTTGCCCACATCTTTTGCATCGGACTCAGATATAGTTGTAGTGTCAGACTTAGCAGGACTAAATAATTTAGCTAGTTCTTCACTTATAGTAGGAGTATCTGCTTTTGCTAATGCTGTAGCAAAGGCTTGAGAGTCAGTAAGTGTAGATGTATCAACTTTTGCAAGTGATACGCTTTGAGCTAAAGACTCTGTAATTGTAGGAGTATCAGCAAAACCTGTTTCAAACAGTTTTGCTATATCCTCAGTAACACTAGTACTATCACTCTTTCCTAATGCCGTATCTACTGAAGTTATAGCCTCAGACATGCTAGGTGCGTCACTAAAGTCTCTAAAGTATTGAACAACTCTAGTCAAATTCTCTGACATTACAGGCGCATCAGAAAGTGCTTTATCTAAAGCTTTTGCTAATTCTTCTGTTACACTAGGACTATCTGTTTTAGCAAGCGATGTAAGTAACGCTTGTGCATCACTAAATAATATGTTTTCTGCATTAGGAGAGTTGTATTGTGAAGTAAAGTAAAGGTTTTTGGTGTCAGCATCAACAAATACATTTGCAGCAGTTAAATCGACATACTGTAATAGCCCTTCTAGTTGTGTAAATGTAACTACAGATTTAAAGTTTTGGAACGTAGTTACAGGACTCAGCGAGTCTGTATCTATTACTACACGTAAATTATTGGTGTCAACAATGACTTTGAAGGCCATTTAACACCTCCAACGTCTTCTAGCTTGTCTCAGTCTTGAATTTGGATTCTTTGCAGCTTTAGGGAACTTTTTCATTTGCCCCGCAGATCTAGCGCAAAAAGACTTACGTCTCTTAGCTGCTTTACTGCCTTTCTTTACTTTACCTGTTACAGCTGTTTTTAGTTTAGAACCAGGATTTAGTCTTCTATATGCTTTGACTCCAGCTTTTGTCATACCAGCACCAGACTTCGTAGAACGAAAGTTCTTCTTGTTCCTTGCAGGCATTTTTGATTTTCTTCTAGTAGCCATTAGTCAAAATCATCTCTCACTTTGAACTTTATAAAATCTTGTACAGTCTGAATGTTTCCATCTGATTTAGTAAATTCTATTTCACCTTCAAATGTACCAGCAGCTGTCCAAGTTCCAGAAGGGAATATAAGACTACATTCACCAGTGCTAGGCCCTGAAATAGTAGCTGTTATAGTTGAAAGCACAGTAGTTTGACCTACTTCTCTAATACGTAGTTTTACGGAACCACCTGACAAATTAACAGGGGCCCAAGTAGTGTTATCTTCCTCGTCTAAAGTTTTACCTGTAGCAGCTGTATTGCTATCTTTCAAAGTAAAACTTAATTCTGGTAGTGTATCTCCTACTACTAATTTGACTGTACTTGAATATGCCATTTTAAAATTATACCTTAAATTTGATTATAGATAGGAGTGATATCTTTAAAATCTAAATCTCCTGTTAATAAATCAAACCCCTTTTCTACAGATGGGCCCAAAGGACCTACCCAAAAAGGATCACCAAATCTTTTACTCTCCATGAACAAAGGCATTGCAAGAGCAAAAGGACCAAAAACTCCAGACCTATCTAGTATTTCAAAACTATATTTATCCCATTCCATATCTTGAGACTTTCTATAGTTCTTATCATCTGGGCTTACTCCTGGTAAAACCCACGCTAGTCCAACTTTAAACCTTTCTCTTAAATCTAATCCTAACATACTTAAAGGTAATAACGTACTTGCAGCTAAAAGTAGAGGTAATGCAGCTGAATTTAAACCTGCACCCTCTTTTACTCTGCTAGATGACTCTCTTAAGAAACCACCTACGATGTTTTTACCATATGCGTAGAAGAATGATTTAAGTTGCCAAATCAAAGCCAGCCTAGGGTCAGAAGCCCATACAGGTCTTTCTGCAGCATTTGGTCTTACAATAGATTCGTCTACAAAAGTAGCTAAAGCTAACTTAACTTCAGGATGTGCCTCAACATTCTGAGAATCATTCCAAGCTTTTATCTGTTCAGAAGTTACGTTTAACTCTTGTAAATATCTTTGAGATCTTACATCTCCTTCATCTGCACGTTTTTGATGTTCTAATAAAAACCTACGTCCCATACCTGCAGCAAAAATTCTTGTAAATTTTGTATACCACTCTAATCCAGTATATCTAAAGAATCCTTCTGCTACTTGTTTAGGAGTTACTTCTCTACCACCAGGTAACTTGATGCTACCAGACATAAAATCTAACTCACCCGCGTTGATATACATAGTGTTTATAGCATCTGTAGATACTACACCTATATCTTTTGCAAACCTTGCAGCTTCTTCTTTATTGTTAAAGTAATTAGCTAATTCTTTACCGAAGTTACTAAACCCACTAAACTCTTTAGATCTAAGAACTGGGCCTGCAAAGTCAGGTAAAGACGCAAACACAGCAAATGCTAGGAGTGTTGTAATGTTTGCAACTAATCCCCAACTGTTTATAAACCTAAAAGTACCGCCCATATTAGGATTGACTCTACCCATTATTGCATCTACTGCATCAGTAGCGTGTCCTTGTTCATTCTCAGGAAGTTGACTTATTAAATCTGCAACAGCTTTAGCACCACCACGTTTGTTAAACTCAGAACGTTTAATGCTGTTTGCTAGATATTTACGAACCGCGATTGCAGGTGCTTCTAATAGTCCTGCATCTCTCATTTCTTTTGTAGGTATATTTTTAAATAACTCAGCTCTTGCTTTAGCTAAACCTAAGTTAAACCTACCTTCACCATCAGTTTCATTACCTTCTAGTAATGCACCATCTGGATCTGCAATTAATGCTTCAACAGTTTCTCTAGCTGACTTTTCTGTTAGACCTTCATTATTTTTTACTAATAACTCAGCTAACTTATCTTGTAGTTCTGCATTTTCAGAAATCTCATATAAAGCTACTAATCTTGGGAAATAATTAACAATTTTTTTGTTGTTAAAAATCTTACCTAAATCTTGTCTATCATAGAAATCAGATAGCCACTCTCTTACTTGTCTTGCTTTATCACTAAGTTCTTCATTAGATTTTGTATTATCTTCTACCTCTAACAAAATAGCTTCGGCTTCTGGAGTAATTTGCGCAACATCATCTAGTTCTAAGATAGCACTAAGTTTATTGACTTCTGCATTTGCTAATACAATGTTAGCTGTTAGTAAACCAGTAGCACCTTTACTTTGACTAGGTGTATAAAATATATCTGCAAGTTTCTTTCCAATACCTTTATCTTTTCCAAGGCTTCTAAGAAAGTTATCTGCAGGATAAAAAATCTTCTTCAATACTCTAGGAGCAGAAGTAGGGTCATTTAATAACTCAGTAGCAGTTCTTTTTAAAGACTGTAAAAGACTTCTATTAGCAGCAGATTGCAAAGTATTAGGAACAGCCCCATCAATCATAGCCCTTGCATACCGTTTTTGTTCATAACTAGCTGGACTACGTACAGGGTCTTTGACTCCATCTTTATATGATTTAACAACATTTTGTATGTAGTCATTGAAGTCAGGGTTTTGTTGGAATCTACCAAACACTTCTGCTTTTACTGCAGCAAATGCTTGTCTAATTTTATCTGCTATTCTTTTAAAGTAAGACTCTACTCCATTTTTAGCTTTTACATTTTGTTTTCTAAGTTCACTAAATAAATAAGAAGCTACTTTATCGGAATACCATTCTTCATATGCATGTTCATTACCTTCTTGGTATAGCTCTGGAGCTCCTTCTTTATTTCTATCAGTTAAAAATGCTTGATATAACCTGTCACCCATTGGGCTATCCAAAGAGTTATCTAACTCTTGTTGGAAAACAGCATGTCCAAACTCATGGGCAATACCAATCATTGCTAACCCTTGTTCTACTTTTCCAGGATTAGGACTAATTTTTACTAAAATAATATTTTCATTACCAAACGAAATAAACCTAGCTCTATCATTAGAGTTATTTAAGATATTTTGTTGTGCTTTTATAAAGTTAAGATTTGGTATGACACTTTTTGTTAAAGGTAATACTTCATCAAAGTTTGCATCAGAAGGAAAAATTCTTATTTTCTTTTTTAACTTAAAGTTGTTTTTAACAATATTAGAAATCCTATTAACAAACTGAGTATCCCCAAGTCTTTGTGCTAAAGATGGGAATATATCTACAGGTTTTGGTGATTGTGTTCTACGTTCTGGGCTACCTAACTCGTAGAAAGTAGCTGCTTTATATTCAGCAGTTCTTTCTTGTTCAGGTGTAGCTTCAGCAAAGTCACCAGTGTCTTGTTCAAAAAACTCTCCTTGATCAAATCTAGAAGGTGTCATAATTTTTTGTTGAGGATCAGGTATGTTTGGATTTATCTCATTCTCAACAAAAGTTTCTAACTGTTCTAAAGTTTCAATATTATTAAATTCTTCTTGTAATCCTTCTTGTTCTACAATTCCTGACTCTTGAACTTGTGATTTAAGACTATTAAAGTCAGATTCTTGATTACCCCTAAATGGTGTTACACCCCTGCTTCCTGGTTGTAGTTGTTTGTAAGAATAGTTCTGAGCACCAACTCTGTACACAACAGCGTTAGACCTACTAAAATCTAAATTAAACTGTTCTTGCCCAGGGAACTGAAGTTCATATCCTTGTTCTAAAAGTTCAGCATATATAGTATTAAACCCTTCTTGAGCAGACTGTAAATCGCTAGCTCCTTGTGTAGCTTCACCTAATCTTGTATTTATTCTTCTACCTAAGATAGTTAAAGCTGGCATGTAAACAGGTCTAAACTGATTAGATCCAGGTGTTTTTATTTTCCAACCTGTAGGGCTTTGTCCTTTGAAAACTCTAGAGTCTTCAGTTTCTATAGCTTCTGTTACAACTGTTGGTATACCTAAACCTACTTCTACTTGACCATCAGTAGTGTTTAGTCTTTTTATTTCGTATCTTACATTTTCTGCCGCAGAATCTATTGGTTGTATAACATAAATGTTATTTGGATTAGCTTTTGAAAAGTTTGTGTATGCCCTTAACAAAGCATCAGAATAAAAACCACGTTCTAAATCTCTGTTCATTTGATCAGAGTATCTAGTAAATGGTGGGAAATAAGATTGAGCTTCTGTTTGAACTTCAGCATCTCTTGACGCACCCCTTGCCCAACCATCTCCTTTCTGTACTCCAGAAACAATATCTCTAGCACTGGTTTGGGCTTGCCTTATACCGGGCTCATTCTCTGCAATATTAGGAACTTCAAATTGAAATTCTTGCAAAGCTTCTTGTTGTGCTAGTTCTTCTGCGCCATCATCCTGAACTATTTCTCCTTCATCATCTAACTCAAATTCACCTGATCCTCTAGCTATAGGGTCTTGATTTCTTCTAGATAAGTGATCATCTAAATCAGTAGATACAACTTCGGAGTCAGGGAATAATTGTCTAGCTTTAGTTTTTACATTTGCTTCTTGGTCTATAGTTGTAGACTGATACCAAATAGCATTTCCATTAGCATCTCTAACTTCTACAACTCTATCTGCATCAGGTAACCTACCATGTGCATACCCTAAAATATCAACTAATACAGCATCTTGAGCAGTCCCGTTATAAAGGTTTTCATCAGTAACTTCTTTAAATCTATTTACTTTTGCACCATCTAAACTAAATAATACTCCTGCAGACTGCGGCCCATCTTGAGCTGCAGAATGTTGTGGTATTTGTGCTAACCTCTCAGCTAACTGAGGATTAGCTGCTAATACTTTGCCTAAAGTTTCTAAACTTCCCCTATCTATAAATACAGAATCTTTTCCGTTAGTAGGGTCTAACATGGCTTCTATTTGTGCTTTTATCCAATTTTGAGGCTCTGTAGCAACTTCACCAAGTTCAGTAGTACCATATCTTTCTTTTAAAAAGTCTTGATATTGTTCAGCTTCATATCCTTCTTTTACCTGCTGCCTAGCTTTATCTACAATAGTATTACCAGTGACTGCATTTAAAGTACCAGCAATAGTTCCACCAGCAGCACCAATACCAACACCACCAAAAAACCCAGCAAATAAAGCTTGTGCTCTATCTAATTTAGCTTGTGAATCTTGATAGTCTTCATCAATTGCAAACCTTTGTTGGATTGTAAGTTCTTCTTGTGCTAATTCAGTACCACCTTCAATAGCTCCTGTTCTACCAGCACTACTCCCAATAGCCCCTAATACTCTTTTATGTATAGGGCCTGTACCTTTTTTCTTAACAATATTAGTTAGTCCCTTAAACACTAAGGCTTCTGCTCCAACACCAATAGCGGCAAAAGGAACTCCAATACCTAAAGATTGAAAAGCCTGTACTGGATCAGTCATCTCTTCATCAGCAAAAGTACCAAACGCAATACCTGCGCCTTGCGGATATTCCTGAGCTACAGCCCCTGCAATAGCCCCGCCTTTTGCACCTGATCCTAATCTAAGTTTTTTGTATGAGTCGTATGCACCTTTTACTAAATCTTCTTCATCTGGATTAAGAGTTTGCCCTTTCATTTTTTTAGTCAAAGCTCTTTTTACTTCTTTCTTTGCAACATTATTAACTAAACCTTTTGTTACACCAGTAAGTCCAACAACAGCTACACCCGCACCGGCACCAGAGACTGCGGCACCAATACTTGCAATTGCAGATGGAGCAAACTGTCCAGTAGCACTAGATACTTGGTTTATAAAACCTAAAAAGGTAGGATTTTCTAAAAACTCATCAAACTGTTGAACATCTGCCATAGCCATGCCAGATTCTCTTTCTAATTTTTCAGCAGCATATAAGTTTTTTTCTAAGGCATCTTGGTCTCCTTGAATGGAGTTACCAATACCTTTGAAATACTCAATATTAGCAGCTAAATTATAGCCACCTGATACAACACCTTGTTTGAATACTTGTACGGGATCTGTTAATTCTGCTCTACTAGCAGCTTGTTCGGATTGAAAAGTGTCTTGCTCTATATCTCCAGCAGCAGTTTTTGCTATTTCACTGAAAAATGTATCTTTGACGGCCACACCACTATCTCCTTTTAGCTCTACTTAATAAGTAGTTAGTAAGTTCGCCTTGGCCAATGATTTCTGTAACGTCGTTCCAATCTAAACTTTGATCTGCTTCTACTTGTGAACCACCTCTGCTTCTAGTAAATATCAAACGAACTGGCCTTGCATCTGCATTTGTGTTTGGATCTTTATCATATTCTATTTCAACATTATCCATAGTGTTACCTAAAGTTTCATCAGCAGAACCTCTAAGGAAAAGATCTCCAAACCAATCAGCTACAGAGTCAGAACCTGCTTTATTGGCTGCTTCTAATAGAGCTTGAGACAAAATACCATCCATTAATTCTTTATCCGTAGTAGTTAAGTCTTCAAATCTTTTATCTTTTAAGAACAGAGTAGTTTGAGATTTTAATTTTTGTATAAACTCAGGGCTATCAAAACCTTGTGTACCTGCAGTATCATATATACTCATTAAATCTTTATATTGCTCATCATCTAACCCGTCGTAATATTTCTTAACTTCAAATGATAGCCTATCTCTAGCAGTTTGAGCATTTGCCATTTCAGTAGAAGTCACATCTGGGCTACCAGTTAAAGCTTCATTAATCATGCCTGCATACAAATTAGCCGATAGTTGTGGGTCTTTTTGTCCGTTTTTATCAACTATAGACCAAGAAATTAATTTAGCAGCGTTCCTAAAAGCATTTTGACTAATCTTCCCAGTCTTAACACCATCAATAAGTTCTTCTTTACTATTAATATTGAATTTCTGTAAAAGCTGTCTGACCTCAGTCACTTTTTCTTGATCTAACTGATCAATAGTTGCTTGGTTAGCTGGATCACTAAACCATTTAGCTGCTCCTTCTGCATCAGTAGGAATCTCTGGTAGTTCAAACGATACATTTTCACCAGTATCTTGTTGAGTCATACCACCTTTCAGTTCGTCTACCTCAGTCTGTATCTCTTTTTTTCTACCTTCACTAAGATTTGGATTGTTTAAAAGTCTTTCTTTAGCAGCTAATTGCTTTTGTACTTTCTCTGTTGCTTTTGCATCAGCCGCTTGTTGTGTTGCAGTATCATTTGCAATGTTTTTTCTAACTCTATCTATCTGTTTTTGTTGTTGAGGTATAAGATAACTTTCTCTTCTTCTCTGTAACTTCGCTAATTCTCTTTCTTCTTTTGGAGACTTATCTTCTTTAGCTTCTAGCTCAGCAATTTTTTCTGCATTTACTTCTAGTAAACGGCTATTGAAAGAAAAATTCTTTTTAAAAGCAGACCTAAATCCAGGACTTAAACCTTTAGAAAGTTGGTCTATCTCTTCAACTGAGTAGCTTTGTCCTGCTTGAATGTTATTTATTAAAGGTAAAGCATCCTGTACCTCTTTTTGACTAGTATCTAGTACATAAAACTCATCTGGTGTACCTTTTGTACCTCCAGTGGTTGTTACAGGTTTTGTGGTACCTTCAGGTGTACTGTCTAAAGGAACTTCAGGTAATCCAGATTTAGTAGTACCTCTATTTGGATTTATACTTTTTAGTTCTGGGCCCAATGATCCGATTAAACTTACAAGCGCTTGACTGTTCTCTTCATTTTGTAATGCATCTGCAGCTTGTAATTGGGCTCTAGCTTGTGAATTATTAAAATTCATATTATCAAGCATACCTGCAGCAGTTCCTGAAATGCCATATTTACCAATACTATTTATAATAGCACTTTCATAAATTAATTCTAATGAAGATTGATCTAAAACAGCTGGACCATCTGAAGGGTCATTTGATCTACCTGTGGTAACAGGGACTTTCCTACCATCGGGGGTAGTAATTGTTAATATATAATTAGTAGCAGCATTATCACCTTCTCCTACTTTTACAGCGCTAGGTAAATCTTCAAACTTACCAGTAACTGTCTCACCAGTATTAACATCTGTAAATTTTCTACCGGCTTTTGCTTCTTCATTTAAAAGGTTTATAAATCTATCGCCACCTTGCGTGTGGGCTTTTTCTAAATCTACATTAAAGTTACCATTATCATCTAACCCAACCACACCACTAGTAACTAAATAGTTATTAGTGTCTTCTCGTTGGGTAGTAGCTCTACGTTGTTGGGCAAGATTCATTCTCGACTCTTTTTGAGCCATAGTGCCACTAAAGTCCGATAGTGCGTTTTGAATTATGCCTTGTATATTTACTGCCATTTTATTCTCTTATATTGCAAACGCCAAAATAGCGGCTGCTCCTAAAGAACCAGCTAGTCCCATCATTTGAGAACTATGTGCTGCTTTAGCATTTCTGTATGCTGATTCTTTTCTAGCTGCCATAGCCGATGCATCTCCTAATCCTTGTAAAGCATTTCTGTTAACATTTTGTCCAACATTAATTAAATCAGCAAGTGTAGCTTGATTAACTTCTCTTTGAGCTATTCTAGCATTATTTAACATGCCAGCTTGGTTAGTAGCTCCACCTAGAGATAATGCTTTTGCTTGTTCTTGTCTTTGTACAGCGGTTAAACCAGCCCCACCATATCTTTCAATATTTCTTTGTTGTATTTCTCTAGCTATTCTATTTTGTTCAGCTGAGTCAACTTCAGCCCTATCAATTAAACTAGTGTCATTTCTAGAATCTAGTAGCCTTTCTTCAAAATCTCTGTAGTCTCTTACATAATCTTCGTAATCACTACGCGTAATGTCTGCGTAAACTTGTTCAGGATCTTCAACATTAGGTAACTGTGCTGTACTAAATCTGGCATTTCCGCCATAGCCATATGGAGAGTTATACCCTCCCATTAATCCAGTCATTATTCTTCCAGCTTCAGCTACCATATTTTTCACCAGTTACGGGATCATAGTTACCATATGCCCCTACTCTTAATCTACCTGTTAAACCTCCGCCAGCTTCCTCTAATCCTGCAGGTGTAAAGAAACTACCCCCATCACCTTGCTTATTCTGCAGGACTTGTGACCCGATAGTAGTAGCTAATTTTAAACCAGCAGCAAACCTTGCATCACGTTCTTGTTGTCTAGCTTTTGCAAATTCTAAATCTTTAGTAGATTGAATTTGTGCAGCTCTAGATAAACCGGTTGTAGCATCTGCAGCTTGACCTCTAGCAGTTCCTAACACACCAACTTGACGTTGTCTCTTTGCTTGTAATGCTTGAAAGTCAGCTTGTGCTTGTTGTGAACCTGCAGCTGAAGCTAAGTTAGCTGCAGAATCTACAGACCTAGCAGCTTGTATACTAGGTCTAGCAGTTAGTGCCTGCATAGTATCTGCTTGTGCTCTACCTTTTGCAGTAGCAGAAAAATCTTCTTTCTCTGAAAGATCACGCATTTCACGCAACAACGGACCATATTTTTGATCAAAGTAATCTTTCTCAGCTTTTGAAACAGCTGCTTGAGTTTTTTCCGCCTCGCTTGGCTTGTAATCTTGTGATTTTGGTTTATTGCTCATCTATCTTCTTTGTATATACTCTAGTATTTAAATTAAACCCTTGCATAATTGCATACTCTTCCATTTCTGGAACAGAGGATCTAGCCTCAATAAATTTACAACCTGCATTACGTGCAAGCTCTTCAAACCATTGTACATGTTTAATCCAATTATGTTTACCAGTTTCGTGTACATAAGCTATCCAAATTAATAGTGTTTTATCACTAGTAAAAGGGTCTACCTCTGTGGTTAAAACCAAAAATCCTATTGGGGATGTAAACAGTTGAGCTCTACCATTGACGCATTCGCTATATACATCCTCTGGTATAAAAGTTAGATTTGGATCTGCATCTATAATGGATTCAATCCCTTTTCGTATCTCACCCCAACATTGTCTTATATCTGCAATTTGAGGTTCAATAAACCCCTCCTGGTTAATAATCAATCTCCTTGCCGTACCTTCTATACCTCTTTCTTGGATTTAATCCAACTCCTTTATATTTAACTAGCCTTCTTACTCCAAGATCCCCACCTCTAGCTCTTGCCTCTGCTTCTTTAACCTGTTCATCAAAAAGGTTTCTGTAATCAGCAGCTGCGCTAGGGTTACTCCATTCTCTAGCGGGTATTCTTAAGAGTCTCCATAAGGCTCCAAATATAATTCCATCTCTATAATCTGTTGAAAAATCTGTATCAATGTTGTTTGAAGATCGTGTAGGTTTAAGAGCTACACTAACTCTAAATCCATTTGTTCTAGTTACGTTAGGAACAGGTGCGACATAAAACATGTCTGGGTTTTGTTGTAAGAAAACTTCTGGAATACCAGTTCGGTCACGCCAGTCAGGGTAATTTAGTTCTAAACTACGTGGACTGGTGGGATCCATGTCTTCACCATCATAGGTCATCCAAAGTATTTGATGTACATCAGTACCAGTGGGCTGGTCGAATTCATATTCGAACACTCCACTAATACTTGTAATAACATCTAACTCTACAACATACGCCTTAGACTTTTCACAAAGTTCAATTGTTGCTGCTCTTAGATTAGATTCTACAAGAGTGTCAGGACAACCAGGTACATAGGGTAGTACCTCTTTTACTAGCGAACTAAAACTCGCCATATTGTTATCCTCCTACATTCGGAACTGCTTTAGACCCCGCGTAGTCAAAATTTGGATTAGTTACATTTGACGCTGCAGTGCTTTGTCCTAAGCTATTGTTAAATAATGCATAGTGTTGATTTGATCTTTGAGCATTACCTGCGTATTCAGCATCTTTTAAGTATGCTTTGAATAAAACAAAATCAATTATGGCATTTGCAAAAGTATCATCAATATCTATTGTTGAAGACGTACTACTTAAATCACTAGGAGATTTAGAAAACACAATCTCTACAAAAGCATTTCCAGAAACTCCTGGATATACATAAAAACTTCTAGGATCATCTTGATCAAAAATGTAATGTTTTACAGTTGTGCCATGTGCGGCATCTCCAGTAACTGTTGGATCATTCCAATCAGGTTCTTGAGTATTAAGAATATCTATATCTACAATACGAACTGCCCTACCACCAGTAGCACCACCAGAAGCATCAGACATATTTCTGGTTACCTTTATTAACCTTAATCCAGTTGTTGGTAGTGTTTGTTTTGTACCAGTAACTAATTGAACATTTGATGTAGTAGCTGAAGCATCAGGTCTAAGATTAACGACCTCTCTTTGAGCGTCATTTATATAACGAAGCAACTCTGCTTCTGGCCATCTTACACTTGTAGTATCTTGGAGAGTATCCTGTACTCTAGATATTATATTTGCTCCAGTAATTGTACCCATAACTATTTAACTTTCTTTTTAGCGACTGTTTTTTTCTTCGCGGGTGCTTTTGCTTTAGGTTGTTCTACTTTTGGTTCTTCATATTCTTTTGCACCATTCTGTAAACAAAGCACTCCAAAATCTTTACCTACTTCCTTAGGCTCGCCAGCTTTAAAATGTTCAGCATGGCCCCAAGTAGACGCGACATAACTATCTTGTTCGAATACTACTTTCATATTTTACTCCTTAATAAAAATACAGGTGACTAACGCCAAGCTAGCCACCTGTAAAATGTTATCACAATTAGAATGCGACATCTAATCTTATAACACCAAAGTCTTCATCCTGACCAGTTATGTCAGAATTGTACTTAGGCTTCTTAAGACCAAAAATCTTACCAATTGAAATACCGTTTTGGTTTCCATAGTCGAAAGTATCTTCAACTATTTCTGGAAGACCAATATCAGCCATTGCAAGTGATTGAGCACCGCAGAATAGACATGATGCATAATCAACATCAGCACCTGTTCCACCTTTGTACCCAGCAGAACCAGCATTACCGCTTGATCCAGATGTAGCACCAGATGTGTTTGGTACATGTCTAAACTCGTGAACCATAACACCGTCAACCATTAAGCTAGAAGATCCAGCAAATAGTTCGTTGTTTGGTCCTCTGATTCCAGCGCTTCTTACGTTTGATAAGAAGTCTGAATCGAGTTTAAG
>MDTB01044441.1_pt1 | contig 15390 bp, 13 predicted proteins | sample 811161 | NCBI WGS metagenome assembly MDTB01 (sample SAMN05326650, study PRJNA326480) | marine metagenome | isolation source: seawater | place: Mediterranean Sea | collected 2009 | reverse complement strand
TTCTCGAAATGATGAATATGAAGCCGATGCATATGCTGCAGCACTCTTAGTTAAATCAGGTATTGGTACTGCTGCGCAAATAAGCTTACTAGAAAAATTAGAACAACTAGGTCAGGATGGTGGCACAACCCAGCACTGGTTGATGAGCCATCCAAAAACATATGACAGAATTTTGGCAATTGAAAAATTAACCCAAAAATGGAAAGAAGGCATCTAAGAGGTCATTATCTTTGCAAGTCTGTGTAAACCATGCCGTTTCAAAAATGACCTTTTGGTGTAAAACTTACAATCTTGCTGCTGAGATGTCTCAAAAACCTTCTGTATTATAGGGATAAAAACCTCGGGGAATTCACAAAAAAATTCGAATAGCAAGCTATCAACGTTCCTGGGGATTAGATTGAATCTTGCAAGAATGCGTGGGGGGAAATCTTTAAGATTGTTTGTCAATAAAAACTGCGCTTTACCAGTAACGGCACTAGCCAAAACGTGCACATCGTTTATATCCGGTAAAACTATCGAATTTTCTAAGCTAAAATCGCGTGGAACTAACGAGCTTTTCCATTTGGATTTCATCAAGAGAATTTCAATTTTGGTACGGTCAACACAAGTATCGGTATGTTTCGAAACAAAAAATTCCCATTCCTCAAATATTTTTTCCGACCAGAGCGGAAAAAATAAATCAAATTCAGCTAAGCCAAGGAGAATGCCACGAATGGGGTTTGGAATCAAAACACAGGTGTCTAATAAAATACGCATTGTCCCAATTTACCTTAATAAACTTATTCAAAAATATTTTAATTGGCCACTTTTTAAATTAGCCGTACACAACCAATCTAAAACAAACGATCCAACAGAGTGCATCGAAAATAAATAAGCTACATCAACATCAGTTGCCCAAATAGCGACTGCTACGTTGCCAAGCCGAGTTCTTCGAAAACTACCAATAGTAAAAGAAGTTGGGTTCAGATTTATAGGCGTACCCTTGGATAAAACCTCCCGCCAGCCATGCCCAAAAAGTCTAAAGCAACAACGAGAGTCAGAAACATTTACACAAAGATTATTATAACTTTTCAATTTAGTTTTTATTTTTTGAGTAATTCTATCTGCTTCACTGTCTGCAAGAATGATTGCTATTTCATCTATTGACATCCATCCCACACTCAATTTTTTACCAATAGAAATTCTACCTATTTTTGGGAAACATATACCTGTGGTTGCTGTTACCAAATCACATATTTTAGTATCCAAGAAATTGGCCTTTAAAGTTACTAACCCAAAATCTCGAACTTCTTCTATTGAAATTACGGCTTTATCATCACGTTCAGACATTCTGTTTACTCCCCTCCGGATCATAAAAAACGGGGTGTACAATTTTTGCTTTAATTACTCTCCTATCATCCACAGGGAAATCAATAACTTCTTCAACTCTATCTAAACCTCCCTCAATTAGCCCCAACGCAATGGATCTACCCAAAGTTGGCGAAAAGTAAGTCGACGTAACATGCCCTATTATATTCTGTTTTTTTGTTAGTTTAACCGTTTCCACGGCATGCGCACCATCTGGCAAAACAACGTTAGGATCATTAGTTAGCAAGCCTACTAATTTCCTACGGGCTGAGGCGGTCATATAAGTTCGTTCTTGTGCACGCTTACCTATAAAATCGTTTTTCTTTTTCGAGACTGCCCAATTAAGGTTTAAATCCTGTGGAATAACGGTCCCATCAGTTTCGTCCCCAATCATTATAAAACCTTTTTCTGCTCGCATTACATGCAAGGCTTCGGTGCCGTAGGGCTGGATCCCATACTGCGAACCAACTTCAATGCATTTTTTCCAAAATTCCAAACCAAGCCGGCTTGGCACTGCAACCTCATATGAGAGCTCTCCGGAAAACGAAATTCTATATAGGTAAATTTGGGTATTTTGGTATTTAGAAGCAAGCATTCCCATAAAAGGTAACTTATCTGACGGAAAAGACATCTCCAAAGCATGTTCTAAAACGGTTCGGGCAGCTGGTCCAGCGATAGCAATTTGAGAAAATTGTTCTGTGGCATTTAAAATAAAAACCTCTAAAGTCCACCACTCAGTTTGCAACCATTCTTCCATCCACGCAAAAACTCTGTCAGATCCACCTGAGGTAGTGTGACAAATAAAAGTATCACTGGATAGTCTTGCAACAACCCCATCATCAAATAAAAACCCATTCTCATTACATATCAGTCCATATCTACATCGTCCAACCTTCAGGTTTGACATCATATTTATGTAGATCAAATCTAAAAATTTTCCAGAATCTGGACCTTGTACTATAATTTTTCCCAGAGTTGATGCATCTAGCAACCCAACGTTATTTCGAACATTCAATATTTCTCGATTGACTGAAGCTTCTACATGCTCGCCGCCCCTAATGTATGTAAACGGTCGCCGCCAATCAGCCACTGGTTCCCAATAAGCGCCATTAGCATCGCTCCAGCTGTCTATTGCCGTTTTTCGAGTTGGCTTGAATAAACTTCCCCGAGACGCTCCAGCTATCGCGCCTAAGGAAATTGGAGTATAAGGTGGTCTAAAAGTCGTAGTTCCGACCGCTGGAATTGATTCTCCTAAATGATGTGCTAATATCGCTAAACCGTTAATATTTGACAATTTTCCTTGATCAGTAGCCATACCCAAGGTTGTGTAACGTTTAGCGTGTTCAACACTTTCATAACCCTCCAAAACAGCTTGTTTGATATCAGATACTTTGACATCGTTTTGAAAATCAAGAAATGATTTTGCTTTTAATTTTGAGTCAGCTCCATTAGGAATCAGCCAAACTGGCTTGATTTTGTCTTCCTCAACCTCTTGAATTTTTGGAGCCGAGACTCTTTTTGGCTTAAGACCCAACTTTTTAGCTACCAATATTGCCGTCGAAATTGAAGATTCAACACAACTAAGAGTCGTATCATGACCTGCAGCACAACCAACTGGAAAGATGAAGCTTTGACCGTCATGTCCTATCGGAGAAATATCTAAATTAGGCACGAACATTGCATTTTTTTGGTCCCAATTTAATTTACCTCCGCAATGAGACCACAAATGAACTACTGGCGACCAACCGCCCGACATTGCGACGGCGTCACATTCAATAACTTCGTCAACCGTTCCACTACCGTTCTGAGAACATATTGAAACTGATTTTACATGTCTTTTACCAGAAATACCCGCCACACCTTTCCCATATTTCACTTTAATTCCAAGCTTTTTTACTTCGTTAGCTAATTGTCCGCTACTAGCTTCTCGAACATCTATTATGGCTGGGACCGACAATCCAGCTAAGTGAAGGTCAATCGCCGTCCTATATGCATCGTCATTGTTAGTTATTATTAATGTTCTGTCTCCTGCTGAAACTCCATACAATTTGACGTAATCCCGTACTGCAGATGCAAGCATTACACCTGGTATATCATTACCAGGGAAAACAAGAGGGCGCTCAATAGAACCAGTAGCCAAAATGACTCGCTTCGCCCTAATTTTCCACAGACGATGTCGCAGTAGGTTAGACGCTGGATTATGATCCGATACCCTTTCATAACCCAAAATAAAACCGTGATCATAAATACCAGAAGCTGTAATACGCGTTTTGAGGGTTACATTTTCAAGCTTCTCTATGGCAGAAATTGTTTTTTTGCTCCAACTCTGGAAGGAGCCTCCATTAAACTGATGATCATCAACAACTGCGCGTCCCCCTAGGTATGGGGACTGCTCTAGAACGAGTGTATTGGCACCAGTTAATCCGACCTGATGTGCAGCCATTAACCCAGAAACCCCTCCTCCAACAATCAGGACGTCGACATGGCAATAAAAATGCTCATAGCGATCAGGATCGGCATAAGTTGGAGGACGACCAAGACCAGCTGACAACCGAATTACAGGCTCAAACAAGTGCTTCCAAGCAACCCTCGGATGAATAAAAGTTTTATAATAGAAGCCGGCCGAAAAAAATGGTGCGAATAAAGAATTAAGAGATGCAATGTCAAATCTTAAATTTGGCCAATTATTTTGTGACCTGGCTTTTAATCCATCAAATAATTCGGTAGTGGTTGCTCTTTGGTTGGGTTCAAATAGTCTACCCGTCCCAAGTTCAACTAAAATATTAGGCTCTTCAACTCCACTTGCAATTAATCCTCGTGGACGATGGTACTTAAAAGATCTACCCAACAGTGTTTTATTGTTAGCGAGTAATGCGGATGCCAAAGTATCACCCTTGAACCCAGACAAGCGCTTTCCATCAAATGAAAAATCTAATTTACTTTCTCGATTAATTAGAGCTCCACCTTTCGGCAATCTACTGCTCATTTTAAAAATCCTTCCCAATCGGGTCTTCTATTCTTAATTTTTCGTATAATTGATGGTGGTGGTTTTACAGTTTGAGCATTGTAAGTTCCAAAAACTTCCATCGACCTTGTACATCTGGCTGCTATAAACCATTTTCCGCATCCAAATTGATGCAACCATTTTTCAAAATGCACCCCAAATGGGTTCTTTCTGTAGAACAAATAAGATGCAAACTTTTCGTCTGAAACAGACCCAACCTCACGAGTAATATGAGCTTGACCTCCACACATTAATTCCGTCTCATCGACAAAAACCTTACAGTGAGGACAGTTAAATTTTAACATTTTTGTCTCCTAATGGGCTACAGCAGCGGCAATGCTTTCATCAATCATGCGACCCTCGCGGAATCTATTTAAGCTAAATGGCTTGGCTAAATCTTGGTTCACTGCATCGGCTACAAGTTCAGCAGTCGCCCATCCCGAACCTGGAATAGCCTTAAAACCACCCGTGCCCCAACCGCAATTTATAAACACACCATTTACAGGTGTCTTAGAAATAATTGGCGATCGATCCCCTGTCATATCTACAATCCCACCCCACTGGCGCAAATTTTTGAGCCGACTTATTATGGGAAAAGTCTCAATAAGAGCGGTAACTGTTTCCTCAACATGCTGAAAGCTACCTCTCTGAGTAAAGTTGTTATAGCTATCAGCGCCACCCCCTATAACAAGCTCTCCCTTATCAGACTGGCTCATGTAACCGTGAACCGTATTTGCCATAACTACGCAATCCATCACAGGTTTTATTGGCTCAGAGACCAGTGCTTGTAAAGCAACAGACTCTACCGGGAGTCTAAAACCACACATTTTAGCTAGCTCTCCTGAGTGACCTGCTACCACAATACAAAGTTTCTTTGTCTTTATTATACCTTTTTCTGTTTCAACCGCTTTCAATCCTGTTTTATCATGCTGCACCCCAGTCACAGCACATTTCTCTATTATATCAACGCCTAGATCCGATGCTGCCCGCGCATACCCCCATGCGACCGCATCGTGACGAGCGGTCCCACCACGGGGTTGCCACAACCCTCCTAAAACTGGAAATCTAGGACCATTTATATTAATAATAGGGACTATGTCCTTTACTCGCGCCGGACCAACTATTTCAGTCTTTACCTTAAGCAGTCGATTTGCATGCGCCGTCCTTTTCATTGCACGAAGTTCATGCTCTGTTTGACAAAGCATCATTACTCCTCTGGGACTGAACATAATGTTATAATTTAAATCTTGGCTCAGACTTTCATACAATGATCGAGATTTCTCATAAATTGCCGAAGACTCTTTTTGTAAGTAATTAGATCGAATAATCGTGGTATTTCTCCCAGTGTTACCACCTCCTAACCAACCTTTCTCAAAAACACCCACATTTTTGATACCATGGTTTTTGGCCAGATAATAAGCGGTGGCTAAACCGTGGCCTCCCGCTCCCACTACAACAACATCATAATTTCGCTTAGGTTTAGGAGATTTCCAAGCCCGCTCCCAGCCTTCATTATATCTCGCGGCTTCTCTAACTAAAGCAAAAACAGAATAACGCTTCAATGTAACACTCCCGTTTAATCTCTTTAAGAAGACCGCTAAAAAACTACCTTCCCAATTGTAGGCCAAAATTCTTCACACCAATGGCTTATAATACTACTTCTTTCCTTTTAATGTGACAAAATGCGACACTTCAATTAAAAAATGAGTAATTAACATAAGATTATAGTAATTATCCACTCGGGAAACTAAAGATAATATTCTATTAAAATTTTTAATCAAGAGGCTATTCAAATGTATTGGGTATTCATAGGCGTCAGCATTGCTTTTATACTTCCAATCACATTATTTCTAGTTCTGGCAATTTGCCGAAAAGTTAATGAAAAAGAGGCAGAGCAAAACATTGAAATCTCATTCTTAAAAGACCAATTGATGCAAATCAATAGAGACATTAATAATGGAATCACAAGCGACAGCGACCAGTTTAACAAGCTCTCTATTTCACGAAATATTCTAAAAATATACAAAAATGAACAGAAAGAGCAAAACCTAATCAGCGCACCGACAAGGGTCACAAAGTGTGTCTCAGTTTTAGTTATTGCAATCTGCTTGGGTGGAACTCATTTAACCTATTTACTTACAACTGACAATTACTTCAAGCATCAAATTTTTAGTCAAAAAGCGGATGAACTTATCAATTTTAAACCAAACCGTCCATCACAAGAAGTAATTGAAGAATTTGTAGAACAGCAAAAAAATGAGTTAGAGAACAACGCAGTTAATTTGGAGTCAAATTCTTTAGAAACTTTAGTTCAGGAACTAAAAACAGTTCTCACTCAACGGCAAGATGATCTTGTTGGGCATAAGTTACTTGTTAAACATAGTACTCGCCTTGGTGATTTTATTTCTGCTAGGAAAGCTCAAAAAAAAGTGTTGGCGATACTTAATGATAAGGCTAATTCGTCTGACTTTTCAGAGTATGGAGAATTGTGTGTCATTGCGGCATCTGGTTACGTGTCACCAGAAGCGGCAAACGCATTAATGAAATCAATCTCGCTCGATACCAAAAATATTCAAGGAAACTTCTATATAGGTCTTCTTCTCTTACAAGAGAACGACAGCTTACAGGCTCTAAAAACTTGGACACACTTACTTGAACTGAAACCCTCTTCCTCGCAATATATTCCTATGCTGGCTTTGGAGATGAAAAGACTATCGTCAAAATTCAAACTTGAATTTGCTGAAACTCAGCAGTTAAGTTCAAATCAATTAAATATCAAGACGGTTTTTCTTCAGACCCTAGAAACCCTGCAACGATATCTGGAGAAAAATGGCGGGAAACTTGAAATCTGGACTATGCTCATAAGTAGTTATGCGAATTTAGATTTTAAGGAAAAGACCAGAACAAATATCGAGAGGGTTAAATCTCAGTTTTTCTTATCAGACAGTCAACTGCAAGAGCTCAAAAACAATGTGTGGCAAGAATGATTATTGATCCAATAAAAGATTTTGTTAGAGAGATCCCAATATTTGGAGCCCTCATGGGTATTGATCTTGGAACAAAAACAATAGGTGTCGCAGTCTCCGACCAGAGGCGAACCATAGCAACGGGCATACAAACAATAAAGCGAACCAAATTTCAACAAGATTTAAAAACTCTCGAACTTTTAATTGAGCATAGAGAAATAAAAGGTATCGTGATAGGCCTTCCCAAAAACATGAATGGGACAGAGGGACGACGATGTCAATCCACGCGAGCCTTTGCAAAAAACCTGTCTATAACCATTACCATTCCTATTACTTTTTGGGATGAAAGACTGTCTACTATTGCCGCTGAACGTAGTTTAATTGCTGCAAATACATCAAGACAGCGTCGTACTGAAGTCATAGACTATGTTGCGGCTTCCTTCATATTGCAGGGTGCATTGGATAGATTAACTACACTGAGAGAAAGTTAGGATTGTGAACGATAATAGTTGGAAAAGAAATGAAATAGAAAGTCCATGCGTAAAAATTTGTGTGATTCATCCTGTGCATAATATTTGCGTCGGTTGTTTTAGAACGACTGATGAAATTGCAAACTGGTCAAATTTTACTGGTGAAAAAAGAAGAAATATAATGGCTGGTTTGAAGGGACGAGAAAAATTGACTCAACCAAAACGCCAGGGAGGACGCTTAGGACGGATCAAAAACTAAAGCTCCGCATTGAGCCAAAATTTAGAATTTTTCAAAACAGGCCTGAAGTAAGCGACCATCCTGCCGTCATTTTCTGACTCTCCTTTTTTTCCCCAAGGCATAATTCCATGCACCGCTAACCGATGCAAAATATAAGATCCACCCAATGGAACATGAATAATTTTCTTTTTACATTTGGATAAAACTTGTTTTCTAGCCTCTTGATAAATTTCAGTAATATCTAAATTATCCCATGAGTTGAAAGTATTTTTCATCATTACTCGCGAAAGGAAAGTTCTGATTATTCGATGAGATCCTTCCCAAACAACAACTGGTGCGGCGAATTCATTAAAATTTACCAAAGGAATACCAAGGATGAAAGCGTAATACTCTTTGGCATACCTACGCTTAGGGTAACCAATCGGCAAAATACCATCCACGTGTGCGCCAAAATTATTTTTTCTGAAGGCAAATGACGCCGGAGTATCCTCATGACTGGCTTTTGGATAACCCTCATAGCAAATCGAAATTTGTGCTTGATCCCACTTACGAAACAAGTCACCATATTGCTCTATAATTGCTTCAATGGCTACTCCCTCGAGACTTACACCGTTTACTTGTCCTGAAGCATCATTTTCAAGAAAATTCGTCCCTACAAACCACGTTCCACCACATCTTAACTGTGACTTATCAAATGCACCAACCTTCAATTTTTGGTCAGCAGTATTTTTGGCGTTAAGTATCCAAGAAAGCAAAGGCTTATCTTCTTTACAAACCGTCCAACTGCGTTGATTTAAATTGCGCCAATTAAATCCCATTAAGTGTCATATCTTGTTGCTAAATTTCATCAGAAACCTTTTCCATGGCCTCTTTAACTATCTCAAGACCAGCCCCAGGTCTGTGCGCTTTCTCAGATAGTACTTGCCTATAATTGCGAGCCCCAGGAACCCCATTAAATGCACCAAAAATGTGTCTGGTGATTTCATTCAGCCTAATTCCTTGACCTAACTCATTTTCTATATAATCGCATAAATTGAAGAGTACTTTCTTCATAGTTCTGTTAGCAACTTTTTTTTTGAAAATCGTTTTATCCGCCATAAATAGAATATGATACGGATTCCTATACGCAGCACGGCCAATCATTACGCCATTAAGACCACTGTTGATAAACTTGTTGACGGTAGACAAATCTGTTATTCCTCCATTGACAATAATCTCTAATTGAGGAAATTCATTTTTCATTTGAGAAACAATTTCATAATTTAAATCAGGAACCTCACGATTTTGTTTTGGACTCAAACCTTTTAAAATGGCTTTTCTTGCATGAATTGTAACGCCATCGATACCAGCATCTATTAAATACTGCAAAAATTCCGGTAAGATAAGTTCTGGGTCTTGCTCATCAACGCCTAGACGACATTTAGCTGTAATTTTTGTACTAGTTAGTACCTTTTTTATCTTTTCAATGCATTCAAAAACCAATTTTGGTTCTTTCATTAAAGCTGCCCCAAAACAACCAGATTGAACCCTATCAGACGGACAGCCCAGATTTAAATTTATTTCATCGTAACCAAAATCTGCTACTATTTTTGAAGCCTCTGATAACTCCTTCGGGTTGGAGCCACCTAACTGCAACGCTACAGGATGTTCAATTGGGTTGAACGCCAGAAATTTATCCCTATCTCCATAAATTATTGCTCCAGGAGTAATCATTTCACTATATAAAAGTGTGCTTTTTGATAAAAGCCTATGAAAAACTCGACAATGTCGATCTGTCCAATTCATCATAGGAGCAACTGACATTCTGGGGTCAATTTTCACCATCTACCTGATAAACGCCTTTTGTGTGGTTAGAATTAATCGAGTTTTAAATAGCAAAAAACGTGCAGTTACACCAGTTAAATAAAATTCATTCCTCGTATCGCTTTCCCAAAAGCTTTAAAAATTGGAGCTGATACTGGATCGCTTTTTGCATTCCACTCTGGATGCCATTGCACAGCTAGACTAAACGCGTTGGCATCACGAATATAAAGCGCTTCAGGGGTACCGTCCGAGGCAAATCCATCTAATATGATTCTATCCCCCTTAGCGTCTATCCCTTGACCATGCAAAGAATTGACCATAACCCGCGATTTTTGAAAAACTTTCGAGAAAGGACCATCCGCAACTAAGTCGACACTGTGGCGAACTGCAAACTTTTCCTCTAACGTGCCATCCAGAGGCATTCGGTGATTCATTCGACCCTCTAAATCTTTTATTTCAGGATGCAAAGTACCGCCGAAAGCTACATTAAATTCCTGGAATCCTCTACAAATTCCAAGTATTGGCTTACCAATTTTTACACAATGCTTTATTAATGGAAGTGTTACTTCATCTCTATTTAAGTCAAAAATACCATGTGCTAATGTCTCTTTATGACCGTAAAATTTTGGGTGTACATTAGGACGACCGCCCGTGAAAACAAACCCATCGCAAATCTTTGCTAACTCCTCCGACTTAGCATTCTTAGGAAGACTTGGAACAATTACAGAGACGGCATTGCAGATATCCGAAACGGCCTCGATATTCATTTCACCGGACGCTTGCACAGGGTAGTCATCATTGACTATGTAATAATTTCCAACTATGCCAATTAATGGCCGTACCATCTCTGACCTCATACATCTAAAACTTTTTGTGGTGCGCAATGTCTACCACACCTAGGTATTTATCTTCAATATTTTTTTGAGATGGATTAAGTCTTATCCAAAAGATTATTGGCTTTGAAAAGGATCCTAATTAATTAAGTTTATAAAGCAATGGGCATATATTATCCTAATAAAATGGGGCACAGTTACATTGCGTTGTAGAAGAGAGATAAAACAAATGATGAGCAACATTCCGAGACCAACCTATCTTCGCGATTATAAACCGTCATCTTTTCTAGTAAAATCCGTTCATCTGACTTTTACACTTTCTCCAAAAAACACAAAAGTATTTGCTCGGATTATGTTTTCCCCTACCAATGACTACGATGACTTAAAGTTGGACGGAATTGATTTGACACTTACAAAACTAAGTATTGATGGTGTTCGTCAAAAACTCGACTCTTTAATTTTCAAACCTGACAGACTTATTGCTCCCACAGAAATTATTCCCAAAAGAGACTTCTGTTGGGAAGCCGAAACTATTATCTCCCCTGAACTAAACACCTCCCTCGATGGGCTATATCGCTCATCGGGAACTTTTTGCACACAGTGTGAAGCTCAAGGGTTTAGAAAAATAACCTATTTTCTTGATAGACCAGATGTTATGGCACCATATACTGTGAGAATTGAGGGAGATGACCCCGTTCTCCTATCCAATGGAAACCTTATCAAAAGTGGCCCTGGATATGCTGAATGGCATGATCCTTGGCCAAAGCCAAGTTACCTTTTTGCGCTCGTTGCTGGTGATTTGGTTAGCTATGATGATAACTTCACAACTCGGTCGGGTCAACTTGTAGAGTTAAAAATTTTTGTTAAATCAGAGGATATTTATAAATGCTCTTATGCAATGGACGCGCTAAAACGTTCAATGAAGTGGGATGAAAATGTGTATCAACGTGAATATGACCTAAAACTCTTTATGATTGTGGCAATTGACGACTTTAATATGGGCGCAATGGAGAACAAAGGATTAAATATTTTTAACTCTAAATATATTTTAGCAGATCCTAAAACTGCGACGGATACGGATTACGACAATATTGAGCGGATTATAGCTCATGAATATTTTCACAATTGGACTGGGAATAGGATTACATGCAGAGACTGGTTTCAGCTCTGCCTGAAAGAAGGGCTAACAGTATTTCGCGATCAACAATTTTCAGCTGAGATGCGAGGCTTTTCTATCAAACGAATAGAAGACGTTCTAACACTACAAAACCGGCAGTTCAGAGAAGATGATAGTCCTCTATCGCATCCTGTCCGACCAGAAAAATACATGGAGATAAATAACTTTTACACGGCAACAGTTTATGAAAAAGGAGCAGAACTAGTTAGAATGTTGAAACTTATAGTAGGTTCGACCAACTATGATAGAGCGTTACAGCAATATTTTTCTCATTATGATGGTCAAGCGTGCACTGTAGAGGATTGGTTACATATTTTTGAAAAAACTTCCCAAATTAATCTAAAGCAATTCTCTTTGTGGTACAGTCAAAAAGGACGGCCACGAGTAACGGTGCAAAGTTCGTTTGATGACGGTACCTTTACAATGAATTTCAAACAAGAACCTGGAATTGAACGTAACAAGTTAGCAAAGCCAATGCTAATCCCTATAACGATAGGCCTTTTAGATCGACACGGTATTGAAATACGCAAAAGCTGTACTGTTCTGGTTTCACAAAAAGAACAGTCAATTAAATTTGATGGTTTACCATCTAAACCTATCCCATCAACTCTTCGAGATTTCTCCGCTCCAGTTACACTAATCGAAACAATGTCAAATCACGATTTAAAGATATTAGCGCAATACGACCCAAACCTGTTTAACCGTTGGAATGCGTTGAGAAAGCTTTCATTTCAAGCAATCGCACGCCTCATTTATGATAATATTCCTATCCCAGACGATCTATTATCAATTATTGAAAGCGCTATTATGTCCGAAGAGTTGGGCCATGCTTACCGAGCTTTAATTGCCACCCCTCCGAGCGCCCATAATCTTTTAAATTTTTGCTCTATGCTCAACAAACCAATCGATCCGTTCCAAATACATAATGCTATTAATTCCTTTAACAAAACCCTTGCTCAAAAATGCCGAATTTTTATTACAAATTATTTAGGCGAAGCTAAACCTTATCCTGAATATGCTCCGACTCCAGAACAAGCAGGATTTAGAGCATTCACCCTCAAACTTTTAGACTTATATTGCTACTGCAGCAGCGATGTCGCAAACGTTAAAAGATTTCATGAAACAGCATCCAACATGACCGATGAAATCAGCAGTTTAATTTTGCTAATCAAGCATGATAAAATAACTGGTGAACTTAAAAATTTCTATGAAAAATGGCGATCAAATGATAACGTGATAAACAAATGGTTCGCGGCCCAAGCGACTTATACAACGCCTAAAAAAGCAGTCCAGGTTGTCTCTAAACTTACCAAACATGATTTTTTTGACTTTAAAAACCCAAACAGATTTAAAAGTGTAATAGAAACGTTTGCATCAGCCAATCTTTTGGGCTTTCATCAAAGTGATGGTCAAGGCTATGATCTGGTCACTGATTGGTTAATTAAGCTCGATGGAATCAACCCCCAAACTACCGCTCGCGTTTGTACAGTTTTTGACAATTGGAAACTATTTGACTCGGATCGACAGACAAAAATCGAACAAAATTTGCTAAAATTATTGACCATGAAAAGTGTTTCCAAAAATACATATGAAATCGTTAACACTTTATTGAAGAAATAAAAAAAATTTGTCTATGTACTTGATTTAGGTTTAAGAAATTTATAAAGATCTTACACAAAGATACGAGAAATCAATGCAAGCTATTTCATACGAAGAGCCAAAACCAAAAATAATCGAAGGTTTGTCGGGAGCCTGGGAGCTTGTCATCGGTATGGAAATTCATGCCCAAATTTCCTCAAAATCAAAACTATTTTCTGGAGCTTCAACTATGTTTGGAGCTCAACCAAACTCCAATGTGAGTTTTATTGATGCTGGTATGCCTGGAATGTTACCTGTTCTAAACAAATTTTGTATAGAGCAAGCTGTGAGAACGGGTCTGGGTTTAAATGCGAAAATAAACCTTACTTCAAAATTTGATAGAAAAAATTATTTTTATCCAGACCTTCCTCAAGGTTATCAGATCAGTCAACTTTACGAACCCTTGATTGGAGAAGGTAAAGTGCGAGTAGACATTAAACCAGGTGTTGCAAGAACCGTTCGAATAGAAAGGATCCATATTGAGCAGGATGCAGGAAAATCAATTCACGATATGGATCCAGAGTCAAGTTTTGTTGATTTAAATCGAACTGGCGTTGCCTTAATGGAAATAGTCTCAAAGCCAGACATTCGTGGACCTGAGGAAGCATCAGAATACGTTCGAAAAATCAGACAGATTCTACGATACTTGGGAACCTGCGATGGAAATATGCAAGAAGGATCTCTTAGAGCCGACGTTAACATTTCCGTTTGTCGTTTGGGCGAATATGAGAAATATCACGTAACAAACGACCTATCACTACTAGGCACACGATGTGAAGTAAAGAATATGAATTCAATGCGTTTTATTCAGCAAGCTATTGATTTTGAGGCAAAACGACAAATTGCCGTAATTGAGGATGGTGGTCTAATAGATCAAGAAACGCGACTTTATGATCCAGACAAAAATGAAACACGTTCCTTAAGAACTAAAGAAGAAGCGCATGACTATAGATATTTTCCTTGCCCAGATCTGTTGCCACTCAAATTAGATGATGCGTGGGTGCAAACAATAGTTCGCACATTACCTGAGTTACCTGACAACAAAAAAGACAGATTTATTTCAACTTATGGTATCACCGAATATGATGCGACTGTATTAACAGCCGAAATAGAAAGCGCTGATTTTTTTGAAAAAGTTGCCCAAAACAGAGAAGGAAAAATAACTGCTAATTGGATTATTAACGATCTCTTTGGTCGGCTAAACAAAGAGTCAAAAACCCTAAAGAATAGTCCAATCACAGCTGGACAGCTTGGAGGAATAATCGATTTAATCTTAGCCGAAAAAATATCAAGTAAGATCGCTAAAGAATTATTTGATATCATATGGCAAAATGGTGGCGATCCTGCTAAAATAGTCGAAAAGAATGGTATGTTGCAAGTATCTGATCTTACCTCACTCAACCAGATCATTGATCAAATTATCGCAGAAAATCCTAACCAAGTTAACAAAGTATCTGCTAACCCAAAACTAGTAGGTTGGTTCGTTGGGCAAGTTATGAAGGCCACTGAAGGTAAGGCTAACCCGAAATCTGTGAATGAACTTCTAAAAACCAAACTTAAGCTTTGATATTTGATTTCAATATATCTCTAGGTTTCAGAAAGTTTCAAAGATAAAGCATGGACTCGCTCCTGCAACTCAATCTTTAGAACCTTGTGAACCGCGCGCTGCCTCTCTAATCTTGACATACCTGTGAAGCTCCTTGAGATCATTTTAACCCGAAAATGAGTTTCCCCACCAGGTCTTGAGCCACTATGGCCTGCATGAAGATCACTTTCATCGATGACTTCCAAAGTGTCAGGGGAAAAATTTCTTTTTAATTTTTTTTCAATGCGTTCTAAATATGTCATATTTTTTTCTTTCAATATAAAGTTTCGCTTGGACTTATCTGAATATGCTCTAATGTAATGTGCTCA
>MDTB01015114.1_pt1 | contig 15390 bp, 15 predicted proteins | sample 811161 | NCBI WGS metagenome assembly MDTB01 (sample SAMN05326650, study PRJNA326480) | marine metagenome | isolation source: seawater | place: Mediterranean Sea | collected 2009 | reverse complement strand
TTGGTTTGTCGATAAAATTATCAAATACACTACCAATTAAATTAGAAAAATGTTTGCCTTTTTCATTTAGTCTTAAAAGATATTTATCATCAAATGTTAAAAGCTTATCTTTTTCAAATTCTTTTAATAATTTAAACTCTTTTTTAAAGTATTCATGATCGATTTGATATTTTTCAAAAATTTTATTAAAATCTAAATCAAAATAGGTTCTTATATCTTTTATTATTTCCCTTCTTATCAAATCATCCTTTTTCATTACCCAGCCTCTTTCTATTGGTATTTTACCATTTTGAAGTTTATCCTGGTATTCTTTTTGATCATATAAATTTTGGTAATACAGACCATCTCCAAAAGTACTATAACTGCTTCTACCAATTGCCAATATGCTTCTACATTCTCCAGTAGTAGCTCCGAATGAGTTATAATATGCTTTTCTATTTTCTATGGATTTGGAAACATCATCTTTAGGCAGCGCAAAATGCTCAAATCCTGTTCTAACATATCTGCTGGACATTAATTTATCTAAAGCCTCTACAAAAATTTCTTTTCTTCTATAAAAGTCTGGCAATAATTCATTCATCATCATATGTCTTTGATATGGATGAAAATCTGGTTTGTAAGTAAGATAAGTTAATGAAATCCTATCAGGTTTTAATTTTATAACGCTATCAATTGTAGTTGATATACTTTGCTTTGTTTGGCCAGGTAAACCAATAAGTAAATCAAAGTTAATGCTTCTAAATTTTTCTCTTACTTTGCTTGTTAATAAATTTTCCATTAGGCTGACTGGTTGAACTCTATTTATGTTTTTTTGAACTTTCTCATCAAAATCTTGTATACCAAAAGAAAGTTTATCTACACCCTGGTCAGCATAAAATAATAGTCTGTTTTCATCTACCCTTCTAGGATCTATTTCAAAAGAAAATTGATTTAAATTATCAAAATCAATTATTGATTTTAATTTATTTTTTAGTTGAATAAATTCTTCTTCTCTTAAGTATGTCGGAGAGCCACCCCCAAAGTAAATTTCTTTAATATTTAGTTTTTTATTTTTTGATTTATTTATAATTTTTGCCATTAAATCTATTTCTAGTAATAAAGAGTTTTTTAGGTAATCTACTGCCTTGCTATAATCACTCGTTATTTGTTTATTACAAATACAAAACATGCATAATTGCTCACAAAAAGGAATATGAACATAAAACATTGTATTTTCTTGATTATCACAAAGTTTTAAAATTCCATCTTCTATATCTGTTTCTTTAATTTCTTTGTTCCAAAAACTTTTATGAGGATATTCAATATAATCAAATGCATAAACATCATATTTCTTTAAAAGATTAAGATCAGACAATATTTCTTTATAGTTCATATGAGATATTTTTATTAATATCAATTACATCATTTATTATTTTAACACAATCTAATTTGCAATATACATAAAATTTGATAATTAAATTTTCTTAAAACTAAAAGCTTTAATGCATTTTTTTAGAAATATAACACACTTAATTGGATTCATACCTATCGCTGTTTCAGCTGCCAAAACTAGACCTGAAGAACCTTGTTTTAAAGTAGAATAGATGTCATGGCTTTCTGCTCTAGTTGGTAATGAGTCCTTTATCATAGTTTCCAACAAGTTAGTAGCAACATAAACAGGTATTTTATTTTTCTTGGACATCTTAATAATATTTTCTTGCGCAAGAGGAATTTTTTCTATTGGAACCTCTCTTGATAAATCTCCTCTATCAATCAAAACAGCATTTGATAATTTTGAAATTTGTTCAAAATTTTTTATAGCATTTAAAGTTTCAATTTTAGAGATTAAAAAACTTTTATAACCAATTATTTTTCTTATTGAAACAATGTCTTTACCACTATTAACAAACGACATTGCAAATTTTTTAATTCCTTGCTTTTTTGCAAATTCGATAGCTGAATAGTCTTTTTTTGTTAAACAATCGAGTTTAATTTTTTTATCTATATGAACTCCTTTTTTAGAATCTAAAAAACCAGAATTTAAAACTTTTGCAATTAAATAACTTTTTTTTAAATTTTTCTTAATAATTTTTAAAATAATACCATCGAAACCAACAAAGACTTTTGTATTCTTGGGTACAGATAAAATATTAAATTTTGGATAAAGGTGTATATTCTTATTATTTGATAAATAATTATCATTAAAAATTTTAACAATTTTATTTTTTTTTATAAAAATTTTCTTATTTACTAAAGTTGTTCTTAATTGAGCACCTTCTGTATCTATACATATGTTATCTTTACCAACATTTTTTTTTAAATTTTTAAGAACATTTGGTAATTTTGATAATTTAGTATGAGACATATTTATTCTAAAAATATTTACACCCTCCTTTTTAAGTTTTTTTAATATTAACGAAGTTGACGAGGATGGGCCTATGGTACAAATAATTTTTGTTTTTTTCATTACATATTTTTTCAATAAATTTTAACTCTTTATATTTAAAATCAATTAAAAGTATAGTAGTAAACCTTTTCTATGCTGGAAATATATGTAATTTCATTTGTATTATTTATTTTAGCAATATTACAATCAATAGTTGGAGTTGGAATACTTGTAATTGGAACACCATTTTTACTAATACTTAATTACAATATTGTAGAAATCCTATCAATATTACTACCAGTTTCAATTTTAACAAGTTTAATAAACTTAATCTTTTTTAAAATAAATAAAAAAAAACTTCAGATGAAAATAAATTCAAGTACAAAATATTTATTTTTTTTTGTTTGTTTGCCATCTATTTTTATAGGGTTTTATTTTCTAGAAAATTTTAAAGAAATGATTAATTTTAAATATCTAGTTTCTATCATTATAATATTTTCTTTAATCTTAATAAAATTAAGGAAGAATTTTTTCAAAATTAATAATCAATTAAGAATGATATATCTATTTTTAATTGGTGTAATTCACGGATTATCAAATTCAGGTGGAACTTTATTATCATTATTTATGTCTTCACATCTTAAAAAAAATAATTCAAGATATGGTATTACTTTTTTCTATTTTTTTTTAGCACTATTTCAGTTTATTATATTTAATTATTTTTTTAATATTGATGCAGATTATTATGAATTTAAATATTTGTTTTTATCTCTTCCTTTAAGTATTTTTCTAGGAAATTATTTAATAAAATTTATGAATGAAGAAAAATTTAAAAAAATTGTTGAAATTATCATAATAATTACATGTTTTTTTTTAATCACAAGTTAAAAAATTTAATAATTATAAGTCTTTAATAAAGTTTGATAATTTCACTCTTTTAACACTTTTAATATATTTGTCATATTGGTTTACATTTGTATCAATTTGATTTTTAACATCGTCATAAAAAATTATATCTTCATTAAATAACTTTAAAAAATAATCATCACCAAATTCATCTACATTAATTGATTTTAGACAGTAAACTTTAGTTTTATTACAAGCATTTTTTAAGTCATTAAGTGCGGAGCTCATCATTCCATATGAAATCTGATAATCACAAGCTATTTCATTCAAAGATTGTTCTTTATCAATAAATTTCAACATTACAGTTTGGCTTATTTTATCAAGAAACAAATCATTAATGATTTTAATCGTTTGTTCATTCTCCATAGGATGGTGCTTGATATGAAATTCTTTGATATTGGGAAATTCGTTCATTTTTTTTTTCAAAAAATTAATTATCTTATCAACTTGATCAGAAATTTTCTCTTTAGAGTCCATCCAGGATGAAGAAACAAAAAGAATTTTGTCTTTATTCTCATGATTACATGAACAATTATTTTCATGAGTGGCCAATATTACACTTTCTTTTTTTTTGTACCATTTACTCCAAAATAGATAATTTGCATAATGAAAAGTTATTTTGTAATCGTAATTATCTGTCTCCATTATATTTAAATCATATTTCTTGTAGTTAAAATTTCTAAAATAAAAAAAATAAGAAAAAATTTTTCTATCTACTAAAATATCTAAATATCTATTTTTGATATTTTGTAACTTTAAATATAAATTTTTTTCTTTTTTCCTCTTGCCGGTATCATAATGTCTCAACTTATGTAAATTATTAATAAAATTACCTATACTTTCACCTTTAAGTAATTTTTTAAATACTGATAGATCCAAAGGAATAGAGCCAGTTGCAACACCTATAAATCTACATTTTTTATGTAAAAAATTATCAGCTATAATTCTCTGCCAAATAAAAAATTTGCTATCAGTAATACAAGTATCAAACTTATTAAAATTGATTTTTTTTTTTTAATCTCATCAAAAATAGATGAGTTGAAAAAATTGAACTAAAAGATCTTTCCATTTTGTGTTTATAAAATGGTACAAAAAATAAATCTTTTATATTAGTTTGTTCATTGAATTTTATATGTTCATCTTTTTGATTAGTCACTAAATAATTTGAAGTTATGACCGTGATTTCAAAATCTTTTTCAAGATTTTTTAAATCTAGTATGTAGTGCTTTAGAAAGAAGTAATTATGGATACAAAAAAGTAATTTTTTTTTCATCTCATTATACCTTTCACGATTAATATTTTTTTAACACTAGATTGAACACTTAATTTATCAGTATTAATTTTTATTACTCTGTAATTAGATTTTTGATATTTTATACCTGACTTAAAACCTATTAAGTTCCTTATTTTATTATCTATTGCTTTTTTATAAAGACCTTTTGTATCTCTTCTAATTAAAGTATTTAAATTACACAAAACATTGACTTCAAAATAATTTGTTTTAAATTTCTTTCTTGCAAATTTTCTTGTTTGGGAAAAAGGTGAAATTACTGAAATTAAGATATAATGAAATTTTTTTTGAATTTTTTCAACTTCTTTAATAATATTAAGATTATTCATTATAATATTTTTTTTTGAAAAATTATTAATATTCTTTTTTTTTTTACGAAAAGTATCACCATCTATTTTTTTTACTTTATATTTTTTTTCTATTAGTTTTTTATATATTGAATTTGATAAGGTAGATTTTCCAGTGCCAGAAAGGCCAGTAAACCAAATAATTTTTGATAAATTTAGTTTTTTGTCCATATTATCTTATTAGGTAATATTAATTTTTTTTCTTTCAGATATTTTTTTCACGATCTCATTTGAAATTAAATAATTTGACTTAAAATTTGAATATATATGTTTTTTTTTCTTTTTTATAAAATAATCTTCAAAAATATTGCTTGTCTCTTTATAAGCGAATGGAAACTTTATTTTTTTAATTAATATTGAATTTTTATAAAGAGTACAATTTTTATTAATTGCTATAATAATTTTATAAATATTTTTTCCATCAATAATTTTAATATTATCATAAATAATTTTTTTTTTTGAATATAGTTTAATATTTCCAAATTTATTTTCTCCAGTAATAGATCCTAATATCTCGTTATACTTTACTCTTTTTGAATTAATGATTTTTTTTATATCAATTTTCATATTTTCTAATTTTCTTTCCGTGTGATATAAAAAAAAATCTATAAAATGTGGAGCGTTTGTAATAAATCTTCCATCTTTAATTTCTATTTTAAATTCTAAATTCTTTTTAACTAATTTTAAATTAAATTTATCTGCAACTATGCTTCCCCAAGTATTAATAAATAGTTTATGGTTAATTTTAAAAAGTTTTTTTTTAAAGAACTGGTAATGTGAGTTTTTAGTAAAAATATATTTTTCAATTATCATATATTTAATTTTATTGTATTTAAGAAGTTTTTTTAAAATTGAATATCTTTCAATAGAATTTGTTGCTAAAATACATAAATCAAATTTTTTAGATTTAGGAAACTTTTTTAATAATTCAATTTTGTTGTTTTTAATATTTTTTTGATTAAAATATTTATAATCATAAATTTTATCATACACATAAATATTGTATTTTCTTTTAGATAAGAGAAAGGACTTTAGGTGTGATTTACCAATATTACCTAAACCTATGATTAATACTTTCATTAATTTTCAATATAATCTATTAATTGAAATATATTATAATTCAATCTTTCTAATATGAAACCTAAACTGCTTATAATTGGTTCATCATTAATAGTAAACGAACATATTAAGTCTGCTATAAAAGCTGGATTTGATCTGTATAGTCTCAACTCTACTATTCAGAATAGTGAAAATGAAAAAAAATATTATAAAAAATATAAATTCATAAAAAAATTTGAAAATTGGCGGGTAGCTTTAAGAACTGTAAAAAATGATAAGAATATTGCAATTCTTCTAGCGCCAAGAATAAAAGATAATTTTAAAATCCTAACAAAAGTATTAGAAGGAAAAAATTTTATTTTTTCAGAAAAACCTGTTTCAGTAAAACAAAAGCAATTACAAAAGTTGATAAAGTTCAATAATAGAATATTTGTAGGTTATAATAGAATTTTTTATCGTAATATTAATTATTTAAAAAGGATAACTAAAAATCCCTCAAGTGTAATAGTTAAATTTACTGAAAATAAGTTTACTGACATTTACATCAATTCAATACATGTAATTTCTATAATAAAATATTTATTTGGTAATTTGAGAATTATAAATAAGATTAAAAAAAAAAATTCTATAACTTTATTTACAATTAATAATAAAAAAACTCCTATATGCCTTATTTTTTCAAAAAAAATGCCAGAAACATTTTCTATTGATATTTTAGATAAACAAAAAAGATATCTTCTTAAACCGTTAGAGAAATTATCAATCTATAAAAAACTGAATTTTAGATATGTAAAAGGTAATAAAAAAATGCTTGTTCCAACTGAAAAACCAATCAAAATAATTGATGAATATAAAAATGATCATTTCAAGCCTGGATTTTTAGAACAAATGAAATCATTTAAAAAGTTTTTAAATAATAAAAAAAAAATTAACAATGATTTAAATTTTGCAATTAATATAATTAAATTTTGCGATGGTTTTTTTTAGGATTTATTTTTGACCTACGCTTAATAACATGATCTCCTTAGAAAATCTTATCCACTTATTTTTTTTAATAAAATAGTCAGGAACTATCAATCTTGTTAATTCAGATAGAAATTTGTTTATAAAGTTTCCTTTCCATAATACTGGAAGTTGTTTAAACTTTTCAACTGATACATTTTTAAATCCATTTATTAAGTATATATCTTTTAGTGATGTCATTGTAAAAGGTGTTCTATGAGTATAGTCCTCGTAAAATGTTTTATAAATAATTTCCCAGTCAGGTGTTAAATTAACAAATTTTCCATTTGGTTTTAAAATTCGTAGTACTTCCTTAAAAATATTTTCAGGGAAATAAAAATGTTCTATAAACGATTTGGAATATACAACATCAAATGAATTATCCTCAAAAGGCAATTTTGATTTAGTTATATCAAGATTAAAAAAATTAGAAGTCTTTAAGTTTTTTTTAAAATAATCATTATTATCTACCGCATACGTCTCTAAACCAAACCTAGTAAACTCATTTAAAAAATCACCCCTACCACATCCAAGCTCCAAAAATTTGTCACCTGGTTTCATTTGATAGCGTTGAGTCAAGTATTTTACTAATTTTTTTGGATATTCTGTATATGGTTTATCATCGGGGTTATAAACTACCTCTAAATAATTATTAATCATTTTTGGTATTTAATATTTTATATCTTTTAAAAACTTACATATACAATACAACGAATATATAGTTTCAGCATTAATAGAGTTATTTTTTTTATTAAAACTATTTAAGATTTTATTGATAAATTTGTGATTAAAATAGTTTTTATCTAAGATCTTAATTGGGTTGTATTCTTTAAAAGTTTTTTTAATGATTTCTCTCACAGGAGAATTATATATTATCTCAAAATATGGATCTGCATCACTATCATCACTGATATAAGAATGAGGACCTACATTTAATTCATTCGTATCTATTTTTTTACTTAAGATAGCTTTTTCAGGAAATTTTGTTGGTCTTAGTTCTAATCCCCTACCATAAGACTCTGGCATAATAGACAAAAGCTCTTGGGTATTTTTGTTCCAAAACAAATTTATAAAATCAGATTTGAACTCACTTGAAATATGATAAGCTGGCCTCACAGTTGATCCCTGCCAATGGAACTTATTGTATAAATATAGATAAGAAGAATATAATTGATTGCTATCATTAAAATTTAAATTATTTAAATATGATTTATCAAATTGTTTTAAGTATTCTGCTTTTTTTTTAGGTAAAATAAATTCAGAGATTTCGTCATTTAGAGGAAATCTATTTGATATAGCAAACATCGATTGCATAATGTTTTTAAAAATATCTTTAACATTTCTTATATTTTTTTTCGTTTTGATGCCTAGCTTATTTTTTAGAAATTGGAATACAGGATCTTCCTCATGAATTCCTTTCTGTATTTTATTAAAAAAAGTTGGTCCAAATAAATAATTCATCATCTTGTCGCAATATTCCCTATATCCGTTACTTTCGTTATCAACTAAAGTTAAGTATTGAGAAAATCCAAAATTGTGTGCTCCATCTGAAATCTCTCCTGAAAAAAAATCTGAAACTCCAAATTTTTTAGTGCCATCTTTCACTAAATTATAGTGAAGAAAATAAGCAAAAGTATTAGTGAGCATCCTTTTTGCTGAGATATCATCTAAATAATTTAGATAATTTTTTATCTTTTGATAATCAACATCAATAAAATTTAATTTTATTTTAAAATGCTTACAAATTTTTTGAGCTTTTTTTATTTCATATCTATTAAAAACTTTAGTTTTTTTTGAAAATTTTAATCTGGCTATAATTGGTTTTACTCTACTTCTTCCAAATCTATCTATTAAAAGTTTTAATATCATCAAACTATCCCACCCAGATGACATAAACAGAACTTTGTTTTTATTATTTCCAATGTTGGAGTAGTTAATTAAGTTTTTATTGTACTGATTCAAAAATATCTCTTCACTTTTTGGATTTTCTTGTTTTAGTGGAATGTATTTTTGTGTTTTAATTTTAATATCTTTTTTTTCACAAATTATATTCTGATCAAGACCTATTCTTTTTACTTCTTTAAAAAAAGTGTTATTTAAGGGCGGTCTTTTTGAGATATTTACTAGAGAATTCATAATTGAAAAATTATCTAAACTTAGCTTATTTCCAAAAAGTTTTTTTATTAACAGAAGATTATTTGAAAAAAAAATTTTATCTTTTTTATGGATATAAAATACGTCTAATGAACCTTTGTTGTCAATTTCAAGATTAATTTTGTTTTCATTTATATCAAGAAATAAAAAATTACCTTCAATGCTATGTTTGATTTTATTATAAAATTTAAATTTCTTAGGAATATTTTTTAATTTTGATTTGAAAAACTTCTGTTCATCATAGTATCCAAAAACTTTTCCTATAATATATATTTTTTTTTTTGAAGAACTCTTAATAATTTGAGGAATATGATCTATATATAAATTAAAAAATCTATTTAATTTAATTGTATGATTAAACTTGTTTTCATAAACCTTTGTATTTGATATCAAAAAATCCATTATTTATTTTCCCAATATCTCAATTTCTTTGCAATAGGAATTTCCTCTGGATATATATCTTTTCTAACGTCACCAAGTGTAATTTGTAATAATCTAACTGTATCAACAAGTATTTTTAAACCGCTTTCTTCAAGAGAAGCTGCTTGGTCGCTTCCATACATTGTTCGATCAAGTGTGATATGTCTTTCTATACATGTTGCTCCAAGAGAAGCTGCAAACGCGGATGGTGCAGGACTTGACTCATGTCCGCTATAACCCACTTTGCATTTATACTTTTCCCTCATAAATTTAATGTTATTTAAATTTAACTTTTCTGGTGGACACGGGTATGTTGATACTGAGTGCATCAAGGTAAAATCACAATCTTGTTTCTTAAAAATATTAATTGCCTTATCTATCATTGACGGATTGGTCATTCCCGTCGATATATAGGTATGAATTTTTCTTGATGCTACCGCTTTTAAAAATTCCTCGTGAGTTATCATTGCAGAAGCAATTTTCTGACTTTGAGGATTATATTTATCTAAAAAATCTAAACTAGGTAAATCCCAAGCTGAAGCAAACCATTCTATATTTATATTTTTACAATAACTGTCAATTTCATCAAATTCTTTTTGAGAAAATTCCAAACCTTCTTTTTGTTCTCTTTGGGTTGTGCCCCAAGGACTTTCTCTTTTCTCTTCTAGTAATTTTTTTGTGTAAACAATATCAATTGATCTTTTTTGAAATTTAACTGCATCACATCCACATTTTTTAGCTACATCAATTAATTTTTTGGCAATCTCTATGTCACCATTATGATTTATGCCAATTTCAGCAATTATTTTACAATGTTTTGGTATGTTGGTTTCTAAATTGCTCATTAAGTGTAAACTTGAAAATATAAGAATTTATTTACCAGATAGATCTTCCACCATCAATAATTATATTTTGTCCTGTCATGTAACTTGATGCATCTGAACATAAAAACTGTACTGCTGACCTATATTCACTTCTATTAGCAAGTCTTTTTAAAGGTATTTGCATTTTCACTTTTGATAAAAATTCGCTTCCTTGCTTATTTAAAACTCCTCCAGGAGACAATGCATTACATCTTATATTTTTATCGGGCCAATAAGTTGCTAAATATTTTGTTAGTCCTATCAATCCATGTTTAATGACTGAATAAGTTACCGGCTTAACATTGTCTGTGGATAATTTACTTTTGTAAATTGATTGATTTGGAGCAATTACTGACAAATCTGAGGCTATGTTTAGAATTACACCGCCTTTACTTTTCATTTCACCTCCAAAAACTTGTGAGCACAACATTGCACCAGTCAACCCGACTTTTATTTCTTTATACCATTGATCTAAAGTAAAATTTTCAAATTTAAAGTTTTTTGAAAAATTATTTTTTTTATCGACCTTGCTATCTATTGATGCATTATTAATTAATATTTCAACTCTTATCTTTTGTTTTTTTAAATATTTTAACATAAATTTAATTGAGTCTAAATTTGTAACGTCCATCTTATAATAAGTAATCTTTTGTTTTTTAAATATTTTTTGTAACTTTTTTTTAGTATGTATCAATTTTTTTTCATTAATATCAGTTAAAATTACATTACCATTTACCTCTAAAATAGCCCTGGCGTGCTCATAACCCAATATGCCTGCAGCACCTGTGATTAAACAGAATTTTTTATTCAAATTATAATTGTGTAGTTTCATTTATAAGCTTTTAGTTTGACCACCATCAATTTTAAATAGAGATCCAGTGAGATAATTCGAAGTGCTTTCACTTATCATAATACATATTTTAAATATATCCTGAATGTTTCCGAACTTATTCATTGGAACATTTTTTTTAATATATTGTTTTATTTTTTTGGAATTTTTGATAACTTTTTTATGCCAAGTTGAGCCCTCGAAATAAATATTACCTGGAACAATTCCATTTATACTAATTCCTTTTTTTGCAAGTTCATACGAAATGTTTTTGATATAGAAATTAAGAGCTGATTTTGCCACTGAATAACCAATTGGAGCCCCTTCTATCACTTCAAGACCACAAATTGATGAGATACAAATAATCTTGCTTTTGTTTTTTTTTAAAATTTTTGTTGAATTGTTAATTAAGTTAATAGATGAGAAAAAATTATTATCAAATGCAAATTTGAAATTTAAATTATTACTTTTATATTCACTGTTACCCTGATTACAAATTAGGATATCAATATATTTAAAATTCTTTTTAATTGCTTTAATTATTTTGATTACATTTTTTTCTTTTGTTAAGTCACCCACTAAATAGCTACAATTTCCCAATTTAGCTGAAGCTCTTTTAACTTTTTTGAGGTTTCTACCATTAATTATCACCTCATAATTATTTTCTTTATAAAGTGTTGCCAAATGAAAGCCTATGCCACTTGAAGAGCCAGAAATAAATACTTTTTTATTGTTGTACATTAAGTCTTTTTGTTAAATTTTTTAAATATTCTAAATTAATTTTAATTTCATCTATATCTTTGTTGTTTTTAGATCTGGCAGTCTGTAATATCAAATTTCCTTTATAATTTATATTCTTTAGGTTTTTAAACAATTTTTTTAAATTCGCATTACCTTGCCCTAATCTTACCGTTTTACCATATTTTTTTCTATCTTTAATGTGAACATTTAATATCCTTTTGCCATATAATTTAAATTCATTATCAACATCATAATTTAAAGACGCACTGTTACCCGAGTCATAATTTATCCCAAATAACCTCTTGTCTAGCTTTTTAATAAAATTTTTTAATTTTAGGGGCGGATAATCAGACTCAAATATTATTTGTACTTTATTTTTTTTTATAAAATTTGAAAGTTTTTTACAAATACTTATAAAGTACAATTCTTCTTTTTTATTTTTTAATGAACCATTATCTACTAATGGAATAATTATATATTTTATTTTTAATTTTTTACATGAAATAATCAAATTTTTAAAATCATTTAATAATTGAAAATTATTAGAAACCTTCCAGAATGGTTTTTGCATAAAATGATCACCTGTTAAAGATTGTATATTAATCGAATATTTTTTTTTTAATCTTTTAATAATCTTTTGACCTTTGTCGGTTAATAAAGGATTTCTATAATAATTTTTATAATCTAAAGTCCACTCAATTAATTTTAAACTAATTTTTTTAGCAATTAGAAATTCATTTTTCCAATTTTTTTCAGGAAAGGCTTGAATTTTATTATTTATTTTTTTTGAGAGCCTGCCTTGCATAACTCCAAATTTATATTTCATATTTTTTTTATTTCTTGTACTAACTCTAAATATGCTCCCTCAGGAGTTTTACAGTAAGTCATAATTACATTTCCATCTTCAGAGATTTGTGGTTTAGAGTTGAAAGTTATCTTTTTTTTTCTTAGAAAATTAAATAGTTTATTTATATTTTTTACAGTTACTGATATATGAGTAATTCCATTTGAAAAGGGCTTTATTATATTTTTTTTTATTTTAGGTGGATTTTTAAAATACAATAATTCAATTTTATTTCCACTTTTATCATCTAATTTTAGTGTCCTTACATCAACCTTTTTATATAACATTATTTTATCAATTAGATTTCCTTTTTCTTTCAAATCTTTAACTATTTTAAATCCTAAATATTTATTCCAAAACAAAAGTGATTTTTTTAAATCTCTAGTCACAATTCCTGTATGTCTAATTTTAATCATTTATTAAAAATATTTGTTATACTTTTTTCTATAACTTCGAGTGCCTCCATAATTGCATCTTCAGTAATAGTTAATGGAGGACCTATTTTGATTGACTCTCTTCCAGTGTAACAAAGCAAAAGTCCGTTTTTCATTGCATCTTCAACTAATAATTTAAGTTTTTGATTGATATTCTTAATCTTCTTATCAAATATCATTGAAGCAATTAATCCTTTTCCATAAACTTTAAAAAGATTGGGAAATTTTTTTGACAAACTGTTCAAACCTTTATGTAGGATTTTGCCTTTTTTTTCACTTTTTAAAGTAAGTTTTTTTATTTTTATTTCTTCTATTACTGCTAATCCTGCACTACAAGCAATTGGGTTTGCTGAGTTAGTGCTACTCATATTCCCAACTTCAGGTAGGTCCATAACTCCTTTTTTACCAATGACACCCGAAACTGCAATTCCACCACCCATACCTTTTCCACAACAAATTAAATCAGGTTTAATGCCGTAATGTTCAAAACCAAAATTCTTGCCAGTTCTACCAAATCCTGCTTGCATTTCATCAAATGTAATTAAAATATTATTTTTTTTACATATTTTAGATAATAACTGAATATATTTTTTTGGATAAAAGATTGCACCCCACCCTTGAAAACTTTCAATCATTACTCCACACACATCTTTACTAATATCTATTTTTTTTTTAATTTTATTAAAGAATTTGTTAAAAATTTTTCTGAGTCTTTTTCATTAGTAATCCAAGGATATGGGAATGGAAGATGATGAATATTCTTATCGTGGTAACCAATCCATTTTTTTTGGTCTTTATTTCCACTCATCATTTGAGATGCCATGGTTCTGCCATGCCAATTACCATCGAAACAAATAATTCCTAGTTTTCTTTTTTTTAATTTCTGACCGTTCATTCTCATCAATTTAAATGCTGCTTCAGTGGCTTCTGTACCAGCTGACATTAAAAATGCTTTTTTAAAACCATTGCCTGAAAATTTTATTAACTCCTTCAAATATTTTTCTCTTAATTTATTAATGTATGCATAACTATGAATAAAATCTTTTTTGATAGAATTGTTAATATATTTTTTAATTCTTGAATTAGAATGACCTACGTTTGCAACAAAAATTGTCGAGGTAAAATCTATGAATTTATTTCCCGAAATATCATAAATATTAAAATTTTTAGCTTTTGACCAGGCTATTGAAACTTGACCATGCATAGATCTAGACTCATATTTCGCTATCTTTTTAAATAAAGCTTTTGTTCCTGGTGCTGGAACTTTTGTAAAAATATTACGATTTTTAGTTTTTATTTTTTTTTGCATATATATTTAACATATTTATAATCTTCAATTGTATCAATTTCTTGACTAAATGGAGTTATTAAAGCTTTGACCTTATTACCAAAAAGTTTTTTGTATTTTAAAATAAATTTTTTTTTATAAATATCAATATTTCCATTAGGAAAAAATGTTTTTGGAAAATTTTGCCTTGGTGCATTCAGTTGATCAATTGATAATTTCAAATTCTTAAGGGGTTTAATTAAGCCTTTTTGAATTTCAAAAGTTTTATAAGAGGATTCTTGCATTTCATGAACTGACCTTAAAGAATTATAGTTAGATTTAATTAAAATCATAAAAGCTTTTTTTGTTTGCTCAATTTTCCTTAAGGGAGAAGTTGGTCGAATATGTGCTATATAATCATAATTAATTTTTATATTTTTTATTGCATGATCAATCATTTGATAATCGGTCGACTTATCATTACTAATTTTTTTGGGTCTCATCAGTATTTCTACTGAACTATAACGCCTTGCTATATCAGCATACTTTTTGGAATCTGTTGATACATAAATTTTTGAAAAAATTTTCGCATCTAGACAGTGCTCTATTGATAAACCTATTAGAGATTTATTATGAATTTTTAGGATGTTCTTATTTTTAATCCCTTTAGACCCAGACCTCGCTGGAATTAAAGCTATAATTTTTTTCATTTTTTAGATTAATCTTAACAGAATAAAGTTAGATTTTAAAAAACTCGGTATCAAAATAATTAATTTAATCGTTTAATATTTATAAAAATTTTTTTCAGTGCATAAATCAAGCCAATTGAGCTATTAGTACTGGTCAGCTGCACGCATTACTGCGCTTC
>MDTB01218793.1_pt1 | contig 15391 bp, 14 predicted proteins | sample 811161 | NCBI WGS metagenome assembly MDTB01 (sample SAMN05326650, study PRJNA326480) | marine metagenome | isolation source: seawater | place: Mediterranean Sea | collected 2009 | reverse complement strand
CTGCCGAGTTCGGAATGGAATCGGGTATTACACTTTCGCAATAATCACCAGGCATATTTAATTACAAGAATTATTAGTTTTTGTAAAGTTTAATCTATAAATTTTTCCCCTATCAATCTTAGTTTTTTGATAAAGTTTAAGTTAATCAGTTTTATTTATTCAACTTTTTTGAGTTTTTATTAAATTAGATATTAGAGTGTAAAAAATACCAACTATTAAACCAATTAAAAGTGAAATAATCAAAATTTTTTTTTCATTTTTAATTGAATTTGTTTCAATTAAAAAACTATTATAGTTAATCCAATTGAAATTTTGCTCTTTTAAAAAATTTATATCTTTTTTAGCATCATCAAAATCTTTATATTTACGACTTCCGATAAGGCTAATTTCTTTATCAATTGCCTCAAATCCTCTCAGATAATATCCTTCCTGAGATTGATTAATATTTTCAATTTGGTTTTCTGAAATACCAAGTTTTTTTGCAATTAAACTTTGCTCTTTTAAAAATTCTATTTTATTTGTATCACTGTTTAAAAGAACCATTTTTTTTACTTCTAAAAGATCTTCTAACTCATTAAAATAAGAAGTTTCAAAATTAATTAGTGTTAGCTTTATAGTTTCATCAATAATTTCTAAACTTTCTTTATTGTTATCCCATTTGAATTCCAATAAATAATCTGGTTTTTTTTTTATCTTACTAACCTCAAAAGATTGGACGTACTCTAATAGTTTTTGCTTTTGATTGGTCATTAATGACTCTGACGTATTAATTTTTTTTTTTTTCAACATTTTTTATAACCATCATTAATTCCTCATAATCCATTAGCTCTTCTATGAATCTTTCTAAAATTGTTTCGTTTGTAATTTTTAAATAATTTTCTGTATTATTTGAAATTTGTAAAATATTTTTATTTTTAATTGAATTAGTTAATTTTGCTTCATATAGATTTAAAAAGGTCGTTATTTTTTGAAATTTTGCAAACTGTGAATTTTTACTTGGTTTAATTATAGTTGAATTACTGTATAATTCTGGCGTTGAATAAATATAACAAATGCCCACTAAAATAGAAATAGCTACAATTAAAGCGATCTTTATTTTTCCATCCCAAATTATTTTCACTACCTGAAGTAAGTCTATTTCATCATTACTAATATAAGATTTTTTTTTCATATAATCTTCTTCTTATTCTATATTTTTGTTTCTTCAATTGGTTTTTTTTTTGAATAAATTGATTGCAAATAAAATCCCACTGGTAAAGAATAAACTATCAAAAGCCAGTTATTAAAAAAATTTCCATTAGGAGAAATGGGCCAAACAGATATAAATATTCCTGCCAATAAGCATACCTGATAATTTGTAAGAAATCTTTTTTGGCTTAAAATTATAGTTTTAAGTTGTCTTAAAGCTGCAAAGAAAACATAAAGCAAACTACTAAATAAAAATAAAAATCCTATAATTCCAGTTTCAGCTAATAATTGTACATAAAAATTATGAGGATGTGTCATGCAAGGTGACTTACCTTCGGCATATTTTTTATCTTTACACATTACCCTAAACATCTTTGGACCATGTCCAAAAAATGGTTCATCTTCAAACATATTATAAGCAGTTCTTATTAAACTATCATGTGCTGGAGAAAAAATAATTAACTTGCTTGATTTAACTAAATTTTGTTGATTTTGGTTTTGATCAATTTTTTCTAAAGTTTGATTTTTTTGTTCTTGATTTATTTTACCATAATCTTTAGATGATTTAAGGTACTCATTAGTACGCATGTTATCATTCAAAATTCCCATCTCTAGAACAGGCACAACAAACATTCTCTTACTTAATTTTGGCGAATTGTAAGTAATTAAAAAAATTAAAATAATTGATGTAACTAATAATGTTAATTTTATGAGGTTATAACCTTTAAGAAGAAAAATAATAAAGAAAGATGATAAAATCAAAAATAAAAATGAAGATCTTTCCCCTGATATAAAAATTGATATATGAACTAAAATAATTATAGGTATAATTAAATAGTTCTCAAACTTCTTTTTTGTTTTTACTAAATACAAGGCATATAAGAGTGGAAGTAATCTTGATAAGAATGAACCCATAACTAATTCGTCTCCAAAAAATGAAGAAATTCTATAATGATCACCAGTCGTAAATCCTAATATATTTTGGCCAGTAATATATTGAAAAAAACCATCACTTATTAAAATTAAAAAAGATAAAATTAACGCGTAATAAAAATAAGTTAAGATATTTTTATTTTTATCTATCAAATACCATATTAAACAACAAAACACCCCTGCTCTGAAATAAAACAAAGAACTTTCAAAACTTAACATCAAGTCTTCAGCAACAAAGATACTTACTGAAACACAATATATACAAAAAATAAAAAAAGTAATGATTGGTATATTGGAGAAAAAATAAAAATCTTTTTTTTTAAATACATAATATAGAAAAAACATACTTGAGACACTTACAATTAAATCTGGAAAAAAAGGTCCTGTGATTAAGAACGGAACAATTAAGGATAGAATTAAAGGGGCCTTATCAAAATTCAAATATTTAAGATTATAAATCATTATATCTATTAAATTCTAATTTTTTTTATTTTTGGCTTTTTTCTAAAAAAGTATGGTCATGTATTTTTCCATTAAATTTATAACCATTTACTAGTTTTTGTAAAATCTTAATAACTTCATCAACTTGATTTTTGTCTAATACAGTTTCTAATTTATGAAGGTCTTTTTCTAAATGTATCCAGGGTGTAAAATCTTCCTCAGCTTTTAAAATTTTAGGATGTTCGGTCTTTTGAGGATTATTTCCTAAAAATAATTCTTCATGTAATTTTTCACCAGGACGTAATCCAATAATTTGAATTTCGATGTCTCCATCTGTATTATCTTTATCCTGAAGAGTTAACCCTGAAAGTAAAATAACTCTTTTCATCAAATCTAAAATTTTAACTGGATTACCCATTTCTAATAAAAATACATCTGATCCCTTACTCATTGCTCCTGCCTGAATTACAAGTTGTGCTGCTTCAGGGATAGTCATGAAATATCTAGTAACATCTAAATGAGTTAATGTTAAAGGTCCACCATCTTTAATTTGTTTTTTTATTCTAGGGATTATGGATCCAGAAGAGTCTAATACGTTTCCAAATCTTACTAAACAAAGTCTAATCCCAATATTTTTAAAATCATCATATAATGCTTGCAAGCATATTTCTGCTAACCGCTTACTTGCTCCCATAATATTTGTGGGATACACAGCTTTATCACTTGAAATAAGCACAAAATTAGAAACTTTTTGTTCTATTGCAATCTTTGCAATATTTAATGTTCCCATAACATTGTTTCTCACACCCTCACAAATATTTTCCTCTACTAGCGGCACATGTTTATAAGCTGCTGCGTGATAGAGGGTGTTTGGCTTATAAGTTTCAATTATATGCCTCATTCTGTCTATATTTTGAACCGATGATAATAAAGGAATAACTTTTACATTTTTCAGATTGTGACCTGATTTTTCTTTTATTTCCTCTAAGTCTTGATGAATTTTGTACAATGCATATTCATTAACCTCAACTAATAACAATTTTATAGGTGATTGTTTTAAAATTTGTTTGCATAATTCTGATCCTATAGAGCCACCGGCACCAGTAACTAAAACTACCTTTGATCTTACGTTTTGATTTAATAACTTATTGTTTGGCAATATTTGTTCTCTTCCCAAAATATCTCCAATATCTAATTCTCGAATATCTGATAAAGTAATTTTACCTTCAGTTAAATCTGAAATACTAGGAAGAGTGCTGGTAACAACTTTGTATTTATTAATTTTATTTAAAATTTTATTTCTTTTATTTCGATTTAAAGATGGAAGAGCTAGTAATATATTTGTTACTTTTTTTAAATCAACGAGATTTTTTAGATTATCAGATGAGTATATATAATGACCATTTAAAATTTGTCCTTGCAAATTTGGGTCATCGTCAATAAATCCTACCACTCTCATTTTTTTACTACTGTCTAAAGCATTAACTATTTGTCTACCTGAATTCCCCGCTCCATAGACTAGTGCTATTGGTGTACTTAAATTACTTTTCTTATTATTTTCTAAAAAACTAAACAAATATTTTGTGCCTAATCTAGATCCAGATATTAAAAAAAATAAAACTAGAGTTTGTATAATGCCAATTGATCTTGGAACCCCACTAATGCTATAAACTGTAATTATTGAAAAATATAATAATCCATAAACCAATATTGCAATTGAAATAGTTATGATTACTGCTTTGCCAGAATAACGAAATATTGTTTTGTATAAACCAGAAAACCAAAAAACTGTTATTGCGAGTATTATAGAAATTATCGCTGCCCACAAACTATTGTCTTGTAATATAACCGCTTTATCTAATCTCAAATAAAAAGCAATCCAAGTAGCAATAACACATAAAGCTGCGTCACTTAAAACAGCTAAAATTTGCTTTGCGTAACGAGGTAAATTTAAAGTTTGTTTAACTAAAAAATGATTAATTTTTGGCATTATATTATGACATCTTTATATAATTTATTATACCAAATGGTTATGATTTTGTTCAATCTAAAAGTGTAGTGTATACAAACATATTATTTTATTAGAAAACAATTTAGACTTTTTTTAATTACTCTCCCCAAATTGCCCATGCTCTACTGGGTTGGTGAGGGTAATGATTTAATTTTATTTTATTGAGCCCCAAAACCTCATTCAAAGCCTCTGTTTCTCCTGGAAATTCTTTACAATTTAGTTCATCAAAAATTAAAACACTTCCTTTTGTAAATCTTGACTTTATATTCGTTAATGCATCTTTTGTAGGTTTATAAATATCCATATCAAATATAGCCATAGCAACAATGGAATGAGGATTATTTTTTACCCATTGTTTTGAAGTTTTTGATACATCACCTTTAATAAGGGAAAACTTTTTAATTTGAGGTAATGGACAATTACTTTCATGTAATTTTAATAATTTTTCTAAGTTTGCCTCGTAATTCTTGTTAACTTTATAATCTCCATCATTTAAATGTTTTCCATCTTTAATTTTATCTGTATTAATAAATCCTTTGAATGTATCAAAGCCATAAATACGCCTTCTATGATTGTATGGCTCATAAATTGCCCTTAAAGAAATTAGTTGAGATAATGTTGCGCCCCATTGTACTCCAAACTCAATGATACACCCAGGAACTCCTATAATTTTGTGATATAACTTATCATAATATAAAATTCTGCTTATAGACTCTCTTTGAAGAGTTACTAAAGAATGAAGATTCCAGCTATCCCCCCACTTGTTTATGTGTGATAATTGAAAATCTTTAGTTTGTTCTGAATAACTTGAGGAATCTTGATTTTTTCTTTTCAATTCTTTATTTGCATCTTTATGAAACATTAAATTATATAATTATACTAAAAATTGAAAAGTAACTATTAAATTTAGTTTTTTTTTATGAAATATGAAAGTAACTTTTCTTTAGTTTTAAGGGACAATGTGCTAGTTTGAATTGATTTCAAATGTTCATTGATAGGATAATCAAAAAATTCTAGTTGGTATTTATATTGATAATTTTCTAACCGAAAATCATTTGGAATATTGATGTCTAACCAAAGAAAAGATGGCCTGGGGTTATTTTTATCTCTTGGTTGGCCAATACTTCCAGTGTTTAAGATATTAATTTCTTTATTTGACAGCGAGTTAGCTCGTAAAGAATTAATATTTAAAATATTTTTCTCTGAAAATGTAGAATTTAAAACTCTATGTAGATGACCAAAAATACCAACTCTATGGTTCGTCTTTTTCAAAATTTTTGAGGCTTTCTCTAGTTTAAAAGAGCTATTAAGATAAGACCAATCTCTATCTGCAAATGGGTTGGCATGACTATAGAATACTCCATCTTGTGAATAATTCTCTATGAACTTTAACTCATCCCAATCAGATTGATTTAATCTTTCAGCAGTGAAATAAATTGACTCTTTTAGCCAATTTGGAAGACTGTCAATATATTTAGATTCCTTACCGGCAAATATGTCATCATATATCTCATCATGGTTTCCTTTAATCAATAAAGTATTTTTTTTTTTAATTCTATTTCCAATTGTGTTAACAACTTGCTTAATATCAGCTCCATAACTTAAGATATCACCAAGACAAATCATCATATCATATCCTATTTTATCGATTATTTTTAATGCTTCTTTTAAAGCACAATAGTTTGCATGAAGATCACTTATAATAACAATCTTCATTATAAATCTTTTTTGAAAAACATTTTACTAAGACCATCCATTATTCTAGTAGGTTTAAATGTTATTACTGATCGCAAATGATTTAGGTCTACAGGATAAAAGCCTTTAAAGTATTTATTTTGATAAGGTAATAGAGTAATTTTTTTACTTTTTATAGAATGAATCTTTGCAATAGTTTTTGTGAGATTATAAATACTAGTTGCCGTTCCAGAGCCAACATTTATTTCACCATTAACTTTTGAAAATGCTAATTTTTCAATTACTGAAACAAAATCATCGATATATAAAAAATCAGCTTGATACTTGCCATTATTTTTAAGAACAATCTTCTGCTTACTAAGTAGTTTTCTAGAAATATCTTTGATTGCCCCATTTTTCATATTATCTCCATATATAGATGAAGGTCTAATTATTAATGTAGAAATTTTTTTTAAACTTAAAGATTTTACAAATATTTCAGCTAAAATCTTGCTTCCAAGATAATATGGAGAATGTCTGCAATCAATCATACTTGATTTAGTGATTTTTTTTTTTTTACTGTCTGCAGCAAAAATATTTGCACTTGAAATAAAAACAAATCTTTTAACATTTGCTAATTTACAAGAATTTAAAAGATTAAGTGTGCCAATTGAATTAATATCTATACATTTTTTAGCCTCACCTTCATCTTGATGATTTTGAGGTATATAAGATGCTAAATGGATAACCATATCAAATCCACTTAAAGTTTTGGCAAATTTTTTTGGTGATATATTTGCATTCCAGTAAACAATATTTTTAGACTTAATTGTGCTTGAGGAGGCAATTATTTTATGTTTTTTAGAATCTCGAATTTTTTTTATAAGTTTTGATGCAACAAAACCAGATGCGCCTGTAATTAAAACTTGCATAAATTAAATTTTTTCAATTTTAGTAAAATCTAAGGAGTCTGTAATAGTCTCTGACCAATTCCTTAGTATTGTGTAATCTTTTATTGGAGGTTGAATAATTTCTTGATTGTGAGCTAGTTTATTAATACACATTTCAATCTCATTGAAACCCATTATTGCTCGTAATGGTGTAGTGCCTGAAAATCTTGCATTAATTTCAAAAACTTTTGGCTCTCCATTACTATCAATACGAAACTGAAAATTTATGGGTCCAAAAGGTTTGAGTGCTTCTGTCCAAGACTTAATCTTTGAATGAAATTTTTTATTTTCTACATAAAATGTTCTGTAGGTATTTCCATCTTTTAGATCTCTTCTCATTACAATTGACGCTCTACAAATTCCATCAAAACATAAGCTAGATGCTGTGTATTCATTATAATCAGAACCAATATATTCTTGAACTATTGGAAAATTTGTTTTTTTCAATTGGATATCTAAGCTTTTTTTATCATATACTTTGCTGACTTGAAAAGATCTTGCTCCTATCCTAGGTTTAACAATTAGTGGAAAACCTTTTTTTAAAATTAAATCCTCTAGGTCCTCTAAATTATTTGGATCAACTGTAATAGGGTATTTAAAATCATTTGATTTAAAAAATCTTGCAGTCTTAAGTTTATCGTCTGCAATTTTTATAACATCATTACTGCTTACAATTATTTTTGTATCAAATTCGCTCTCAAGTATTTTTTTGTTTTCTGAAAAGTGTATCAATTCAACATCAGTGCCTATAAAAACAAAATCTGGTTTTGTTTTATGTAATAATTTCTTTATACTTTCAAGATAATCTACAGAATTAGCATATGGTATTATATATCTTGCATCTCCCCAGAACAATCCAGCAGATAAAGGGTTAACATCTACTACAGTCAAATAAAATTTTTTATCAATTTTTTTTAGAGCTTTAATTATACCTTGTCCTAATAAGGAACCACCACCAGTAACTAATATTCTCACTTTAAATCACTCCTGATAAAAAAAAGTCTGCATATAAATCTACTTAAAACGAAAATTAGAGTTTTGACTATCTAATAATCATAAATTGATTTGAGTATATCATTTATTAAAAAATTAAAATGGTTTAATAAAATCATCATAGGTTTTTTTTCTAAAAATTAATAATTTAATGGTTCTCCAAATTATTTTGAGATCTAATAAAAAACTTACATTATAAACATAAAAAACATCAAGTTTAATACTTTTATTCCAGTATTTCTTACCATAAAGAGATTGAGAAACTTGAGCCAAACCAGTTATACCAGGTTTTACAAGATGTCTTTTTTTTTCATAATCAGAATACTTATCTAAATATTCAACTAGAAGAGGTCTTGGACCAATAAGACTCATTTTATTTTGTAAAACATTTATTAATTGTGGTAATTCATCTAGTCCTATTTTTCTTAAAAAATTACCTAAAGAATTGTGTCTTTTAATATCATATTCATATTCAGAATTATCTAAAAGAGTTTTAAATTTATAAAGATTAAAAATTTTATTGTTTAGACCTGGTCTTTTTTGGATAAAAATTGGAAAACCAATCTTATACCAGATTAAAATTGAAATTATGATCATTATTGGAAATAAAAAAATAATAATAATTAAACTTATGAAAATATCTAAAAATCTTTTAAAAAACTTTCTGTACATTTAAAGATACTTTTTAAGCACCCTCTTAGTTTTTAAAATTTCATTTTTAATTTGAGTTAATGATTTGTGAGGATTTATAGGAAACATAATGCTTGTTTCACCAAGTAATCTTGCATTAATCAATCTTTTTTTTGGATAAAATTTAAATTTTTTAAATATTTTTTCTCTATAAATCTCAGGACATGGACCTACACCACAGTCCACTTTTTTTTTATTCAGTTCCTCTATTAATTTTATTTGATTAATCTTATTCTTATTAATAAATAAATTTAATCGGTAAAAAGCGTGCACGCATTGAGTACAAGATTTTTTACTATTTTTTGGAAGACAAGTTTTACATTTAAAATCTACTTTTTTAAAAATATTATATTTTTGATAATAATCTCTAAATTCATGTAAATATAAATTGGCTATTGAATTTCTTTTTTTTATTTGTTTGTCTAATAATTTCAATTGTTCCCTTCCGATAGTAGCTTGCATTTCTGTCATTCGGTAATTTGATCCTGAATTATCATGTAACCATCTAAAACCAGTTTTATGTTTTTTATAAAATACACTTTTATAATTTTTACCATGGTCTTTTAGAGACCATAACTTTAACCATAATTTTTTGTTATTAGTTGAGATCATACCCCCCTCACCACCTGTAGATATAATTTTATCTTGGCAGAAAGACCAAGTGGATATATCTCCAAATGATCCTACTTTTTTATTATTATAAATTGCTCCATGTGCTTGCGAACAATCTTCAATTAAATAAACTTTATTATTTTTAACAAAAGTTAAAATTGGGTTTAAATCACATGGTAATCCATTCAAGTGTACAATAATTATTGCTTTAGTATTTTTATTATAAACTTTTTTTATCCCATCAATACTTAAGTTTCCATTATCATCTACATCAGCAAAAACAGGTTTTAATCCTAGATTTAAAACACTACTAGCAGAAATTATAAAAGATCTTGGTGTTACAATTACTTCATCTTTTTTTTTTAAATCTAAAGCTTTCAGTCCAATCTCTAATGCAACACTACCATTTGAAACAGCAATAGAATACTTGATTTTATGATAATCAGAAAATTCTTTTTCAAAATTTTTGCACTCTTTACCAGTCCAATAATTAGTTTTATTATTTTTTAAAACTTTAATAACTGAATTTATTTGTTTTTGGTTATACATTTAAATTAAATTTATTTGTAAAAGTTACTTGTTACTTTAGATACTAATCTGGATCTATTATTTTTTGTCAATGATAATACCTCTTCTATTTGCTTTGCATGAATATTACGGTCAAAAAATTTTTTTGCCAATTTTTTAGATGAATTTCCTTTGGATTTTAGCCACTTATTGTTAGAAAGAGCTATATCTAATTCTTTTGCTACTGTTTCAATCTTTTTACCATACATACATAAACCACATCTATTAATTAATACTAAATCTTGCATCCATCCTCCATGGTTCAAAAATATTGGTTTACCAGCTGCCAAACCATCAAAAAACTTGTTTGCAGAATTTGCCCAATTTTCTCTTATATCTATTACAAAATTAGAAACTATACTAGCTGCTGATAAAGACGCTGGCATATCTTTTTTGGGTAATGGTTTTTCAATAAATAAATTTTTTTTATAAACTTTGTTTTTTTTTGCTTCTTTTACTAATTTTTTTTTTTCTGCGCCATCACCAATTAATAAAATTCTAATTTCTGAATTTTGCATCATTAACGATTTTGCTAATTTAATAGTATAATCAAGAGCATTTACTTTACCGAAAGTTCCCGTATAAAGTAATAAGGGTCTATTTTTTAGCCATTGACGTCTATTACGAAAGTTTAAAGCTAATTTTTTATCAAAACTAAATTTTTCTAAATCTGAGCTATTTGGAATCACAGCAATTTTTTTTGGGTCAATTTTTTTTGCTATTATTCCTTTTTTCATTTGTGGAGAAAGAGCCACAATAGAATTTGAATTTTTATATGCCCATAATTCTAATAATTTTGCTACATAAATTAAAAAGGGATTTTTTAAAATTTTCATTGCTATAGGTACGTCTGGCCATAAATCTCTGACTTCAAAGACCATAGGTATATTTTTTTTTAACTTAGTAAAAACTGCTGGAATTGCTATTGTGAGAGGAGTACTACTTGCATAAATTATATCTGCTTCAATTTTTTTTGCTTTAAAATAAGCTTTCCAAGCGAATGTAAAAAAAACTTTCAGCCTATTAAAAAAGTTCATATTATTTGAATACTTAAGTGGCAACCAATGTATAGTGATGCCATCATTTTTAGTTTTAAACCATTTTTTGTTTTTGCATGGTTCTCTATAAGTTGTTATCATTTCAACATTATGTCCCATTTCAATAAGTTTTTTAGAAAATTCATAAGATCTAGAGCCTCCAGGCATTTCAGGTGTGTTAAAATATTGATGTAGATAAATGATTTTCATTTATTTTAGTGCATCATACATGCCATTATATATTGTCAGCAGAAGTAATGAACTTATTGAAATAAATAAGAAATAATAAGATGAATTTTTATTAAACAGTGTAGAAAATATGAGAATATAAGGTAAAGTCATCATCATCATAAATCTTTCAAACTCCCAATTTAAACCTAACAAGAAAACTGAAAAAATTCCAAAACTAAATATATATAAAAATAAAGTAACAGTATTATTTTTTAAAAAGTTAAATTTATATGAAAATAATAATACATAAATAAGACTAATAAATATAAAATGATATCTATAATCTTTCTCAATAATTTTAGAGTAAACTATGTCAACATGTCTATTCCATATAAGTAAATAATAAATAAAAAAATAAATGAATAATCCATATATGATGTAAAAAATTATTATATATTTATTTGCTTTGATAGAATTCGATACAAATTTTACAAAAAATACATTAACAAAAATTATAAATAATATAATTCCTGACTTATGCATAAAAATTGAAATAAAAACAAAGAAAAATGATTTAAAATTTTTCTGTTCTAGTAAAAATGCGAAAGACAAAAAAAATAATGACATTACAATTCCTTGTCTCATTGCATTTGAAGTAGACATTATAATCGGCCAAGTATGCAACGCCATTACATAAATTAAAATGAAAAAAAAAATAGAGTCTATTCCTTTTAATTTTACAAATTTTTTAAGTAAAACACCCCAACTAATTGACAGTAAAAAACTTACCAAATATACACCTATATTTTTACCAAATATTGTAAAGGTACTAACTCGAAAACCTAAAATATCATACCAATTGCCCCAGTTTAAATTGGGAGTTTTATACGCACTATAATAATCAATTCCAAATCCATAAAATTTTGATCCAACAAGTAATGAAAAAAATAGTGAAATAAATAAAATTAACTTATAATTAATTCTTAATTTCATCTTAATCTATTTAACTCTATAAAATTATTTTGTACTGTTTATTTCTCATCTCTTAAAAAAAATTATGAAAGATTTTAGTATACCAATTATAAAAAAGCTTAACTTAGCATACGTAGGTACTATAATAAAAGCTAATTTAAACTTATTAATAATATTTGAGCTAGATTTAATACTAAATAATGTAAAAATAAAATTCTTATAACTTATTTTTTTTTTATTCCTATTTTGATCCTCCTTTAAGAAAACAATACTTGTAGGACATAAAATTGTTGAATAACCATATTTTTTAACACGCATTGAAAATTCATCATCAGCTCCATAGTGAGGAAAATTCTTTGAGTCATAATTTTTAACTTTTTTAAATATTTCAACCGGATGAAGAAGACACCTACCAGTGAGAAAATCAACTTTCACAGGCCGTTTATCTTTTAAACTTTTTAAATTTAAACCTAGAAATTGATGAGAAGTTATATTAAAAAACCAATTTTTTACTAAAGTTCCAGATTTAATTATTGTTTTTTTATTTTTAAAAGAAACAGTTAAAGCACCCATGACAGCTTTTCTTTTATATTTTAATGAATTCTTTATTAAATTTGATATTGCATTTTTTTTAAATTCAACATCATTATTTACCAATAAAATCCAATCATTTTTTTTTGATAACTTCAAAACATTTTTAATACCAAAATTTACGGCCCCTCCCCAAAACAATGATCCATTGCCTGTAAAAATTTTTATCTCAGGGAATTTTTGATTAATAATATTTTTAGTATTATCAACTGACCCATCATCTACTAAAAATATTTTTAATTTTGATGCACAATCTTGTTTTTTAAGAGAATTAATACATTCAATTGTATATTTAATTCTATTATGAACGGGAATAATTACATTAATCATCAAAAAATAATTTTTAATATAAATTTATATAATTTCATTAAAAAATTTTTATTTCAAAACCTCTAGATAAGTTTCTAAATATTTTTTAGCAATCAAGTTACTATTAAAGTTATTTATAACATGTTTTCTTGCATTATGACCCAATTGTTTAATCTCAGAATTTTCTAAAACCCACTTAATACCCTGAGATAAATCTTTGATATCAAATTGTTTTGCTAAATAACCTGTTTTATGATGAATAATAATATCTTTTAATCCAGATGTATTAAAAGAAACAACTGGAGTTCCGCACGCACTCGCTTCAGATGCAATTTGACCAAAAGCTTCTAATCTGGATGGAACAACTACGGCATCCACAGCACTATAAAGTTTTTTTAATTTTAAGTCATCAAGTTGTCCCATATTATGTAATGGAATATTTAAAGAAATTTTATTTTGAGATTTTTTCTGTCCAAAAATAATTAAATGAAATTTTATTAAATTTTCTTTTTGAATTTTTTTTAAAGCCTCTAGAAGTAAATCAAACCCCTTATGATACTCTTGATTTGCATTAAAAGACCCAAATGCCAGAATAAAATCCTCTTTTGGTAAATTTAACATTTGTCTTGACAAGCTTTTATCTTCTGGTTTCCAAAGTTTTGTGTCAATTACATTTGGTATTGTTTTGCATGGCCAATTTTTCATTAATTTACTCTTGTTTACACATCCTTTTAACCATGTACTTGGTGAAATGATTTGTATTGGTTTTTTCCAGTATTTTACTTTTCGTAACCAAGTCCATCTATTGATATCGAGTCCACTCTCATACTTGGGCCGATTGTCAATATTATATCCATCTAACCATCGCTCATCCCATGAAACATGCTCGGCACCACAAAAACCCCACATATCATGAAGTGTCCATACAAGTGGTTTTTTAATTTTTGAAATATCAGACACAGATAACATCTCATGTTGAACCCAATGCAAATTAATAATATCAGCATCACTCCTATTTATTTTTTTAACCCAAGAAGAAGATAGAAATGAAGGTGAGTGCAATATTGGATTTTTAGTTTTAAGAAACAGCATCAAAGGTTTTTTGGAATTTCGACGTACAAACGTCAAAAATTTTCTAACTTTATTTTTGGATGATTTAACAGAATTATCCTTATTAATAGATACATTAACCCACATTTCAGAATTTAAGCCAATTTCAATTAATGATTTATGAATTCTATAAGCTGCTATACCAGCACCACCACCATTAGAATTACTCAAATGAATAACTTTCATTAATTTTTATTACAAATGTAACTCTCTAACATATTTAGAGGGTAGTTTTTTAAGAATGTTTTTTCTTATGTAAATTGATGTTAGAAATGTTTTAGAAGCTAAAAAATATCCCTTTTTATTCATAAATTTTTTTATCTTACTACGAGATATATTTTCACAAGTTTGACCTAACTCTTCAATAGCTATGCACCATGGTAAAATTTTTTTATTTAATAGAGATTTAATAATTCCATCCTCTAATCCTTCAATATCAATATTTAAAAAATGTAATTCTTTGTTAGCTATTAATTTTACTAAATCTTCAATAGTTAATTGATCAATTTTGATTCTTTTTGTTGGATATCTGCCATATAATTTATGCTGAATAGCAACTCTTTTTTTTGAAAAGGTATTTAAATCTGTATTATTTTTATAATAATAGAATAAATTATTTCCTCTCTTTTTTTTTAAAACTATTGCAGAATTTATAAATAAATCTAAAGACCTAAATAAGGAGTATTTTAATTTTAGACCCGGATTTGGATCTATGCATATTCCACTCCAACCATTTAAATAAAAACCATAGGTATTTGATGAATAAAATGGTTTGTGTGATCCTATATCAATATAAAAACCCTTATTAATTTCACCTAACCATTTAGAAAGAATACTATCTTCACCATCAGATGAAAAATTTATACTAATACCAAATTTATTTAGTACAGATCTTAAATATATTATAAATTTTTTAATAATAAAACTCACTAACATATTATACATATGCTCCTTCGCCAGTATAATTAAAATAATTGATAAAAATTTTTTTTGCTTCATCTGGACTGTAAAGACCATTTTTTACATTAGCCCAATGATTTATATTTTGCAGATCAATAATATTTAAAATTCTTAAAGGAACACTTTTTAATCCATGAATGTATGCAATTCTAATTCTATGATTACCATCATCACTTAAAGAT
>MDTB01143146.1_pt1 | contig 15392 bp, 14 predicted proteins | sample 811161 | NCBI WGS metagenome assembly MDTB01 (sample SAMN05326650, study PRJNA326480) | marine metagenome | isolation source: seawater | place: Mediterranean Sea | collected 2009 | reverse complement strand
AAGACAGGTGGCTTCTCTGAGGGCATCGCAGGAGAGCTTAAATCGTGATTACAGGGAGTTGCAGGCTAAGAAGGCAAGTATGCTGCGCGAGATGAAAGGAACCCGTGAGCAGCGAATTAAGAGGCTTGAGGATAGCAAGCAGAGTTTTGTTAGCTGGGTGGCTGCTATGATGCAAGACCCTGACAGGATGAAGAAATACGGAATAGAGATGGAGAAGATGAGAGTGGCTATGGAGAAAGAAAGGGAGCGGCTTTCTGTATTTCACAAGTATGAAGACGGTACGGTTGACCAACCATTTTTAACACCAGACACAGTAAAGGATTAACATGAACCCAGAATCACTTTTAGTAATTTTACCTTGTTGGAGTGCAGCGATTGGTTTAGAATTATTAGTGGTTTTGTTTTTTGTAAATTTAACAAGAAGAAAGTAATATGGAACCTATAACAGTTTTAACATTAACATTTAATAGATATAAAATACTTCAAGAAGCAATCAATTCTTTCGTGCTTCAGAATAGGCCAGACTGCGAAATGCTTATTATTAATGATCAATCTAGTGTTACATATACTTGTGATATTCCAAACGTAAGAATTATAAATGCAAAGGAAAGGTTCCCAACCGTATTCGATAAATTAAGATACGGATACTCTCAATCTAAACACGAGTTTGCTTATAGATTAGATGATGATGATCTTCTAGCAGAAGATGTCTTGGGGAAGTGTCAAAGCCAAATAGCTGAAAACAAAGGATATCAATTATATAGATCGGGCAGACATTATATGTTTGTAAGTAATCAGTATAGGGCTATAAAGGGAAATGTTAATACGGGAAATATATTCTCTAAAACATTTGTAGCAGGACTTGAACGTGACGAGGTAAAAAACAGAAATGTACTCCACAGCGGACAGGATCTTTATATGCTGCGTGATGCTAAACCTAAAACCTATACGTTTTCCCATAATTCCATGATATATAGATGGGGCATGAATACTTACCATCTTAGTGGCTTTGGCTTAAAAGATACAGATGAAATTAATAAGCGAATTAATCAGAGGATTCAACAAGAGAAGGGGACCATTAATCTTGTACCTAAATTTGAAAATGATTACTACAAGATGGTTAGAGAAGGTGAAGGTAAATGACAAAGGCTATTATTACCGGCATAACCGGACAGGATGGAAGCCATCTGGCTGATCTACTTTTAGAAAAGAATTATGAAGTAATAGGAGTAGCGAGAAGGTGTAGCGTAGACACAACAGAGAGAATAAAGCATCTATCTTCTAATAAAAAATTCAATTTAATCGAGGGAGACATAACAGATGTCAGTAGTGTAATAAATATATTTAAAGATAACGATAATGTAGATGAAGTCTACAATTTAGCAGCACAGTCACATGTAGGAACTTCTTTTAAACAACCAGCACTGACTTGGGACATTACAGGCAAAGGATGCCTTAATCTCTTACAGTCTTTAGTAGACTTAGATATGCGACATGTTAAATTTTATCAAGCTTCATCCAGTGAGATGTTTGGTAGCAACTATGATACGGATGAAAACGGAGTGAAGTATCAAAATGAAAAAACTAAATTCATGCCTAATTCTCCTTATGCAATCGCTAAGTGTGCTGCTCATCATGCTGTTCGCGTATACCGCGATGCTTACGGGCTACATGCTAGTTGTGGTATTCTTTTTAATCACGAAGGACCACGAAGGGGAGAGAACTTTGTTACGCAAAAAATAATTAATTGGATAGCTAATTTTAAAAAATGGTTGGCATACAGTTCTTTAGATGATTTTCCGATTGATTACACATCAGATCATATAGTCATACACAGAGAAAGCTTTCCTAAATTGAGACTAGGAAACCTTAAAGCCTCAAGAGATTGGGGGTATGCTGGAGACTATGTAAATGCCATGTATCTCATACTACAGCAAGGTCAAGCAGATGACTACGTTATATGCACTGGAAAAACATTTACAGTAGAAGACTTTTTACACGAAGCGTTCTTGTATGTAGGAATAGAAGATTGGAAAAATTTTATAGTTATAGACAAGAAATTTTATAGACCATGTGAAGTAGACTACTTGAGAGGGGATTACTCTAAAGCAAAAAAAACTTTAGGATGGAAGCCAACAAAAGACCTACAAGGATTGGTTAAAATGATGCTGGATGCAAAACTTTAAGATATACACAGATTTGTCGGATATTTATCTAGAGGTAAAAGTATTAGATGTTAAAGAGCTAAGAGAACCTTTTGATATAATATTCTTAGAATCAGACAACCCGGATGATGCATGTCACGAAGTTGTACAACGTTACATTAAAGCTGTGATGAGTAATTCTCAGACAATAGAAGATAGAATCATATGTGAAAAAATAAAAAAATTTTTAAGAATAGATAGAATAGAACCTTTATGAGAAACTACGATGACGCAGATTACAAAAAGTTCAGGCTATCGGTCTTGAGAAGAGATCGTTTTAAATGTCAGATGCCTAGCTGTAAAAGTAAAAAGAACCTACATGTGCATCATATAAAACAATGGGCTAAAGCTCATTCATTAAGATATGAACCTTCAAACGGGATCACTCTTTGTAAATACTGCCATCAGCTTATTACTGGAAAAGAGATACACTACGAACAACTTTTTAGAGAAATTATAAATGAGTAAATATAAACAAGCTCCTGAATTCACAGTAATAAAAGACACTAGAGAGCAAGACGGATATTTCTTTAGTAAGTTTAACACATGCGCTGGTATGGTTGAACATAAACTAGACACTGGAGATTATTCCATAGAAGGATTGGAAGATAAGATATGTATAGAAAGAAAAGGCTGTGTTGAAGAATTGGCAATTAATCTTGGTCAGAAAAAACATGCATTCATGAACGAAATAGAAAGAATGGCTCCATTTCCTCATAAATATATAGTCTTAGAATTTTCTGCCGAAGATTTGCTTAAGTTCCCTAAAGATACTAGAATACCAGTTAAGAGCAAAGCATCTCTTAAAATAACTGGTAAATATATGTTGAAGTGCTTAGTAGAATTTGAGTTATACAATGACGTACACGTATTGTTCTGCGGAGATAAAAAAACAGCATTCCTTGTTGTTAGCAGTATTTTCAAGCGAATTAATGAAATGTATACTATCGGGAGAAAGACATAACATGAATAACTATAATAACGATAAATTATATGATCTTCATAACTATGGTTGTAATGTTAAAGCTAGAGAAATATTTTTACACAATCACTACGGAAATAACGATGAAGACAATCCGGGTGTAGAATACAAAATGTCTAACACATTCATCAAGAACATACGAACACTAGACCAAGAAAACGATAATAGCATTATCATACACATGCACAGCGTTGGTGGAGAGTGGGCTGATGGAATGGCTATTTATGATGCCATTACAATGTGTAGATCTCATGTAACAATAATAGTATATGGTCAAGCGGAGTCTATGAGTAGTATAATACTACAGGCAGCAGATACGAGAATCATGACGCCTAACGCTTACTTCATGTCTCATTATGGAAGTACTGATGCTGGAGGTGATTACCTAAACGTACAGAATTGGGTTAAATATGAAAAACAAATTTGTGATGTAATGATGAACATATATTCATCTCAATGTGTTGATGGACAATATTTTAAAGAATTGGGTTACAATCAAGATAAAGTAAAAAGATTTCTTTACAGAAAGCTTAAAGCTGGAGATTGGTACATCAATGCGTCAGATACAGTTCTATACGGGTTCGCAGATAAGGTATTAACATCTTGGCAAAAGCTAAATTAAAAAAAATTGACGAAGCATGGCTAGGTTTAGATTCGATTGAAACTGATTTTTTCAATCCTATGTCTATACTAAATGTTCATGATGATGATTTTAATATCAAGCTTGCTTGGTTAATGACTAGGCCAGAATACTTATCTTTTCTTACGCACCAAATATTAGGAATACAGTTATTACCTTCTCAGGCTTTATTTTTAAAAGAGATATGGAACCGTAAGTTTCCTATGCTGATAGCAAGTCGAGGTTTTGGCAAATCTTTTATGCTATCTTTGTATGCTGTTCTCAGAGCTTTAATATTGCCAAAAAGAAAAGTAGTTGTTGTAGGCGCTGCGTTCAGACAGTCAAAGGTTTTATTTGAATATATGGAGACTATATGGAGAAACGCGCATATGCTTAGAGATATGTGTGATGGAGATAGTGGACCACGCAGAGATACAGACAGATGCACATTAAGATTAAATGATAGTACAGTAACATGTCTACCTTTAGGTGATGGTCAAAAGATTAGAGGTCAGAGAGCTAATGACATTATAGCTGACGAATTTGCTTCCATTCCTAGAGAGATATTTGAAAATGTTGTTGCAGGTTTTGCAGCTGTTAGTGCAGATCCGGTAGAAAACGTAAAGAGGATGGCTGCTCAGAAAAAAGCTCAAGAATTAGGAGTTGAATTACAAGAAGAACAACAGCAAGAAGTTAAGAAAGATAATCAAATTATTTTATCTGGTACGGCATATTATGATTTTAATCACTTTGCTACCTATTGGAAAAAATGGAAATCTATAATTAAAAGCCAAGGCGATCTAGGTAGGCTTAGAGAAATATTTGGAGAAGATCCTCCAGAGAGTTTTGATTGGACTCAGTATTCAATTATACGTATGCCCTATGAATTACTACCTAAAGGATTCATGGATGCAGACCAAGTAGCTAGATCTAAAGCGACCGTTCATACTGGTATATATCAAATGGAGTATGGTGCTTGTTTTACTAGAGACAGTCAAGGTTTTTTCAAGAGGTCTTTAATAGAGTCTTGTGTTGTTTCAGAGAACGGAGACATCAAAGACAAGGACGGTAACACAATTAATTTTGAAGCTTGCTTGATTGGCAATAAGGATAAAAAATATATCTTTGGTGTTGACCCTGCTTCTGAAGTTGATAATTTCAGCATTGTTGTATTGGAGATTGAACCAACGTACAGAAAGATTGTACACTGCTGGACTACAACAAGGTCAGAGCATAAAGAGAAAGTGAAGCGAGGGTATTCCACGGAGACAGATTTTTATTCGTACTGTGCTAGAAAAATACGAGACCTAATGAAACTATTTCCTTGTGTGCATATAGCTATGGATGCTCAAGGTGGTGGAGTAGCCGTCATGGAGACCTTGCACGATAATGACAAGATGGAGGATGGAGAAGTTGCACTTTGGCCTATAATAGATGACGACAAGCCAAAAGACACAGATGGTGAACGAGGATTACATATTTTAGAAATGTGCCAATTCGCTAAGTACGATTGGTTAGCAGAATCAAATCATGGAATGAGAAAAGACTTTGAGGATAAAGCTTTATTGTTCCCTGAATTCGATCCGTTGACGTTAGGTATTTCTGAGCATCAGGATGATACAAAAAATAGAATGTTTGATACTTTAGAAGAATGTGTAATGGATATAGAAGAATTGAAAGATGAACTATCTATGATACAGATGACACAAACCACAGCTGGTAGAGATCGGTGGGATACTCCGCAAGTTGTGATAGGAACTGGAAAGAAAAGTAAGATTAGAAAAGATAGATACTCAGCTTTACTAATGGCTAATATGGCTGCTAGAATTATAGCTAGAACGCCTGAACCTGAAGCATATAGCTTCTACGGAGGCTTCGCCTCTTCCACAGAAAGATCGAACAAAGTAGATAAAAAAATGTACAATGGACCTAGTTGGTTCGCAGATGGTATGCAAGATGTGTATTAATTAATATACATTCGCATTACATTCCCATTGAGGTAAATCATGAACGATAAAGATATGATAACTTGGCAGGATGACGACTTAGTAGGCAAGGAAGATGCATTTTCTAAGTTCTCAGACAATGTAAATGAATACGCAGGATTGTCTAAAAGTCAAGGCAATCACTATAGACATTTTATAGATATAGAGCCAAACAGATCCGTTAAACCGGGGTTTACAGCAAAAGACTATTACGCTTTCAGGCCAGACGAATCTGTACCAAATCAGCAGCGTAGAATTATCAAGATGTGCATGGATGCTTATGATAAAGTTGGTATTATTCGTAATATCATTGATCTTATGGGTGACTTTGGTAGTCAGGGAATACAGATAGTCCACAGGGATAAGACTGTAGAAAAATTCTATCAGCAATGGTTCCATAGCGTAAATGGGAAAGAAAGATCTGAAAGATTTCTTAATAACTTATATAGGTGTGGAAATGTGATTGTATACAGGAGCTACGCGAATGTAACACCGCAGCTAAAAAATTACATGAAAGCTTTATCTTCAGACATAAAGGTTGAAGTACCCAGCGCTACTCCTAATGAAATACCTTGGAGATATAACTTCTTCAACCCACTTACTGTAAAAATGAAAGAAGGCAATCTTTCGTTGTTTATGGGTCTACAGAATCACACCATCAGCACTAACTCTTTCTTTGATAAGTTCAAGTCTGGCGAAATACCAAATCATGTTCTTGAATCTTTGCCTAAGAATATAAAACAAAGCTTACTTAGAGGCGAGAAGGAAATACCTCTTGATCCAGAACGCTTATCTATGTTCTACTACAAGAAGGATGATTGGAGACAGTGGGCAAACCCTATGATTTATGCTATTTTAGATGATATTGTAATGCTTGAGAAAATGAGGCTTGCAGATATGTCCGCACTAGATGGTGCTATATCTAATATTAGGCTTTGGACTCTTGGTAATTTAGATCATAAGATCTTACCTAATAAGGCAGCTATTAATAAACTTAGAGATATTCTTGCTAGCAATGTTGGTGGAGGTACTATGGAACTAGTTTGGGGTCCAGAACTTTCTTTCCAAGAGTCTAGCAGTGATGTATATAAATTCTTAGGTTCTGAAAAATACAACTCTGTCCTTAACAGTATATACGCTGGACTCGGAGTTCCTCCTACTCTTACTGGAATGGCTAGTAACGGTGGGGGATTTACAAACAACTTTATATCTCTTAAAACTCTTCTAGAGAGATTGCAGTATGGCAGGGATCAACTAATTCGTTTTTGGGCCAAAGAATTAGAAATAGTTAGAAAGTCTATGGGCTTCAGGTATAAAGCTCATATACAGTTTGATCAAATGACTTTATCTGACGAAGCCGCTGAAAAGAACCTTCTTATACAGCTTGCTGATAGAGATATTATTAGCAATGAAACTCTTCTGGAAAGATTTAAGGAAATACCTCAGATTGAAAACATTAGATTAAAAAGAGAAGTTAATAAAAGAGATGTTGTTGGCCCTCCTAAAGCGAGTCCGTATCATAATCCTAATCATGACCAAGATTTGGAAAAGATGGATAAGCAGGGTCAAATCAATCTTAAGCAAGAAAAAGAAAAACAAAAATCTGTTAAGCGTAACACTAATACAGATATCAAAGATAACGGAAGACCGCCAAACAGTTTAGATAATGGTCCAAGAAAAAAACGTTCTGAAAAACCAAAATCTACACCGGGAGTTGCGGATATGTTAATATGGGCAGAGAGATCTTGGGATAATATATCTGGAATCATCAATTCAGCTTACTTAAGCTCAAACAATAAGAAGAACTTACGACAGTTGACAAAGGCTGAAATAAAAGATTTAGAGCATCTTAAATTACAAATATTTAGCAATATGCTGCCATATGAAGATATTGATGACAAAATTGTTTTAGACAAGCTAAAAACTAAAAATAGTATATCTAAAGTTTTTGCTGACAAACTTTCTGAATCAAACATTAGCCTAGATAATACAAATATAGATATTTACAGAAAACATATTTTAGCTTTATTTGTTGAACAAAACATCAATTCTTAAGCTTTTAAAAACTTTTTGTGTATAAGTCTATTAGAGGCAAAAAATGAAGCTATATAAACAAGAAATCGCTGACGGCGTTGCAGATTTAGTGCAATCTAATGCTAGTATTGCATTCTGTTCCCCTGCACTTATTTCTGATCCGTCTCAGCAAGAAGAGCTAGAAAATAAGATAAAAGCTTCTAGTTCTAACCCCGATCAAATAGACTTATATTATATAAAGTCTGTACTAGTTTCTACTGGCTGGAATAAGAACGATGACGTTTTTAATGCAGACGCTACTTGGGCTGCTAAAGATACACCAGTAGACAAACAATTCAACTTAATGCACAATGAGAACAATATCATTGGACATATTACTGGCAGCTACGTCGTTGACGGGCAGGGCAGTAAAGTTGGCGATACTCAGCCAGATGATTTTGACATTATCACTGAGGCTGTGTTGTATAATAGTTGGACTGAACCAGAGAACAGAGAAAGGATGAAACAGATATTTGCTGAAATTGAAGAAGGCAAATGGTTTGTTTCTATGGAATGTTTATTTGCTGGTTTTGACTACGCTTTACTAGATGAAGGTGGTAATGCAAAACGCCTTGAGAGAAACGAGGGTTCGGCATTTTTAACTAAACATTTACGTGCCTATGGTGGTACTGGAGAATACGAAGGCTATAAAATCGGAAGATCTTTAAGAGACATTTCTTTTTCTGGCAAGGGTTTAGTTTCTAAACCAGCCAATCCAAGAAGTGTTATTCTCGATGCTAGCAGAGCGTTCTCTCTAAATAATCAAGAAACTTTAATTACTTTCCCCTTTAATGGAGATAATAACATGAGTGATATTAACCTCTTAGAGAAGCAGCTTGCAGATGTTCAAACTGAACTAGCTTCTGCTAAAGAAGAGAATACCGCACTTCGTGAGCAGGTCGAAGTTGCATCTGCGAAAGAGCAAGGCGAGGCTGTCGCAAAGCTTGAAGCGACTGTTGCGGAGAAAGAAGAAGCAATTAAGGCTCTTGAAGCCAGCGTTGCTGACAAAGAAACTTCTATTACTGAACTTCAAGAAACTCTCGCCAAAAACGAAGAAGAAATGAAGGACAAGATGGACGAGCTTCGCAAGATGAAGAAGAAAGAAGCAGATATGAAGCGAAAAGCTTCTCTTATCGAAATTGGCTATGACGCTGAAGAAGCTGATGATGCCGTTGCTTCTTACGAAGAGTTCGACGACGCCGCTTTTGAAGCTATCCTCGCAGCTGTAAAAAATGTTGAGGATATGAAGAAAAAGAAGGGTACAGTAAAGAAGGAAGAAGATAAAGACGCAGAAGCTTATCCTAAAAAGCCAACGGCGCAAGAAGCAGAAGCAGAAGAAACAGAAGCTGAAGTTGAAGAAGCTGAAGCTGAAGTAGCCGCTGAAGAAGCTCTTGAAGAAGTGGAAACAACTGAAGCTACTCTCGTTGATGCTTCCGACGAAAATGAAGAACTAGAAGCCACCCGCGCGAGTGTCGCTGAATGGCTCGAAAACAACGTACTTAGCAAATAATTAAAGGAGATATTAATTATGGCTCTAAAATCAGATAGATACGAACTCCAGACTGACATTAGTTTTTTCTGCAACTCAGAGCTAACTCGTGGTCAAGTCGTGGTGATGAATGATGGTACTGGCAGCGGCGCTGCTATGGATCAGGGCGTTGCACTCGTTAAGGCAGAAGTTGGTGATTCCGGCAGTGTTCCTGCTGGCATCCTTCTTAACGATGTGGTAAACAAGGATCTTACACGTACTCATCTTAATCAGTACAAAGATGAAGTCCAAAAGGGTGGTAAGGTTACTGTCCTTCGTAAAGGTTATGTCGTTACTAATGACATCGAAAGTGGTGTTACCCCAGCTGTTGGTAGTCCTGCATACTTGTCAGAGTCTGAAGCTGGCAAGATTGCTATCACAGCTTCTAATGCCAATAATCTAGTTGGTCGTTTCCTTTCAGCAAAAGATGCTGATGGTTACGCCAAAGTCGAAGTTAACCTTCCCTGATCAAAACAATTAATAAGGAGAATATTAATATGCCTACAAATGAAAGACCTAGTGAAGAATTCATCAGTCTCCTGCGTAAATCAGGTGATGGTGATGTAAACGTAGCACAAGCTGCACAGCGAGAATTCGCTAAAGCTCTTGAGCTACCACTCCGTAAGGGTGTACTTGTTGGAAACATTCTTGGTGACATTTTTGAAACCATCAATGTAGAAGCTGGTTCAACCACTGAATTTCCTCTGGACCTCATCAGTCCCGGCCTTGAAGGTGAGCATGTAGCTTACACGAATCCCGGTCACGGTAGAGTGCCAGAACGTGCAGTCGAAAGCGATTACGTCATGATTCCTACGTACAGTGTCGCTTCTTCTGTTGACTACCTCCTCCGCTATGCTCGTGAAGCTCGCTGGGATGTAGTAGCCAGAGCCATGCAAGTCATGGAAGCTGGTTTTGTTAAGAAGATGAATGATGACGGATGGCACACGCTTCTCGCAGCTGGTGTGGACCGTAACATTCTCGTCTTCGACGGTGACGCAACCGCTGGTTTGTTCAGCAAGAGACTTGTTTCTCTTATGCAGACTGTTATGCGTCGTAACTCTGGTGGTAATAGCGCTTCAGTTGGTCGCGGTCGCCTAACTGATATCTACGTTTCACCAGAAGCTCTTGAAGATGTTCGCAACTGGGGTCTTGATCAAGTTGACGAAGTTACTCGTCGTGAGATCTATTCCGCTCCAGAAGGTGGCGCACCAATTACTCGTATCTTTGGTGTTAATCTTCATGATCTTGACGAGCTTGGTGAAGGTCAAGAATATCAAACGTTCTTCACTAGTGAGCTTGGTGGTCAAGTTGAGCAGGCTGGCAGTGACCTTGAACTCGTTGTTGGTCTTGATCAGTCAAGCAATGACAGCTTCGTTATGCCTGTTAAGGAGCAGCTTCAGGTCTTTGAAGACCCAACGCTCCACAGACAGCAAAGAGCTGGATATTACGGCTTTGCAGAGCTTGGCTTTGGTGTTCTAGACAATAGAAGAATCCTTCTTGGCTCATTCTAGTCTGTTTTTCTAGTCACTCACATTGAGCCACCTTCTCTCGCAGGAGGTGGCTTTTTGTGTATATACTTATAGCTTTTGATCAGGATTTCTTTCAAGGGAGACTAAAATGGCCGCATTATCGGACTATCTAGAAAATAAACTTCTTAATCATATCTTTAGAGATGAGGCTTATCCCCAGCCTACTGATATCGCAATAGCTTTGACTAGCGGTGTCCCTTTGGATTCTGACAGTGGAGAAACTTTGCCAGAACTGCCAAGTGCAATAGGGGGAAATAGTACTAATTATACAAGACAACAAGTTGGTAGAGGTGCTGATTTTTGGAAAGATGTTGGCGTATCAAATACTCCATATGCTGTATATTACCCTACTAGTGTAGCTGCAACAAGTGGCTATTACTATCCATTATACGTTAGTCAAACTGCTGCTAATGCAGCTGCTGCAACTACATCTGATACAACTGTTAACACGCATACATTTGATGAGTTCCCCGGAGTGACTTTTTATACTCCTCGCTCTGAAGAGAAAAAAGCTCAAGAAACAAATCCAAGCTATCCTTTATACGAAGGAAATGGGTTTATACAAAACAAAGAACAGATAATATTCTCATCAGCCCATACTGATTGGGGATGGGTTTCTGGCGTTGCAATTGTTGATGATTCTACATATGGATCTGGTAATATGCTTATGTACGCAGAGCTTACTAACCCAAGGTACGTTTACACAGGAGACAATATAAAATTTGAAATCGGTTCTCTCGAAATATGCCTAAAGTAGTGAACAATGATAATATCTAAATCCACGCTCCTAAATAATATATTATCAGAGCTGTCTGATAATTCTACCGGAAAAATCTCGCCTAGAGATATTAGGCATAATTTGGTAGACATTATTGATTCTATACATCTTCTTACTGAAGATAGTAATATAGAATCTTTAAATCTTGGTACTCCAGACATTAGATCTGTTAGAGTTGGTTTATTAAGCTTGGATAGTCTTAATCTAGACGGCTATACTTCTACAGATAATATTGCAGTTGGTTACGCTGCTTTAAAATCTAGTTACCAAACTAGAAGAAATACAGCTGTTGGTTCTTATGCATTAAGTTGTAATATTCATGGAGATGCCAACGTAGCTTTAGGATACAATGCTTTAGCTGGAAACACAACTGGCTACTCAAACGTTGCCCTTGGCACTCACACTCTTAATAATAATAAAAGAGGTAATTTTAATATTGCCATAGGTAACGCCGCTGGATATTACATTGGCCCCGATGATGATTATAAATTTTATCTTGCTTCACATCCAATTGATGAATCTTACATATGCGATAATCCAAACGGTGCTAATCTTACACCCTTGATGTATGGTGACTTAAGTAGTAATGTGTTGGGTCTAAATACAAATTCTCTACATAGTAATTCTACTTTGCAAGTCGGAGGGAACGTATCGCCTTCTATAACTAATTCATTTACTTTAGGTGTTTCTTCTTATGTGTGGAGCAGTGGTTATATAAGCACTGTTTTAAATGGTGACACCAAGGTTGTCTTAGACACAAACGACCTGACATTGACATCTAATGATAATATAATTCTTAATTCTAGCGGTATATATTTAAACTCAAATGAAATAAAATTTGGCGGTCATTTATTACCAGATCAACATGGAACTCATAATCTTGGAAGCATAGACAAAAGATTTAATAAAGCCTATTTTGAAGAGTTACTTACTGATTATGTTACTGCTTTACAAAAATCTTTCTTTTCTAACAAAACATTATATTTAGCTTCTAGCGGAGAGTGGGCAATAGACGGTGGCGGTCCTTCGTCTCTTTATGAATACTATCCATGCCCTAGTTCACCTGATCCCGTTGCTATACTAGATGATGATGAAATTGATGGAGGAGGATTGGTTTTACAGTCTACGTCAGATCAATATAAGTTTGTCTTTAAATCAACTGATGATGTTTGTGGTTCTACACAGCGTTGGTATTCCAACATTGGACTAGAGATTTCTGGTGTAAATTCATACCTAAAGACACCATCTGTCATATCTACAGATTCTTTGAATTGTTACGGTATATTCATGTCTGGTGAGCAAGTTTTCTTTGCTCAGAAAGATCTTTATGATAATAACCATAATATTGCTGGTGATGGTCAAATAAGTTTTTACGCTCCTTCTGGTGGAACTCAATTAGATGAATTTATAATTTCTCACGCTTCAGTAGAGTCTGGAGTTGATATTTCTCAAAGATACCTATCATCTGCGCACCCTATTGAGCTAGAAGATGGAAAGCAAAAACTTACAGGTTTTGAAACTAAATATTTTGACGAAGAATTAAACTCTAGATTAGTTACTAGATCGTATAGTAATAGTTCAAAATCCAACAATCATATTGTATTAATGAACCAAGGTGAGGGATGTGTTGGTATAAATAATTTCACTGCAAATGGACAAGACTTAATTGCAGAAACTATTTTTAACGTAAGAAGTTCAAATGATGCAATTGCCAGAGTAACAGCTGAAAATGACGCTAGCTCTATTGCTGCCCTACAGTTATTCGCTCCACAGAACTGCGCTAATAGTGGTGTTGAAATATTTTATCAAAACAATAGTGGAATATTTGGTCTAAATATTTTTGACAATTTCAACAAACATGAAGTATTACATTCTGACAATGGAGATTATCTTGGTATATATGCAACTTCTGGAACTGGCGATTTAGTAACAATTGGTAATGAGACCTATACAAACGCAAGTATTGCTTTATATGAAAGAAGTTCTACTCCATCTAATCAAGCTCTATACGGAAAAATTTATGTATCCAATAAAGATTTTGCTGGACAAAGCCAAACTTTAAACTTTATGGATGATGAGGGAAATAATTTCAATTTAGTTCGTAACGCATCAGATAGTATTGATGGTTTGATCTACTCTGAAAATGGTAATACGTTTGGCGGTTTAAATTGTCCAGACGCTAGAGGTGATACACCAAATGCTTCAAACAACACTGCGTATGGAAACTATGCATTAAATGATATTACTAATGGAGACTGTAATACTTTTTATGGATACAACGCTGGTAGTACAATAACTACTGGCTCTCAAAATGTTGGCATTGGTTGTGATGTTATGATAAATGCCAGTGGCGATGTTTCAAACAATATAGTTATTGGTCCAAATGGAATGGGACGAGGTTTAGGTAGCAATCATAATTTATTAATAGGATCTTCTCATGGCTCGCCTTTGATTACTGGTAAATTGGGACCAAGAATTAGTGACAAACGAGTAGATATTGTAAACGGCTCATTTAACGTACAGTCTTTGGCTCGAATATTACAGCTAACTGGCGAGAAGATAGAGATACAAGATTTCTCAGGATCTGATTATCCAGACGAAGATTTTTCTGTTTCATTCGCTGGCAACGAGAATAGTGACTTGATGGTTTGGAATCACAATTCAAACCCCTTTCAAACTTTATTTAGTTATAAAACTTTTAACCCGTCAAGACCTTTCGTAGAAGTCAAAGGTGACGTAAGGGTTAAAGGAGCTGTAGCATTTAGAGATGGCAGCTTTATGGAAAGCGCTTCTGAACTAAATAGCGTAGGACCAGCTTTAGATAGATTAAATAATATCTTTATCGAAGGAGTTTCATTAGAAAATATAGATCCAGCATCCAGTATAGAGTCTCCCACTCAGGGTATTGTGAAAAATAGATTAGGTGGAATAGAACACGTTATTACTAACAGAGATCCTCATTCCAAAATTAAGAAAGGTGACTATATAATAGCTATTAAGATTGGTCAAGAATACAGACCAATTTGGATTAGCAACGAATCATCTTCTTGCACATGTTGTACTAAATGATATGGGAAACTGTAAAAGGACTTTAGAATGGGAAGACCTAAACATCATTGCGATAAACCAGAAGATCCATACATACAGTTTGTTGCAACTACAACAACTACAACAACTACTAAAAGTCCTGTAGAAGAACTTGGATTAATTAAGTATCCAGTTGATTCTAATTGTCCTACATTTGAAAACCAAACTGTTTTAGATTACTTTAAGCCTAAGTCTATATCTTTAGGTGCTGCTGGTAATTGTCAGTTTACTTTGTTTGAGCCAAAATCAAACGATTTATCTAAAAGCTGTATTATTTCACTAGATTTTTGTGAACAGCTGGTTTCTTCTAATAGGTTAGTCACCAGACCTATATGGTACTGCTTAAATGCTCAAAGTCAAATGCACGTTCTTTCTGGTCAAGTTGATATTACTGACGGAGAGGAATGTGACTGCGAAGACACTCTACCACGAGCCACTACAACTCAACCGCCTTTATAGATATAAAATTAATGAAAAAAAGAGTTTACAACAATAATGGAGTGTATCTTCCAGTTGCCAACATTCACGTTGGCGGCGGTTGTGATGATGTAATTTTATCTATAGAAAATGATTCTGAATTTAATTTTACTATAGTTGACAGAATGTT
>MDTB01125984.1_pt1 | contig 15395 bp, 11 predicted proteins | sample 811161 | NCBI WGS metagenome assembly MDTB01 (sample SAMN05326650, study PRJNA326480) | marine metagenome | isolation source: seawater | place: Mediterranean Sea | collected 2009 | reverse complement strand
CTCAAAAATAAGCCTGAAGCAGAGGAAATTAAAGAAATGAGAGACCAAGAGCAAAAACATTTAGATACTTTTGATGCTCTTCTAAATGAGCATAAAGTTCGACCAAGTTTTTTTACACCCTTATGGAATAGTGCTGGCTATTCTCTAGGAATAATCTCTGCACTAATGGGCAAGGAAACTGCAATGGCTTGTACTATAGCTGTTGAAGAAGTCATTGGAGAACACTACAAAAGTCAAGCAGAAGCTTTAGAGAAATCAAACCCAAAGTTATCTAAACTCCTGAGAGAGTTTGCTGATGAAGAACTTGAACATGCTGACATAGCAGAAAACCACGATGGGAAAAAGGCTCCAGGATATAAATTTTTAAGATTTATAATTCAGAGTGGATGTAAAGGTGCTATTAAAATTGCAGAAAAAATCTAAGTGTCTGTTTCTAATTCAGTATCCCAATAAAGATAATCTCTCCAACTTTCATGAAGATAGTTAGGTGGAAAAGCTCTGCCATTTTCTTGAAGCATCCAAGTATTAGGTTGGATAGGTTTTTGAAATAAAGATAAACCAGACTCCTCAATACTTTTATTACTTTTTTTAAAATTACATTTTTGACAAGCAGTAACAACATTATACCAAGAAGTTTTCCCTCCTCGCGATTTAGGGATCAAATGATCAAATGTTAACTGGTTTGACGGTAAACTTGTATTACAATATTGACATGTAAAACCATCTCTTAAAAAAACATTAAACCTAGTAAAAGCAGGTGACCTTGACTGAGGAACATAATCTTTCAAAGCTATCACAGATGGAAGTCTCATTTCAAAACTTGGAGAGTGAATGACCTCCTCATATTCTGACAAAATATTAACCCTATCAAGAAAAACAGCTTTAACTGTATCTTGCCACGACCATAGGGAAAGAGGGAAATAACTCAATGGACGAAAATCTGAGTTCAGAACTAAAGTAGGAGAATATGAAATAATTTTGTGCAATTCACTAATTAAAAATTAATATTTATATATTATTAACAATATAATTATAAATATTTTGTTACAAATAAAATTTATTTTAAATTTTCTGAAATAAAGTTTTTAGCACTTTCAATTCCCTGTATATTTATTGAATGAGCCAAATTATCTAATGATAATTTCTCCGCAGAAATGTTTAATTCTAATAATTTATTGTAAGAGTAATCTAAAAATTGATGAGGAACAACTTCATCTTCCTTACCATGAAGTATCAAGAAAGGAGTATCATTTTTTTTGTAATTCTTGAATTTTTCATCAAAAAGTAAAATACCTGAGAATGCAAGTACTCCAGCCAATTTCTTTTTATAATTAAGTCCAATATGCATAGCCATTGTTGAGCCTTGACTAAACCCTAATAAAAAAATTTTTGATGATGATATTTTGAACCTTGAAATACATTCATCGATAAATTTCATTATAAGTTCTTCAGAAAATGTCAAATCAAGTAAAGAGGTTTTTTCTAGATCATTTTTTATTTCAAACCATTGCCTACCATAAGGGTTAGCGCTACAAACATCTGGTGCATTTGGTGATAAAAAAACCATGTTTTCGAAATTTTTTGCAAACTCAGGCGCAATTTGAATTAAATCATCGCCATTACTACCCCAACCATGAAGAAGAATACATGCAGATGTTATATTGTTATTATTGATTTTATATTCTGGTCCAGTTAGTTTCATGATTTTCTCTTTAATATTGTTATTATTATTCATATAAATTATTTATTATGAATACATCACAGAAGATTACAACTAGATTTGCTCCATCTCCAACAGGTTTTCTTCATATTGGTCATTTAGCTTCAATTATTTTCGCAAAAAATTTTTCCATGAAAAATAATGGTGAAATGATTTTAAGAATTGAAGATATAGATTTCACTAGATGTAAAAGTCAATACGCAAAAAATATAGTTGAAGATTTAAATTGGTTCAATATTTCATATAGAAAAACTGCTGATCAATCAAAAAGATTAAATACCTACAAAGAAGCATTAAAATTACTAAAAGATAAAGGATTGGCTTATCAGTGTTGGTTAACAAGATCTGAAGCTAATAACATTTTATCTGCTCCACATAATCTTAATAAAAGCATTATAGACTCTGATCTTTTGATTAGTAATACTGAAATTAATTTAAGAAAAAAAAATGGTTTTATGCCTGCATGGAGGATAAGGTTGGAAAAGGCAATAACATTAATTAATAAATCTAAAGAAAATCTCTCATGGTTTGATTTGAACAAGGGTGAAATAGAATTAGATCTTGAAAAGTATGGTGACTTTATAATTGCCAGAAAAGATATTTCTACAAGCTATCATTTGTCTGTAACTTTAGATGATGACGCAGATTGTATTAATCACATCACAAGAGGAGAAGATTTGTTTGAGTTTACGCACATTCATAGATTGCTTCAAATTATTTTTAATTTAAAACAAACTAAATGGTTACATCACCCACTAATAAAAAATTTAAATGGAAAAAAAATCTCCAAAAGAGATAATGAGTATTCTTTACATTCTTTAAGAAAAAAAGGTATGACTTCAATGGAAATAATCGCACTTACAAAAGATGCAATGAATAAAAATGGATTTCAAAAATTTTAAAATAATTTAAGTTCCGTAAATTCTATCTCCTGCATCTCCTAATCCAGGCAAAATGTATCCTTTTGAATTTAATTCACGATCCAAAGACCCAGAAACTAATCTTACATCCGGATGTGCCTTTGTAAATTTTTCTAAGCCTTCAGGCGCTGCAAGAAGACACATAAATGTTATTGATGAGCAACCAGTATTTTTGACTATGTTTGTTGCAGAGATTCCACTTCCTCCGGTAGCTAGCATTGGGTCAACTATAATAACTGATCTATTATTCATTTCTTTTGGTAAGTTTTGATAGTATCCAACTGGTTCTAGTGTTTCATGATCTCTACTCATACCCAAAAAACCTACTGCTGCTTGAGGAATTATCTTTAAGATACCGTCGAGAAGTCCATTTCCAGCTCTTAAAATTGATATTACTGCAGGTTCTGGCTGTTTTAAAAAATCGCCATCCATACTCTCAAGAGGGGTTTCAATATTTTTTCTGATTGTTTTAAGAGACCTAGTAGCCTCAACACCTAAAATTATTCCAGCCTCTCTCATTAATTCTCTGAAAACTACTGATTCAGTGTTCTTATCACGCATCAGTGATAATTTATGTTTTAATAATGGGTGATCTAAAATATCAATATTTTTTTGTGTATCATTCATAAATTTTTCCTTAAGTAATTTTTTATAAAATAACAAAAAAAGATTTTGAATTACAGAAAAGAAAGTATTATTATAAAAATTGTTATAACAGATGACATATAGAGTTTTTTCTTACTAATTAACTTAATTCAAATTCAAGGTTTCTAAATGAAATTTAATTTATCAAAATTTAATTTATCTTATTTGTGGGCAATATTAATTGCAATCGCAATAATAGGATGGATGTTTTCTGATGATTTTTTTAGGAATAGTGAAAATAATATTATTGAAGAAAAGACTTCATCAAATATAACAAACAATAAAAATGAGGGACTGATTGTAAGAGCTCTTAAGGTTAAAAATACTACAATTAATAATGAAGTGAGATCAAATGGATATACTGAACCTGAGTATGAAATTACTTTGTCTTCTGAAATTGGTGGTAAAATTAGTGAGATTATTTTAGCCGAAGGTTCAAATATAGATAAAGGTAATGTAGTTCTTGAAATTGATACTGGAACTTTAAAACAAAGGATTTCAGCTGCAAAAAGAAAAATTAAAGCTAGTGAAGCTACTTTAAAAGCTAATAAAAAAAGCCTGGATGTTTCAAAAAAGGTTTTAGAGGGTACTCTTGAACAAGAGCTAATAGCAGCAAAAGCAAATTTAAAATTAGCAGAAAAAAACTTAAGTATTGCTCAAAATTTGGCAAAAAATAATTTCTCATCTGAACTTGAAATAGCTAAATATAATTCAGAATTTGAAAATGCCAAAGTAAGGTTAGCTATATTAGAGAATCAACAAAATTATAATTCTGAATTAGATCTAGAGAATAATATTGCTAGTCTGGAAAATGCTAAATATGATTTAGAAAATTCTAAAGTTATTTTAGCTAACTTAGAAAATGATTTAACAAATTCTAAAATAGTTTCACCAGTATCTGGAAAACTTGAAAATTTATTTTATGACAAAGGTGAATTGATTTCAGCGAATACTCCTGTTGCCAATATTTTAGGACTAGAAAAAATTAAATTAGTAGTTAAAATTCCTCAATCTGAAATAATGTCTGTTGAAGTTGGAAATACTGTTTTAATTACTCTTGATAATGGAGAAAAATACGAAGGATTAGTAAATAAAATTTCATCGATTGCAAACCAATCTACCAGAACTTTTGATGTTGAAATTTTAATAGATAATAAATCAGGTTTTTTAAAAGGTGGTATGACTGCTGAAGCGGTTATTAACACTAACATTGCCAAAGCTTTTGCTATCTCCCCTGCACATCTTATAGTAAGTGATAATGGAGATCTTTTCGTCAAAATTGTCAAAGATAGTAAAGTATTTATGAAAAAAGTTGCTTTGATAAAAAGTATCAAGGATAAAGTTTATATTTCTGGGCTTGAAGATAATTCGATACTCCTGACTGTTGGGCAAGGTTTTGTTAGTGAAAATGAAGTTGTAAATTATAAGTTAGAGTCTGAATTGTGAATTCATTTGTAGATTTGTTTTTTTCTAGACCTTATGCAGTGCTCTTAGCATTAATAATTATTTTGTTTTTTGGAACACAGGCTTTTATAGAAATGCCTAAAGAAGCAACTCCAGATGTAGATATCCCAGTTGCTTATGTTTCTGTTGCTTATGAAGGCATATCTCCCCCAGATGCTGAAAAACTATTAGCTAAACCACTAGAAAAATATCTAAAAACTGTTGCCGGTTTAGATAATATGACATCTGCATCAACAGAAGGCTATTCATCTGTTACTCTTGAGTTTGATGCTGGAGAAAATATTGATTTAATTCTTGATGATGTAAGAGAAGCTGTTGATAAAGCAAAGTCAGATTTACCAGATGAAGCAGATGAACCAAAAATAACAGAAATTAATATTTCAATGTTTCCAGTTTTAACAGTTGCTCTTTATGGATCTCTTCCAGAAAAAAATTTAGTTTATGTGGCAAGAAAGTTAAGAGATCAAATAGAGTCCATCCCTGGCGTTCTAGAAGTAAGTATAGCTGGGGATAGAAAAGAAATTGTTGAAGTTCTTATCGACGCTAAAAATATTGAATCTTATGGATTGTCTCCAAATAATATCATTGGATTAGTCTCATCCAATAGTCAACTTGTTACAGCCGGAGCGATGGAACAAAGTGGAGGAAGACTGGTTTTAAAAGTACCAGCAGTTATTGAAGATTTGGAAGAGTTAAAAAATATGCCGATTAAAGTTGCTGATAATACAACACTTAAATTTGGAGATATTGCCTCTATTAGAAGGGTATTTAGCGATGCAAATGGTTGGTCAAGAGTAAATGGTGAAGCTTCTGTTGTTCTAGAAGTGAAGAAAAGAATTGGATACAATTTACTTGAGGTTGTTGAAGGATCAAAAAAAACTATCAATCTTTTTTTAGAAAACCAAGATCAAGATATTAGTGCTTCTTTTTTATCAGATGAATCAAAAAATGTGAAAAATATTCTTAATGAACTTGGAAATAATGTAATCGCAGCTGTTGCAATTGTAATGGTTGTGATCCTTGGCACTTTAGGATTTAGAAACGCTCTATTAGTTGGAGTTGCAATACCTGGAAGTTTTCTTCTTGGAATAATTGTTCTAAATGCATTAGGTATTACTCTTAATATTATTGTTTTATTTTCGTTAATTTTAGTTGCTGGATTATTAGTAGACGGTGTTATTGTGACAACCGAATATGCTGATAGAAGACTTTCTCAAGGTATAAGTAAAGTTCAATCTTATAAGGATGGTTCTTCAAGAATGTTTTGGCCAATTACTTCATCTACTTTAACAACCCTTATGGTTTTCTTGCCTCTTCTTTTTTGGCCAGGAATTGTAGGACAATTCATGAAATATTTACCAATAACTATGATATTTGTGCTTGTTGCTTCTCTTTTTATGGCTATAATTTTTGTACCTGTTATCGGGAGCTTAGTTGGTAAAAACCCAGAAAAAAGAAGTTTTGTAAAATCAACCGCACCAAGATTTTACAGAAATATTTTAAAATACGCCATTAAATATCCTGTTATAGTAATGATGTTAATATTTCTTTTTATATTTTCATGTTTTTGGAAATATTCTAATGCTGGATTAGGTGTATCTTTTTTTCCTGAAATAGAACCTGAGCAAGCTCAAATTCAGGTTCTAAGTCGTGGAGATTTATCTGCAATCGAAAAAGATAATATTGTTAAAAATACTGAATACCTCTTGGGTAAACCAGATGGTGTTAGAGTGGTTTATGCTAAATCAAAGCCAGCAGATTTCAATGAAGCAAGAGACTCTGTTGGTTCAGTAAGAACAGTATTTTCAGATTGGCAGGAAAGGTCTCCTGCTTCAGAAATTATAGAGGATATGAGAAAGTTGTTTTCTGACATTACAGGAGCAAGAATTAATATTGAAGTTCCTCAAGAAGGACCTGGAGGAGGGAAACCAATTAAAATTGAAGTTTTAGGAAATAATTTAAATAATGTTTCTCTTTCAATAGACGAAATAATTTCAAGAATGAATGTTATTGAGGGTTTTGTTGATATTTCTGATAGTAGACCTCTTCCTGGAACAGAATGGATGCTAGTTACAAACAGAGAAGCAGCAAATGAAAATGGTGTTTCAGTCTCTGCTATTGGGACAATGATTAAAATGTTAACAAGAGGCGTTCGATTATCTGATTATCGACCTGATGATACAGAAGATGAACTAGAAATATTATTAAGATTTAAAAAATCTCAAAGAAATCTTGATAGACTTGAAGATTTAAGAATTCCAAATAATAAAGGGGAGTATATCCCAATAAATGTTTTTACGAAATTAGAACCAAAAACTAAAACTGGAAACATTGAAAGAAAAGATGGCGTAAGATTTATGAATATCAGTGCCGATGTTGAAAAAGGCCAACTTCCAGCAAAACTAATTGAACAATTGAAAGATAGCTTAGACAATAATCCATTAAAATACGATGTGTCCGTTGAATTTGGTGGTGAAAATGAAGACATCGCTGAAACACAACAATTTTTATCGAAATCCTTTGGACTATCTATTTTATTAATGATTATGATTTTAATGATTCAGTTTAATTCTCTATGGCAAACTTTTGTAACAATGTCAGCAATTGTTCTCTCTATTGGAGGAGTTGTTTTAGGGCTTTGGTTAACGGGAAGGCCATTTGGAGTGGTAATGTCAGGTTTAGGGGTCATTGCTTTAGCTGGAATAGTTGTTAATAATAATATAGTTTTGATTGATACTTTTAATGAAATAAGGAAAAAGGGTTATGATGCACCAGCAGCAGCATTTAGGGCTGGTTTGCTTAGGTTTCGTCCCGTTGTTTTAACCGCAATAACAACAATTTTAGGTCTTTTACCAATGGTATTTGAACTTACAATTAAATTTCTAGATAGAGATATTTTAACCGGAGCTCCTTCGTCTCAATGGTGGACACAACTTTCAAGTACTATTGCTGGAGGCCTCGCTTTTGCTACAGTTTTAACTTTAGTTGCTACACCTGCACTTTTAGTATTTGGAAACTCAATGTCTAAAATATTTACTTCTAAATTGAACCCTTTTAAAATTATACCTAATTTAGTTTCATCTCTCTCAAAAAGCTCCTAGAAAATTCTAATGTCTCAAAAACCAATCCCATTAAACTGGTTAATTTTAGTCATGCTTGGATTTATTTGGGGAATGTCATTTATGGGAGTTGAAATTGCATTAGAAGGTTTTAGCCCAATGACTATAGCTGCAATGAGAATAACAATAGCTGCAATAACTTTAAATTTTTTATCGTATTATTTGGGTTATAAATTACCTAGAATTACTCAAAAAAACGGAAGAAAAATATTATTATGTTGTATAGGTATGGGTTTCTTTTCAAACCTTTTACCCTTTTCTTTGCTAAGTTGGGCTCAGATTAATGTTTCATCCAGTTTTGCTGGTATTGCAATGGCAGTGGTACCTCTAATAGTATTGCCTCTATCACATTTCCTAATTCCAAACATGAAAATGACCTTGATTAAATTTATTGGATTTTTAATTGGTTTTTTAGGTATATTAATTTTAATTGGACCAAAAAATATGTTTATATTTGAGAATAATATTAATTTAATCGCTAAAATTGCTTGTGTTTGTGCAAGTATTTGCTATGCGTTTGGATCTATAATTACTAGGTTATCACCCACCGTAAACCTAATTTCATTTTCTGCATGCTCTTTATTAATTGCTTCAATATTTATTATTCCAATAGCAATATATTTTGAAGGATTTCCAAAATATGAGAGTTGGGTATCAATTACTGGTGTTATATATTTAGGTCTCTTCCCAACAGCTATAGCAACAATATTTTTAGTTTATTTAATAAATGAAGTTGGGCCTCCATTTTTAAGTTTAGTCAATTATCAAGTTCCAGTTTGGGCAGTTTTAATTGGTTATTTCATATTAGATGAAAACCTTCCAAATACTTTTATAATAGCTCTAATCATTATTCTATTTGGTTTATTCATTTCTCAATATTCTGGAAAAGGTTATTTTAAATTAAAAGAGTAGTTAGTGATCCATTTTTCTAAAATTAACTTTTGATTATTTGAAAATTTTAAACCTAACTTGGATCTTCTCCATAAAATATCTTCTGTATTTGTTGCCCACTCATTATTAATAAGCCATTTAACTTCATTTTCAAAAAGGCCATGACCAAAATCTATACCAAGTTCTGCTTTAGATTTTATACCTTTAAATAATTTGTCTATCTCATTACCATATGCGGAAAACAATCTATCTATGACACTTATACTTAGAAAAGGAAACTTTTTAAGTAATTGTTTAAGTTTAAAATCTTTCTGTTTAACTTCAAAATTACCACCTGGAAGAGGAGAATTACTTGTCCAAGGTTTCTTTTGGGTTTTCAATAAATCTTGAATTTTAATCATAACATTTTCAGAAAGTTTTCTATATGTTGTTAATTTCCCCCCAAAAATATTTATTAAAGTTTCATTCTCCTTAGATTGAGACTCTATTACATAATCTCTAGTAATCTTTTGAGCTAACTCACTTTTATCATCATATAAAGATCTAACCCCACTAAAAGTCCAAACAATATCTTTTTTTGATAAAGTTGTTTTGAAATATAAAAAAACTAAATTAAATAAATATTTTATTTCTTGAGAAGTTATTTTTGCGTCTTCTGGTGAGCCTTTAAATTCTATATCTGTTGTACCTATAAGAGTATAATTATTTTGATAAGGTATGAAAAAAATTATTCTTCTATCAATGTTTTGAAATATAAATGCTTTATCTTCTTGGTATAATTTTGGAACTACAATATGGCTACCTTTTACTAATCTCGTTGTTTTTAAAATGTGAAATTTGTCAAAAATATTTTCAGATGAATTATTAAGCCATGGTCCCGAACAATTAACAATAGTTTTTGTCAGGATAGTAAGTTTATTAATTTTACTATTCTTCCTTCTCTGAATGTCAACTTCCCATAGATTATTTTTTTTTCTTACTCCACTCACTTTGCTGTAATTCATTATTGTTGCACCTTTAAGAAAGGCATCTCTGGCATTAAGAATTACTAATCTTGAGTCATCAACTATACAGTCTGAATATTCAAAACCAGCCTTATACTCTGTCTTCAGTAGTGAGTGAAAATTATTTAAATTTATTTTTTTAGATTTTTTTAAACTATTACCAAGATAAAGATAATCATATATTTTAAGACCAAGCCAAATTAACCATTGGTTTCGGATCTGAGAATTATTTGGTAGTATAAATTTCATAGGCTTTATAATATGTGGAGCTATATTTAATAGCTTTTCTCTTTCTATCAAAGACTCTCTGACCAACCTAAATTCATAATTTTCTAAATACCTCAGACCTCCATGAATTAATTTAGTTGACCATGATGACGTTCCACTTGCAAAATCATTCATTTCAGCTAAGCAAACTGAAAAACCTCTCCCGGCTGCATCTCTTGCTATACCACATCCATTAATCCCGCCACCAATTATAAAAATATCATAGATTTTTTTCATATTTCTCTATTTGCGTATTTTATGAATAATAATTATTTATAATTTTTAAAAAATAATATACATATTAACATTAATATTTTTACTTACAAATAATCCTAAATAATGAAAAACGAAATAATAAACTTTTTACTCCATAGACGAAGTGTTTCTGTCAAGTCTATGGTTGATGTAAATATAAGTGATAAAGATTTAGATGATATATTAGCTGCAGGTATTAGAGTGCCTGACCATGGAGCATTAAGCCCTTGGAAAATAATAACATTACGAGATGAAGCTAGACATAAGTTTGGTAGAGAGGTTGTAGTTAAAAGCTTCTTGAAAAATAATCCTAAAGCTGAAGAAGATTTGATAAATATTGAGAAAAACAGATTTAGCAGAGCACCAATTGTAATTTGTGTTTTATCATCGCCGGTAGAGAGCAAAAAAATTCCAGAATGGGAGATGCACCTCTCTTCTTCAATTGTATGTTACAATATTTTAATAGCTGCACAATCTTTAGGTTATGCAGCTCAATGGCTTACAGGATGGTGTGCTTATGATGATAATATTTTAAAAGCTCTCGGAGGAAATATTAACAAAGATAAAATTGCTGGGTTTATAAATATTGGTGGCAAAGAAAAAGAACCCTTAGAAAGAATAAGACCAGCTAGAGATAATGTTATTACTGAGTGGAAATAACTAAGATTTTATATTATTAAAAATATCAGAATTCTGGAGTCTCTACATATTTTGGATCAAAAGGAGTTCTTGTAAAAACTTCTCTTAACATTGGTTCAAAATAACTCAAAGGCTTTGTAGGGTAATCTGGATCAAATGACAATTGATCCCAATCCCTGCAAAATTTATCACAAGAGTCATACCATTTATGATTTTTAAACTTATCACGAAGATTTTTATTTATTCCTATAGATTTTCCATCATAATCCTCAGACCCAAAATAATATAATTGAAAAACTCCATGCATTTTAATTATCCATGTTACTTCCTCCCTAACATAGGGTCTAATTATAGTTGATGCTAGTTGAGAATGGTTTGCGGGAGCAAGATCATCTCCCAGATCATGAATTAGTGACGCAACTATCAATTCTATATCAGCATTGTCATTTTCTGCTCTTGTTGCAGTTTGTAAAGAATGATCAAGTCTAGTTATCTCATAACCAGGCAAAGAGTTTTTTAAGTTTTTAAGAGCTATCATCAGCCTATCAGGAAGTTCTTTAGTAAATTGCACCTCTTTTTCATGCAAAAATTCGTACTCTTCAGGACTTCCCATATCCATTCTTTTAAATTTCACTTTTTCCATATCAATTTTGTAATTTTTCTTTTGTATTTTTAAATATATGTTTATATAAAATATCGATTTCTTATTTTTTTCAAGGATAAAAAGATGATTGATAATATTTCAAAAAAGAGTGAAGAAAATGATGGGACTTTTCCTAGCCAAGCAAGAGTTGTAATTATAGGAGGAGGTTCTGTTGGATGTTCGGTTTTATACCATTTAGCTGAAATGGGTTGGACAGATGCTGTTCTACTTGAAAAAAATGAATTAACTTCTGGTTCAACTTGGCACGCTGCAGGTAATTGTCCAAATTATGTTGGCTCTTGGAGTTTGATGAATATACAATCATACTCCACTTCTCTTTACCGTAAGCTGGGTGAATTGGTCGATTATCCAATGAATTATCATGTAACTGGAGCTATACGATTAGCCCATTCAAGGCAAAGAATGGAAGAATTTCATCACGTTAAAGCTTTAGGCAAACAGATGGGTGTTGAATTTGAAATATTATCAAACTCTCAAATTAAAGAAATGCATCCTTACATCGAGACCCACGACTTAGAGGGGGGGCAATGGGACCCTCTAGATGGAGATATTGATCCTGCTCAATTAACTCAAGCTTTAGCAAGGGGTGCTAGAAATGCTGGAGCAAAAATAATAAGGTTTTGCCCAGTTACTAATGTTGAACGCAAAAATAATGAATGGATAGTTAAAACGCCTAAAGGTAGTATCACCTGTGATATAGTTGTAAATGCTGCGGGTTACAGAGCTGGAGAAATTGGAAGAATGTTTGGACGATATGTTCCTTGCGTTTCTATTGCTCATCAATATTTAATAACAGAATCCATTCCCGAGTTAGCAAACTTACCATACAAAGTACCATTAATAAGAGATCCAGATAGTTCTTATTATTTAAGACAAGAGAAAGATGGGCTTCTACTTGGTCCATATGAAAAAAATTGTAAAGCTCATTGGATAAATGAAAACGACCCAATGCCAGAGGATTTCTCATTTCAATTATATAATGATGATCTTGAAAGATTAGAATGGTATATAGATGACGCATGTAAAAGAGTGCCTTTACTTGGAAGTGTTGGAATAAAAAGAGTTGTAAATGGACCTATCCCATATGCCCCTGATGGACTCCCCTTAATTGGTCCTATGCCTGGAGTTCCAAATGCATTTGAGGCATGTGTATTTACATTTGGAATAGTTCAAGCTGGTGGCGCTGGAAAATTACTTTCAGAAATAATTATTGAAGGTGAAAGTGAGACAGACTCTTGGGCAGTTGATCCAAGACGTTTTACAGATCATGTTGATGAAAAATACTCTATAGCAAAAGCTATAGAAACTTATAGTCACGAGTATGCGATGCATTTTCCTCAGATTCAGTGGTCTGCCGGTCGGCCTTCAAAAAAGTCACCCCTTTATGAAACTTTAATATCTAATGGTGCTGTAATGGGATCATATGGCGGATGGGAGAGAGCTGACTGGTTTACTAAAAATGATCTTCTTAAGAAACCCGCATGTTCATATGATAAACAACATTGGTTTGATAGTGTCGGAAATGAATGCAAAAATGTAATGGAAAATTGTGGAATAATCGATCTTACAGGTTTCTCAAGATTTGAAGTTAAAGGAAAAGGCTCTTCAAAGTGGTTGGAGTCACTTATCACTGGGAATTTACCTAAAATAGGTAAAATTGGATTAGTATACTTCTCATCACCTAAAGGAAAAGTTTTAACAGAAATGACAGCTACATGTATTGAAGAAGATCATTATTGGTTATTATCTGGAGCTGGTGCATACTGGCATGATAGAGATTGGCTGAATATTAACTTACCTAATAACTGTGATTTTAAAATATCTGATAATACATACAAGACTGGAACATTACTAGTTACTGGTCCAAATGCTGAAAGTTTACTATCTAAACTTGCATCTATACCACTTGATAAAGACAACTTTCCTTGGTTATCAACTAAAGAGTTATTTATTAATCATATTAAATGTAGATTTTTGAGAGTTTCATATTCTGGAGAAAATGGTTTTGAAATTCATGTGAACTTTGATGATATGGATAAAATTTATTCTTTAATAATTGAAGAAGGTAAAAAATATAATTTAAATCATTTTGGAATGCTTGCTCTTGACTCCATGAGGTTAGAAAAAAGCTATCGTTCTTGGAAAAGTGACTTAACTTCGGACTATTCTTTTTTTGAAAGCGGCTTAGAAAGATGGATTAATTTTAATAAAGAAAATTTTATTGGTAGAGAAGCATTATTCAAAGAAAAAAATACTAAAGTTAGTAAGGGCTTTTTTAGTCTTATAGTTGAAAATCCAATCGATAATGAACCGTTTGGAGAAGCAGTATACTTATCCCCAGTTTATGTTGGAGAAAAATATGCTGGCCCAGTGTTATCAGCTGGATATGGTCACAGAACTCAAAATTCGATTGCTATGGCAGTCCTTGATACTGATGTATTAAAAGATTTTAATAAAGACATATCTATCGAAGTTGTAGGCAAGAAAAGAAAAGCACAACTTATTTTTGAACCTCTTTACGATCCAAAAAATAATAAATTAAGAATGTAAAATGAATATTCCTAAGCATTCTAGAGTTTTAATAATTGGTGGGGGTGTTGTAGGTTGTTCAGTTGCTTATCACTTAGGTAAAAAAGGATGGAGCGATGTTGTTTTACTGGAGAGGAAAAAGCTAACTAGTGGAACTACGTGGCATGCGGCGGGGTTAATAGCTCAATTACGGGCCACGCAAAATATGACCCGCCTTGCTAAATATAGCCAAGAATTATATTGGAACCTTGAAAAAGAAACCGGAGTTTCAACTGGCTTCAAAAGGAATGGCTCCATGACTTTAGCTTTAACTTCCGAAAGGCTTGAAGAATTAAAAAGACAATCTGACATGGCCAGAGCATTTGGGGTTGAAGTAGAAAATATTGGCCTAAATGAAATTGCTAAAAGATATCCACATTTAAAATTAGATGATGTTGTTGGAGGTGTATGGCTTCCTAAAGATGGACAAGCTGATCCAGTAAATATCACTTTAGCACTTGCCAAAGGTGCTAAAAATTATGGAGTTAAGATTTTTGAAAATATTAAAGTAAGAGATATTGTTACAAAAGATAATAAAGTTGACAGTGTTAATACTGAATATGGAGATATTAAAACTGATTTCATTGTTAATTGTGGAGGAATGTGGGGACAAGAAATTGGAAATATGTCTGGTGTTTCTGTTCCAGTTCATGCTTGCGAACATTTTTATATTGTAACTGAGCCAATCAAAGATTTAAAATCTGAACTTCCTGTACTTCGTGTACCAGATGAATGTGCATATTACAAAGAAGATGCAGGGAAAATTTTGTTAGGAGCATTTGAACCAAATTCAAAACCTTGGGGTGAGAATGGCATACCCGAAGACTTTGAGTTTGATAGCCTTCCAGAAGACTTAGATCATTTTGAACCAATACTAGAAAGAGCAATTAATAGATTCCCTTTATTAGGTCAAGCAGGTATCAAGACGTTCTTTAATGGACCTGAAAGTTTTACAGTTGATAACAGGTATTTGTTAGGAGAAGTTCCAGAAACTAAAAATTATTTTGTCGCAGCAGGCTTTAATTCTATTGGCATTCAATCTGCTGGAGGAGCAGGTATGGTTTTAGCTGAATGGATAGAAAATGGAAGACCTCCTATGGATTTATGGGATGTTGATATCAGAAGAATGATGCCTTTCCAAAAAAACAGACAGTATCTTAAATCAAGGGTTTCTGAAACACTTGGACTTTTATACGCAGACCATTTTCCATACCGACAATTTGAAACCTCAAGAAATAT
>MDTB01233581.1_pt1 | contig 15397 bp, 13 predicted proteins | sample 811161 | NCBI WGS metagenome assembly MDTB01 (sample SAMN05326650, study PRJNA326480) | marine metagenome | isolation source: seawater | place: Mediterranean Sea | collected 2009 | reverse complement strand
TACAAAGGAGGATGTTTTTATTCAAATGTTAAATCTTAGTGATTCTGTTTTTCGATTAAGTGACGGCTATTTTGACCCCTCCATTAAACCGATTATTGACTTGTGGGGAATAGGAACTATTGACCAAAATGTGCCGAAACAAGCTTCAATCGATTCTGTATTGTCTTATGTTGGATTTCAAAATGGGCTTCATTTTACAACGCTAATTCGCAATGACCATATTCTTGTTGAAAAAAAGACATCAGGTTTTAAATTGGATTTTAATGCAATTGCTCAGGGTTATTCGGTGGATTTACTCGTTGATTTTTTGCAATTACATGGGCATAACAATGTTTATGTTGAGCTTGGTGGAGAAATAAAACTATCAGGGTTAAAGAAAGGAAATAAGGAATGGAGAATTGGTATCGAAGCACCCGTTGAAAATAATACAACGGATATTCAGTCTATTCAAAATGTATTTTCAATCACGGATTGTGCGATCGCTACAAGTGGAAACTACCGCAAGTACTTTGAAGAGGATGGACAACTATATGCCCATACCATGAACCCAAGGACAGGGACTCAAAATAGACATACTCTTTTGTCAGCGACTGTCCTGTCATCTTCTTGTGCTTTATCAGACGCCTTAGCGACCTATTTTATGGTTGTTGGACTAGATGCTACAAAATCTTTTGTTGAGAGCAATAAGGGATTGGGAATAGAGATTTACCTCATTTATTCAGAAGATGGTAAGTTTGGAAGTTATTGTTCTCCTAGTTTACTAAACACTCAACAAGCGCCTAATTCATAGTGCGCTGTCAGTAACTCTTTAGAGCATTTTGTTTTTGGTGCTTATTTGATTTTTATTTTGGTCGAAAGTGGATTCATGAAAGTACATTTTATAGCGATAGGAGGGAGCGCAATGCACAATTTGGCGATTGCATTGAGCAGAAAAGGAGTTGATGTGACTGGTTCTGACGATGAGATTTTTGAGCCCTCAAAATCACGCCTAGAAAAGCAAGGTATATTGCCAGAGGTCATAGGTTGGAATGCGCAATATATTGACCACACGATTGATGCGGTGATTCTTGGAATGCACGCTAGAGAGAATAATCCCGAATTATTGAGGGCTAAAGAAATGGGTATTCCAATCTATTCATACCCCGAATATCTTTATGAGCAAAGCAAAGCGAAAAAACGCATTGTGATTGGAGGAAGTCATGGAAAAACCACCATTACCTCTATGCTTCTTCATGTTTGCAAAAAACAGAAGCTAAATGTTGACTATATGGTGGGTGCACAGCTCGATGGCTATGATTGTATGGTGAAATTGACAGATGAGGCGGAATATATGATCTTAGAAGGTGATGAGTACTTGAGTTCTCCCATCGACAGGCGGCCTAAATTTCATTTATATCAGCCACATGTTGCCTTGATTAGTGGAATTGCATGGGACCATATAAATGTATTTCCAACATTTAAAAATTATGTTGACCAATTTGATATTTTTTGCTCTGTAATAGAGACGAATGGTAGCTTAATCTATAATAATGAAGATGAGGAGGTAAATGTTATTGCAGAAAAATATAAGGATGAATTGAATCTTCAGCCATATGGTGTACCCAGGTTTGAGGTAAAGAAAAATGGAACAATTGTAGCGCATAATGAACAACATTATGCACTAGAAATATTTGGCAGCCACAACCTGCAAAACATGATGGGTGCCATGCACCTAGCAGGACATTTGGGTATTGATAATGAAACCTTTTTGACATCGATGTCGGATTTTACTGGTGCTGGAAAAAGATTACAAAAGGTTGTTGAGAATGATGCTTTTGTGATGTTTAAAGATTTTGCGCATTCGCCGTCAAAATTAAAGGCTACCACTCAAGCGGTGAAGGAACAATACTCTAAGCGAAAGGTAATTGCATGTATGGAGCTACATACGTTTTCATCTCTGCGGAAAGATTTTTTACCTTTCTATAAAGGTTGCATGGAATCTGCTGATCACGCTCTGGTATACTACAGTCCACAGGTAGTTGCGCACAAGAAATTAGAACCACTCTCTATTCAAGATGTTGAAGAAGCATTTGGTGGTAATATTGTTGTAAAGAATGCTACAGAAGATGTTTTGTCTTTTATTCACACATTGAAAAACGACAATACAGTCTTATTGATGATGTCCTCCGGTAACTTTGACGGAATAGATTACGAAGCGCTTGGTGAGGAGCTATCAGATTGATCCTTAAAAATCACTTTTCTAAATATGAGAGAAATCAATAGGCTATTGAGTGTTGAATAAATAAGTAGTCCCAGTAGAGTAATGGTCATCGTGAATTGCGCTGAATAGTACTGACCAATACTGCTAAGTACTTGGCTGCGAATTTCATCACTGCTGCTATTCTCCATGTCTGGGTTGGATTTTCTCAATTCCTCAACTTTTGACTCATCCTCAAGAAGTAATTCCATCTCGCTGATTTTTGAAGTGTTGAATTCAGGGTATATGGAATGATAATAGAAATAGATAAACCCACTGACTATGACCGTATAAATTATGCTTGATACCATTCCTGTTTTTACATCATCAAGTAGGTTAGCACTGGCTTGTGCTCTTTTTTTGATGTACAAGGCTATGCAAATAGCCAAGGTAACAAAAAGCATATTCGCAAAAATAAAAGGCTTGAGATCAATCAAGAAAAGTTGAAAATTAAATGCAACTAGCTTTAAAATGATCCAAATAGCGGCAAATCCGATACCGATATTAATTGATCTTTTCATACTAGCTATTCATCGAGATCAAGAACTCCTCATTAGAAACTGTATTTTCCATATGATTCTTTAGGAATTCCATCGCTTCAACTGGGTTCATGTCTGCAATGAACTTTCGCATCAGCCATATTCTTTGGAGCACATCTTTACTAAGTAAAAGATCTTCTCTTCTAGTTCCTGAAGCGGTTATGTCAATTGCTGGATAGATTCTTCTATTTGATATTTTACGATCCAGTTGGAGCTCCATATTACCGGTTCCTTTGAATTCTTCAAAAATAACCTCATCCATTTTAGATCCCGTTTCAGTCAGCGCAGTTGCTAAAATTGATAGAGAACCACCATTCTCAATTTTCCGAGCCGATCCAAAGAATCTTTTTGGTTTGTGTAGTGCGTTCGCATCGACACCACCAGAGAGGACTTTTCCTGATGCAGGCGAAACAGTATTGTAGGCCCTCGCCAATCTTGTAATAGAGTCGAGAAGTATACACACATCATGTCCGCACTCCACCATTCGTTTGGCTTTTTCCAATACAATGTTTGCAACTTTTACATGTCGATCAGCAGGTTCATCAAACGTTGAGGCAATTACCTCTGCTTTTACACTTCTCGCCATGTCCGTGACCTCCTCAGGTCTTTCATCAATGAGTAGCACAATAAGGTAAGTTTCAGGATGGTTTGCAGCGATTGCGTTCGCAACATCCTTAAGTAGCATAGTTTTACCTGTTTTCGGTTGTGCTACAATCATTCCTCTTTGTCCTTTACCTATTGGACAGAATAAGTCCATAATTCTCGTGGAAAGTGAATCCTGTTTATGACCTGTCAGATTGAATTTTTCCGAAGGGAACAAAGGGGTTAAATATTGAAAAGGAACTCTGTCTCTTATATATGATGGATCTCGACCATTGATTGATTCAACACGAACCAATGGAAAGAATTTTTCACCCTCTTTCGGCGGGCGAATTGTTCCTTTTACGGTATCTCCAGTTTTAAGTCCAAATAGCTTTACTTGGTTTTGCGAAACATAAATATCATCAGGTGATGGCAAATAGTTATAGTCAGATGATCTCAAGAAACCATATCCATCCTGAATAACCTCTAAAACGCCCTCTGCTGAAACAATTCCAACCAAGTCATAGTTGCTTTTATTATCATTGCTTCTATGGTCTTTAGAGCGATTTTCTTTGTGATTTGATTTTTGTTCATCCTTTTTCGAAGACCGATCCTCTTTTGGTGGTCGTTCCTCTTTTTTATTACTTACAACTTCCTTCTTAAGCTCTGGTTTTGATGCTGCTTGACTATCAGTCTTTTTCTCTTCTAATGAGGGTTTAGCCGATGTTTCTTTCGAAGTCGTTGATTCCTCATTCTTGTTTTCTTGCACTGGAGCTTCAACTTTAATACGTTTTCTTGTTCTCTTTTTTGCTGGAGCAGGTTTCTGTTCTCCTTCTTTTGAAGCATCTTTTGCATCATTGTTTTCGTTAGTGAACAAGTCTTTTGCATCTTCAGCGGATGAATTTTCCATTATTTATGAGTTGATTTTAAGATTTTCAGGACGAGAATGCGTCAAATGTATTTTGTCGTTATAATTACTTCAATAAAGCTATTCTATTCATTATATTTTTTAGGAACAGATAAGGAACTAAAGGCTTCGGAGTGCGCCTTTGCAATACAAGTTTAGCAAAAACCTTTGACATACCAATAAAAATCAAAGAAATTATGTTTTTCTTTTCTTCTTTTTTGCGGCAGGAAATAATATATTATTTAAAATAAGCCTGTATCCGGGAGAATTTGGATGTAAATTCAGGTCAGTTGGTGGGTCTCCCACAAAATGCTGATAATCCTCTGGATCGTGCCCTCCATAAAAAGTCCAAGTGCCTTGACCCATTTCTCCGTGAATGTAGCGTGCAGTTTCTGCTGCTTTGGTTTCTCCTAAGATCAATACACTTGACTTAATGAGCTTCTTTTTAAAGTCTGTCGTTTGTCCCATGAAACCCTTGATCACATTCTGGTGACATTGGGTCAGCATTGTAGGTACAACATCCCATTTTGCTGAAAAATCAAATAAAGTAAATTCATCAAGTTCTTTTGGAATGGTTCTATTTGTTCTTAAGGATGTTCCATCTATATCAGAGTATTCATATACCATTGGGTCCTTGATGAGCTTAAAATCTTTGAAGGCAAAAGTTTTTGAATAATCAAGTTGTTGATCACTATTTGGATGTGAAGGATCTCCGTCAAATACACTTTCGCAGATGTCTGTATTTTGCGCTGCTAAAGCAATATCAAAACTATCAGTGCCGCTGCACATCGTGAATAAAAAGCCTCCGCCAAGTACAAAATTTTGGATATTCTTTGCTACTGATAGTTTGAGTTCAGATACTTTTTTAAATCCTAAAAGGCTGGCATTTCCCTCGGCAACCTTAATTTGATCTTGATACCATTTTTGGTAACGTGCTGATCTGTAGAACTTACCATATTGTCCAGTGAAGTCTTCATGATGAAGGTGAAGCCAATCAAATTCTGGAAGCTTGCCCATAACAATTGAGGAGTCATAAATTTTGTCATAAGGAATTTCAGCATACTCCAAAACCATGGTGACGGCATCATCCCAGGGTTGTTTGTTTGGTGGAGTATAAACGGCAATTTTGGGAGGTTTTTCAAGTTGAATCACTTCCATATTTACCTCTGGGTTTGCAATTTCATTTTTGATTTGGGATACCTGACCTTCCGTTAGTATTTGGTATGAAACGCCGCGAATCATGAGTTCTTCTTCAATGGTCACAAGATGCGGGATTAAAAAAGAACCTCCTCTGTAATTTAGTAGCCATTCAATGCTCACGTCTTTTTCAATAACCCAATATGCAATCCCATACGCTTTAAGGTGGTTCTTTTGCTTCTCACCCATATACACAAGGATTTGCGTTGCATTGGCATATGAGTAGCCCAAGAAAATGATAAAAAAGAGAATGCGTAAGCGCATATTAAAAGTCGTTTTCATCCATATCTCCTGTATCAAAATCACCGAGATCCTTAGATTCGTCCGATTGATTCATTTTACTTTTCACAGTGTAGGTTGAGTTTTCTGGATTTAGCGCTTTTGATTTTAGATCTTCTCCCTGAATCTGCTCAAAATCCGGAATCTCATTTAAGTTATCGAAACGTGCATATTGGTCAATAAAACGCAACCTTACTTTTCCTTGCGCTCCATTTCTGTGTTTAGCTACGATGATTTCTCCAATACCAGTATTGTCTTCTCCCGTATCTCCATCGGTTGTGAATCCATAATAATCTGGTCGATATATAAAGGATACAATATCAGCATCTTGCTCTATTGCTCCTGATTCACGGAGGTCAGAAAGAATAGGTCTTTTGTCTCCACCGCGTTGCTCAACAGATCTACTCAGCTGTGCGAGGGCAATAATTGGAACGTTGAGCTCTTTGGCAATTTCTTTTATCGATCTTGAAATCGTTGAAATCTCCTGCTCGCGGTTTCCATTGCTTTTGGCACTTTCACTTGTCTTTGCCGACATTAGCTGCAAATAATCGATTATGATTAAATCAATGTCATATTGAGATTTTAATCTTCTACATTTGGCTCTGAAGTCAAATATGCTCAGCCCTGGAGTATCGTCAATGTATATCGGGGCAGTGGTTAATTTTTTAATTCGGGTATGGAGTTGCTGAAATTCATAGTCTTTAAGGTTTCCCTTTCTTAGTTTTTCTCCTGACAACCTCGCTTCACTTGCAATGAGTCGTTTGACCAATTGAACACAAGACATCTCAAGAGAGAAAACGGCCACTCCCATATTGTGGTCAACTGCTGTATTTCTTGCCATAGAGAGCACGAATGCTGTTTTACCCATACCTGGCCTTGCCGCGAGTACAATCATATCAGAGCGTTGCCATCCTGCCGTAATTTTATCCAATTCATAGAATCCTGATGGGACACCAGATAAACCATCTGTATTTTTTGCTGCCTTTTCAATTTCATCAATGGCCTCTCTAACAACACTTTGCATTGTTGAAGCTTGCTTACTCATGTTGGTTTCTGCAATTTTAAAGAGATTGGTTTCTGCATTGTTTAGCAATTCAAAAACATCTTTGGTATCGTCATAAGCATCTTTAATAATGTCACTGCTTACCCGAATCAATTCTCTTTTGATATGCTTTTCCGATATGATTCTCGCATGGTATTGTATATGAGATGATGACGCGACTCTATTGGTTAAAGACGAAATATATGCTGCTCCACCAGCCGCCTCAAGTTCGCCGTTTTTTTGAAGGGCTGCTGAGACAGTAACAAGGTCAATTGGACTTGTACTCGCAAATAGCGAGTGTATCGTTTTGAATATAATCTGGTGCTTTGGATCATAAAAGCTATGCTCATTCAAAATATCAATAGTATCGTTTACTGCATCTTTCTCGAGCATCATCGCACCAAGGACAACCTGCTCAACATCAATTGCTTGAGGAGGAAGTTTTCCCATGTCATTAATTAAACTTGATGTATTTTTTAATCTCTGAATGGGGGTTCTTTTTCCTTCTGTCTTGTCCATAAAACAAATATAGGGATTCATTCCTCCAATTTGAGGCGTTTTAAAAATATAATTTATTCACACCTTATCAAATGGACTTATCAACAATTGTTGATTCACTTGAGCTCTTTTAGTGCCTTTTTGGTTCCTATATTGACTGTAATATAATCAATCTCTTTTTTAGGGCTGCGGGCAGGGGAGTAGGCTCTTCCATAGAATATGATTTGTAAATGCAGCTTATTCCACGTGTCGATTGGGAAAATTCTTTTCGCATCTTTTTCGGTTTGGACAACATTTTTCCCATTTGTGATCCCCCACCTTGTGAGTAGTCTGTGAATATGTGTATCCACCGGGAATGCAGCTTGACCAAACGCTTGCGAAACAACTACAGATGCTGTCTTATGACCTACGCCTGGTAATTCTTCAAGCAATTCCATTTTTTTTGGTACCGCTCCGTTATATTTTTCAACCAATATATTTGATAACTGCCAAATGGCTTTGGATTTTCGAGGTGAGAGTCCACAAGGACGAATAATTAATCGAATTTCTTCAACATCTTGCTTACTCATGTCGAAAGGATTGTCGGCGAGCTCAAATAGTGCGGGTGTTATTTTATTCACCCGCTCATCTGTGCATTGGGCAGAAAGTAAAACTGCAATTAATAGCGTGAATGGGTCTTTGTGGTCTAACGGCACAGGAGTCTCAGGATAAAGCCTCTCAAGTTCTTCAATAATATATTTTGCTTTTTCTTTTTTTGTCATCTTAGATCATTCCAAATTTAAGTGCCTGTATTATTGTTGGATATTGAATCATAAAATAAATCAGCCAAGGGGTAGTGACGATCAATGTGAGATAATGAAAAAACACAAACCACCCTGTATTCTTTCTGAAAAATAGATAAAATAGCAGCGGGATTAATGAAACAAAAAGAACAATTTTATATCCCCAATATAAGCTTGGTCCAATTGGTGAATAGGATACTCTTTGGTAAAATGTAACACCCTCATGCATGTATGCGATGAACAAGCCTTGTTTTAAATACTTGCTTTCAAAAAGTACAAGCTCGTTTTTAAATCTTATACTCGAGTGTTTTTCCTTTTCTATGACCGTAAATGACCCCTCTTCTGTATTGATTTCAGCTTCTGCAGAATAATTCTTTAAACTCGTAATAGCTACAATTCTTTGTGTAGGTTCTGCGAGCTGATCCGCAATTGTAAAAACGCTCACTAGTACTCCTACAAGGAGGTTTAGACGAATCCAATTCCTTCTCCATCCTTTGCGCAGACTTTGATAAAAGAGCTCAATTTCTTGTGCTTTTTTGGCCTGTCTTTCGGCATGCTTTTTACGGCTATCTCTCTTGTATTTATTCCATTTTTGCGCTTTAGAGGACTGGCGTGAAGAACTTGATTTACGCTTTGGTTGTGGATCCAGTAATGCCTCATATGCCTGATTGATTTCAAGGTATTTCTCATGTGCATTTGGATCGTCAGTTACATCGGGATGATATAGCTTTACTAATTGCCTATAGCTCTTTTTAATTTGAGCTTTAGTCGCACCTTCAGGTAGGTTTAGAATTTCATAATATGTTTTCCCAGGCACTATCTTTTATTTTTGCGGCAGTTTTGACTCTATCTAATTTTCCGTTTGAGGTTTGCGAGAACTCATTAATACAAACATATGATTTTGGAATTTCAAAAGGGTGCAGGATTTTCTTAAAAGTCTCTTTTTGAATGCCTACCACAGGCGCAGCGCTCTGTATAACAAGACCAATTCTTTCACCAAATTCGTCATCCTTAATTCCAGTAACCATAAAGGTGCACTTCAAAACTGTTGAGAGCTTTGCTTCAAGCTGCTCTGGTGAGACTTTAAAACCTCCTGTATTGATAATAAAATCAATTCTTCCTAGCCATTTAAAGGTAAAAGTGTTGACGAGCTCTACCAAATCATTTGTCGTTATCGCCGTATCTAATATTTTGGGATATTCAATGACTAAACAGCCATCATTTTTGCTAAAAGAAACACCGTTTATCGCTCTGTAGAAATCCTCTGATTGATGCCCCGTTCTCTTGAGTGCTACATGTGTCACCGTCTCTGTCATACCGTAGCTTTGGTATATAGAAATCTTGTGAGACTTCAAAACACCCTCAATTTCCGATGGTATAGGCGCTCCACCGACAAGAATATATTTTGATTCTTGTAATATTCTTATTCCGTTCGATGTTTGCAAGAGTCCTCGGAGCTGTTTTGGAAAAAGAGCGATAAAATCAGCAGCTACAATAAGCTTAGATAAGTTTGAACTTACCGGGAATACTTTTAAATGAAGTCCCGCAACCATAGCTCTTACAAGCATCATTTTGCCCGCAATAAAATCAACAGACATACACAGTATGGCTGATTGTTTAGACTTTAATTTAAAGAAATCGATGGAGTTTTGGGCTGAAGCCACCAAGGCTTTTTTTGAGAGATCTATTTCCTTAGGTGTTCCCGTTGAACCTGATGTTTTGCATCTAATACTAATTGTATTGTCTCTAAGTATGGACAAGAAAGTATCTATTTCCTCTTTTTGTTCTGTTGAGAAGTAGCTTATTTTGAAATCTTTATGCTCGATAATCATTAAAACTCAATGTCTAAATTGAACAAGTTTTTTAGGGTGTTTAGCTCAGGATTCTTTTTGGCCATTACCTCGAATTTATCTTTACCATTTAAGAACTTAACGTCCTCAACAGGGTTTTCTGTAAGTTCAATTTTTACAGTAATATTATGGTTCTTTAGGCTATTTCTCAAAAAGGAAATGAGTTCATTGATTAGGGGGGTAATGTAGTCCACTTGAATTTGGTTGTCGACAAACAACTTGAGCACATCATTCTTCTCAATCAAAGGGTCTCTTTTTACGAGTGCATTGTAAAAAGTTTCTTTGCCTTCATCTTTTACCTGAAATGCATATTGTCTCCAAATTCTAGTAAGACGATCTGGTGTATAGTTTTCTTCAGGCAGTGTTTCGCTCGATTTATTTTTAAGGGCTTTTTCTTTTTCAAGCATCTCCTTTATCGAAAGTCTTGCCACTGGTTTATTGACTATCGGTTTCTGAGGCGTTTCACTTTTCTCAGTTGTTAAAAGAGGCGGTTTTGTTTTTTCGATATTCTTAGGAGAAGGTGAAGGACTTTTTTCTTTAATGGTTTCCTTCGGACTAGCATTACTTTTTGCTTTTCGAAGCGAGCCTTCCGGGAATGGAAGAAAGTCAATGGGTGCCGTTAGGGCTTTTTTTTTTCTTGCTCTTGTTTCAAAGAACAGAGCTCCATTAATACAACTTCCACCAGTAAACGCTGGTTTTTTGAAGCTTTGTAGGAGGTGTCTGCCTTACTTAAGGCGTAAAGTGCGCGTGTTATTGTATGGTACGGTAAAAGCTTAGATTGTTCAACATACTTTTTCTGAGTTGCCTCTGGAACCTCAAGCAAAACTGCAGATTTTTCATCTTTACAAACCAGTAAGTTTCTGTAATGTGTTGATAAACCCGCCAAGAAATGATGTGCATCAAATCCTTTTTCTAGTATTTCATTGAAAAGCAATAAGGAGTTCGGTATATCCTCTTTTTCTGCATGATTTACAAATTTAAAAAAGTAATCATAGTCCAGTATATGCAAGTTTTCAACTACATGTTTGTAAGTCAATTCGTTGCCTGAAAAGGTGATCATTTGGTCAAATACGGAGAGCGCATCTCTCAACGCTCCATCAGCCTTGAGCGCAATCAGGTGAAGTGCTTCTTCCTCAGCCTTAACGTTTTCTTTTTTTGCTATCTCAGCGAGGTGATCTGTTATGTCTTTCACCTTGATTCTTGAGAAGTCAAAAATCTGGCACCTCGACAAAATAGTAGGTATTATTTTATGCTTTTCTGTCGTAGCCAATATGAATATCGCATGCTTAGGCGGTTCTTCTAAAGTCTTAAGAAAGGCATTAAACGCACTTGTTGACAGCATGTGAACCTCATCTATGATATAAACCTTAAAGTCTCCGAGCTGCGGAGCTATGCGCACCTGGTCAATTAAGCTTCTAATATCGTCTACTGAATTATTTGAGGCCGCATCAAGCTCATATACGTTCAAGGAGGCTCCTGAGTTAAAGCTTAAACAAGATTCGCACTTGTCACAGGCTTCAGTATCTTTTGTTCTTTGTGTACAATTGATTGTTTTTGCCAAAATTCTTGCTGTAGTGGTTTTACCTACACCTCGAGAACCGCAAAATAAAAAAGCTTGTGCTAAATGATCATTTTTGATCGCATTTTTGAGTGTACCGGTAATGGACTTTTGGCCAACAACTGTATCAAAAGTTTGTGGTCTATATTTTCGCGCCGAAACAACAAAGTCACTCATATTCCAAAGATATTGATTTCTGCCAATCTGAGGTCCAATTGTTGAAACAAAAAAGCCGCATATAGATTTATCTGCAGCTTTTTATCAATAGCTTGTGAATTAGTTAAAAAGACTTATTTGAAGTCTTTCTTACTCACGCCTTCATTAATTTTTATTTCAGACGCCGAAAGTGTAATGATTTGCGGCCCAGTAGTCATTATTTTTGTAAATGGCATCAAAACACCATCAACGGTCTTGTAATCGGAAATATCTGTTGTTTGCGTTATTTTTTGACCTTGCGCCTCTTGAGAACTTTCTGTACGAATGAGTAAAGCGCTTTTTGCGTCATAATAGCGAAATGAACCATTCTCTTCGTCAACTTGGATCTTGTATGCGTCCACTCCGTTTACTGATATTAAACTAATCAAGACAAGATCTTCTGAATTTAGATATGTTTCTGCAAATAGACCTTTCTGTTTTTTCTTTTTCAAAATCTCTGACTCAGGCATTTCTTGTTTATTCCCTTGTTGTTCGGTATAACCTTCCTTTCCATTGAATTTTTGTTTCATGATTGTACCCATGCCCTGAACCGACATTTCCATAGATTCCTTGTTCGGAGACATTGTTTTTATAACAGCACTTGGTTTAAAGGGAGCCCCTTCTATGGTAACATCCACTTTTGTTAGTACTGTTTTTACATCTTCTAGTGCTTCGTTTCCTCCAATTGCATTTATGTAATCTGTCATTATACTTTTTGTTGTGACACCGTCTGGAATTGGTTTTTTAAATTCTGGCTTCTCAACAGGGTTTGCTTCTTTATCAAAGTATTTAATTGGTATGCCAGTCTTTTCAAGGTTTTCAATGAGATCACTTCCTTTTCCTACAACAATAAACCGTGCATTCTCTGCATTGAAATATTTATTAGCAACGCGCTGAACATCATCGACCGTAACCGCATTTATTTTCTTTAAAAATTCTGCATAGAAATCTTCTGGCAAGTCATTAGTTTTGATATTTATTGCATATCGCGCAATGGTAGACGGTCTTTCCAAGGCAAGCACAAAGTCTCCTACATATTTAGCTTTGGCGTTTGCCAAGGCCTCCTTCTCAACAGGATTATCCTGAATTCTTTTTACCTCTTTGATGGTTTGCACTATTGCACTATCAGTGACTTCATTTCGTACAGATGCACCTGCTTTAAATCTCGTTACATATTGATCAGCTCCTACAGATGACCTTGCGCCGTATGTGTATCCATGTTCTTCTCGTAAATTCATATTTAAATAACTATTGAATCCACCTCCAAGTATTTTATTTGCAATCAAAACTGCATGATAATCATCGTCATTCATTTTTAGCTTCACGTTACTCGTCAAAGAAATGTTTGATTGAACAGCATTTGGCATATCAATGAAATTGATTTCCAGTTGCTCCGGATTTGATCTAGGTTCAGGTAGAACAGATATTTCTACAGGAGCAACTTCCCATGGACTAAAAAGTTTCTCGACAAGTGTCTTAACTGCTGCGACATCAACATCACCCAAGACTACTAAATAGGCTTCAGACGGTTGAAAGTATTGCCCGTAGTATTTTTGAACTAAGTTAAAAGTTACATTGTTAATACTTTTTTTGGTTGGAAATTCTCCATATGGATGTGCTGCACCATAGGCCAATGCTCCGCCAACATTCGAAGCTGCCGCATCCACACTTTTCTCTTGACTTTTCAAACCTTCTAATAGGAGGTCTTTTTCTTTCTCAAATTCTTCTTCTGTGAGCAGCGAGTTCATTGTTGCATCTGCCAACAACTCCATAATTCTTTCGTGGTATTTAGTCAAGCAACTCGCAAAACCTCCATTAAATCCAAAAGATAAATTAGCACCTAAAAAGTCAATCTCTTCATTGAAATCATCTTTTGGGATGGAGACTGTTCCATTTCCGAGCATAGCACCGAGTATGGTGGTTACACCCGCTTTGTCCCCCTCTGAAATTGGGGTGCGATCAAAGGCCAGATTCATGCTCACTCTCGGTAGCTTATGGTTTTCTACAATCAATACCTTCAATCCATTTTCTAATGTAAACTCAAAAGGTTTTTCAAGGGTGATTTCAGGAGCAGGGCCAGGTTCCGGTTGCTTGCTTCTATCAATTTGTGCGCTTAGGCTTAATGATAGGTATAGAAAAGCCAATAGTGTATGTAATTTAATTTTCATGTTTTCTTACTTTTATTATTCTTACTCCGTTTCTGGTAGATATTCGAGTACCAATCTTTGATTTGGATTCAGGTATTTTTTTGCAACCTGCTGAATTTCCTCTCTTGTTATAGAACGGTATATGTCAATTTCATTATTGATGAGACTAATATCTCCGTATAGCATGTAATAACGAGCGAGTGAATTTGCAACTCCTTCGATGCTTGAATTGGCGCTTACAAAACTGTTTTCAAGCTTGTTTTGAATTTTTTGAAAATCGCGTTCGGAAATGAGTTCATTTTGAATTTTGATAATCTCTTCATCAATTTCTGAAATCATATCATCTAATTTTGTTTCTCCTTGAGGGAGTCCGTATATTATATACGTCCCATAATCCTCTTGGCTAAAGTCAAATGCACCCACCTGCAGGGCCATTTTCTTATCATCAACCATTTTCTTATACAATTTTGAGGTTTTACCATCGCTTAAGTATGTCGAAATCATTCCTAATACATATGCATCACGATCCTTGAAGGAGGGGGTTCGGTAGGCAGCTAAAATTGCTGGTATTTGAATATTGGCATCATAAGCTTTTTCGCGCATTGGTTCTGTAATTGGATCTTCTTTTGGGAAGCTTCTGATGATGTCTTCTCCTCGTGGTATAGGTCCAAAATAATCTTCTACCATTTTCTTCACCGCGTTCACGTCAATATCACCTGCAACAACTAAAACAGCATTGTTAGGGATGTAGTATTTTTTGTTAAACGCCTGAAACTCCTCCAATGTAGCCGCATCCAAATGTGCCATTTTTCCGATTGTCGTCCCTTTGTAGGGATGCTTCTTAAACATGTGTAGTTTGATGCTCTCAAGGAATTTCCCATAAGGACTGTTGTCAACACGCAATCTTTTTTCTTCCTTAACCACCTCATTTTGCGTATCTACGCCAATTTGGTTGATGATCGGGTGCATGAGGCGCTCTGATTCCATCCATAAACCAAGTTCTACACTATTTGAAGGAAACACCTCATAGTAATATGTTCTATCGTCTGTTGTATTGGCGTTGTTGCTGCCTCCATTCGAGGTGACAATGGTAAACCATTCACCACGCGGGATATTTTCAGTGCCTTCAAACAATAAATGTTCAAAAAAGTGTGCGAAACCCGTTCTTTCTGGGTTTTCGTCTTTTGCTCCGACATGGTACATAACCGCTGTCGTTACAACCGGTGCAGAATGGTCCTCATGTAAAATGACATGCATTCCATTTTTTAGATCATACTCGAGGTACTCGATTTTGGCCTGTCCGAATGCACTCACAGTCACAATTAGCAACATGAAGCTTGAAATAATTTTATTCATAGTTTAAATTTTGTGTTTCAAAAATACGGCTCTTTTTGTAGATTCCTAAATTTCTTTTTTATCAAATTCGCAAAATGTAATTATTGGTAATCTAAGTTGGTCTGAATTTTGATAACTTTGTTTTGTGAAATATATAATGTTCTTCTTGCTTATGCTAGGGACCAGGGTTTTGGCCCAAGGAGTCATTCCCGTCATTGACTTTAATAATTTTTTCCTAAGCTTTCAGGAT
>MDTB01072565.1_pt1 | contig 15397 bp, 10 predicted proteins | sample 811161 | NCBI WGS metagenome assembly MDTB01 (sample SAMN05326650, study PRJNA326480) | marine metagenome | isolation source: seawater | place: Mediterranean Sea | collected 2009 | reverse complement strand
TGAAGTATTTGACAACAATGGTGTCCTGCTCTTATTGCAACGCCCTCTTCATCCAATATAGTTGCTACATCATGAGGATGAATACCTTCAATAGTAAAAGATAAAACCCCACCTTTTTTTTTAGGGTTACCAATTAATTTAACAGAATTATTTTTTTGTAATAACTCTTGTCCATATTCAATTAATTCAGCTTCATGCTTCACGACATTATCTATTCCGATGCTCTCTAAAAACTTAATAGACTGATCAAAAGCTATAACTTGTGCCGTAGCCATAGTTCCAGCTTCGTATTTATTAGGTAAATCTCCATAAGAAATTCTATCTTTTTTAACTTCATTAATCATTCCTCCTCCACCTTGGTATGGTGGTAATTCTTCAAGCCATTTTTTTTTACCATACAAAACTCCTAGACCCGTAGGGCCGTACATTTTATGACAAGAAATTGCATAGAAATCACAATCCAAATCTTGCATATCTAATCTTAAATGTGGTGCTCCTTGACAACCATCGACCACAACAATTATACCTCTAGAGTGTGCTAACTCTGTTATCTCTTTAATTGGAAGAATCGCTCCAGTAACATTTGATAAATGTGTAATTGAGATAATCTTAGTCTTAGGAGTTATTTTTTTTTCAATTTCTTCTAAAGTTATTTCACCATCTTCATTAATTTCAGCAAAATTTATTTTAATATTCTTTGATTTTCTTAGAAAATGCCACGGAACATAGTTGGAATGATGCTCTAACTCAGTGATAAGGATTTCGTCTCCTTCTTGTAAATAATTTTGACCTAGAGTATTAGCAACAAGATTAAGTGCTTCGGTTGCACCTTTCGTAAATACAATTTCATTTTTATCTTTTGCATTTATAAATTTTTGAACTGAGCTTCTTGTATTTTCATATAAATTGGTAGCAGCTACCGCAAGGTAGTGAACACTTCTTCCAACATTTGAAAATTGTTTTGTATAAAATTCATTAATTCTATCGATTACAACTTTTGGTTTTTGTGAAGAATTTGCGCTATCCAAATAAACTAAATCATTATTTTGAATTTTTTCATCAAAAATTGGAAATTCTTTTTTTATGTGGTCAATATTCACTCGGTAATTCCAATCATATTTTTAATTAAATTTTTTATTTGTGAGTCAGTTATTTTTTCAACTACATCGAGTAAAAAACCATTAATTAATAACTCTCTTGATTCCTGATAATTTAATCCTCTAGACATTAAATAAAATATTGCATCTTCGTCTAAATTACCAGAGGTTGATCCATGCGAACATTTTACATCATCAGCATAAATTTCTAACTCTGGTTTAGCATTAAACTCGGCACTTTCATTTAATAATAAAGTTTTACTAAGTTGATATCCATCAGTTCCCTGGGCACTTGAGTCTACAAATATTTTCCCTTGGTATACTCCTTTAGAATTATTATTTAATACACTTTTTATTAATTGATAACTTTTAGTTTTTTCTGCTAAATGATTAATATTTGTTTTGATTTCATGATGTTTGTTATCTTTTAGATTTATTATTCCATTTATAAACGCCGAACTATATTCTTCATTAAGATTACAGTTGATCTCATTTTTAATAAATTTAGATCCTGTTGAAAAAACAAATGTCTCAGCAATACTATTTTTATTTAAATCAATTTTATTATAAAAATATTTAATATTTGAATTAGCTATATGGTCAATTTTATAATTTTTAAAAATAGAATCTTCCGCTAATCTAACATTTTGGTAGATATTGATAAAATTATTACCTGATTTATCATTAAATAAGTTAATCAAATTTAGTGAGCTATTTTGTTCAAGTATGAAATCAACTCTTTGATTTAATACTTTTGAATTTAATTTCTCACTCGTAATATTGTAGATAATTAATGGTTTTTTAAAAAAATAATCTTTTTTAACTTTTAGTTTAATATAATTTGTTAAAAGAGCACTGTTTAATGAAAGTAGTACATTTGAATGATCTTTGTTCTCATTTTCATTAAAATTTATTTCTTCAGATATTTCTATTTTGCTATCTTCTTCATATTGAAAATCAAGATTTAGAATATAACCATCTACAAAAACTATTTTATTATGCTTAAAATTCTTAATATAAATCTCTTGATCTACGTTATTTAAATCTTGATTGGTATAATTAAAACCTAATTCTTCAAAATTAGTGTTAATTATTTGATTCAAATCAGAAAATTTCCAATCTTCCTGTCTTTTATTAGGAAAACCATTTTTAATAAATCTGTTAAAATTTATTCTTCTTTTATCAATAGAGTTTTTTGAAAGCTTTAATTTTTCAACAACTTTATCAAAATCTATGTTTAAACCTTTTTCCATTTAATTATAATTTTCATACCCTTTTTTTTCAAGCTCTTGAGCTAATTCAGATCCTCCAGATTTAACAATCTTTCCATCAATTAAAACATGAACAAAATCGGGCTTTATATAATCTAACAACCTTTGATAATGTGTTATGATTAAAAAAGAACTTTTTTTATTTCTTAATGCATTTACACCAACCGAAACTATTTTTAATGCATCTATATCTAGTCCGGAGTCTGTTTCATCTAAAATTGATAATTTTGGATTTAATATTGACATTTGTAAAATTTCATTTTTCTTTTTTTCTCCGCCTGAAAATCCCACATTAAGTTGTCTATTTAAAATTTTTTCATCAAATTTTAAATCTTTTGCTTTTTGTTTGACTAATTTTAAGAATTCTATTGCATCTAATTCTTTTTCCCCTCTTGATTTTTTAATCGAATTTAAAGAAGTTTTTAAAAATATATTTGTATTAACTCCTGGAATTTCTAATGGATATTGAAAAGCTAAAAAAATCCCCTTATGAGCTCTCTCTTCAATCTCTAAATCTAATAGATCTTTTCCCTCAAATTTTATATTACCAGTTATTTCATACCCTTTTTTCCCTGATAAAACATTAGATAACGTACTTTTTCCTGATCCGTTGGGCCCCATGATTGCATGAACTTCTCCTGGTTTAATTTCTAGATTTAGACCTTTTAAAATATTTTTATTATCAATATTTGCTTTTAAATTTTCAATTTTTAACATTTAACCAACGCTTCCTTCTAAACTAATGCCTACTAATTTTTGTGCTTCAACTGCAAATTCCATAGGTAATTGTTGTAAAACTTCTTTACAAAAACCATTAACTATTAAACTTACGGCTTCCTCTTGATTTAAGCCTCTTTGATTACAATAGAATAACTGTTCGTCACTTATTTTAGATGTTGTTGCCTCATGCTCAATATTTGATTTGAGGTTTTTATTTTTAATATATGGTATTGTATGTGCTCCACATTTATTACCCATTAATAGTGAATCACATTGTGTAAAATTTCGAGAATTATCCGCTTTACGTGAAATATCTACTAAACCTCGATACATCATATCTGAAAAACCAGCAGAAATTCCTTTAGAAATAATTTTACTTTTAGTGTTTTTTCCTAAATGAATCATTTTTGTTCCAGTATCAGCTTTTTGATGATTGTTAGTAATAGCTATAGAATAAAATTCTCCAACTGAATTATCTCCTTTAAGAATACAACTAGGATATTTCCAGGTTATCGCTGAGCCGGTTTCTACTTGAGTCCATGAAATTTTAGAATTTTTTCCCTTGCAAAGTCCCCTTTTAGTTACAAAATTATATATACCTCCTTTTCCATCTTTGTCTCCAGGATACCAATTTTGCACTGTAGAATATTTAATCTCAGCATCATCTAACGCAATCAATTCAACGTTTGCTGCATGAAGTTGATTTTCATCTCTCATGGGTGCTGTGCAACCTTCTAAATAACTAACATAACTTCCTTTATCAGCAATAATAAGTGTTCTCTCAAATTGGCCTGTTTCTGATGCATTAATCCTAAAATATGTAGAAAGTTCCATTGGGCATCTAACACCTTCTGGAATATAAACAAAAGACCCGTCAGTGAAAACTGCAGAATTTAATGTAGCAAAAAAATGATCTGAGGTGGGAATAACAGTTCCAAGATACTTTTTAACAAGTTCAGGATGTTTTTGAATAGCTTCTGAAATTGAACAAAAAATAATTCCTTTTTTTGTCAGTTCACCCTTAAAAGTTGTTGCAACAGAAACGGAATCAAACACAGCATCTACAGCTATACCATTAAGCCTTTTTTGTTCTTGTAGTGGTATTCCCAGTTTCTTATAAGTTTCAAGTAATTTTGGATCTAATTCATTTAAATCTTTTGGTTTATCTTTCATACTTTTTGGAGCAGAATAATAATAAAGATCTTGATAGTTTATTTTTGGATATTTTGGTTTTTGCCAATTCGGTTCTTTTAATTGTTTAAATCTTTCAAAAGCTTTTAATCTATATTTTAACATCCATTCTGGTTCTTTTTTGATATTTGAAATAAATCTAATAACTTCTTCACTTAGTCCTTTTGGAGCTCTGGTACTTTCAATATCAGTTGAAAAACCATACTTATATTTTTTTAATTTTTCTATTTCTTTTTCTCTTGCTTCTATATTAGACACTATTTTCATTATTACCTCTAATTAAATCACCTAGATTCTTTTTATTAAAAAAATCTTGAATGTGTATTTCAAGCTCATCCCATAAATTATGAGTTATGCATTTAGTTAATTTACCATTACATCCTTTTTTTAGTTCTTTTTTACATTGTACTGTTTTAATTTCTTCATTAACTGCTGAAAATATATTTGATAATTTTATTTCATCAGGTTTTTTTGTTAGAATATATCCACCATTTACACCTCTTATACTCTTAACAATGCTATCTCTTTTTAATTGTGAAAAAATTTGTTCTAGATAAAGTAAAGAAATACCTTGTCTCAAGGAAATATCTCTTAATGAAACTGGTCTATTATTTTCAAATTTTGCGATATCAGCCAAAGCCATTACTGCATATCTTCCTTTACTTGTTAATTTCATAAAAACCTTATATTTGCTGAGTTTTATATATATACCATAGTAAATTAGTCAAGTTTAGATAAATAAAAAATAGCAATTTATTAGTCACATGTGCTAAACGTATCTTTTTTTTAAATAAATAACAAAAATTTTTTGAGAATAATTATCAATTGCATTTATGGATAATAAAATAGTAGAGATTTTTATACCTGGTCCAGCAGGAAGACTTGAAGCTAAATATTTTAAAAGTAAAAAAAATACATCCCCAATAGCATTAGTGTTGCAGCCTCACCCTCAGTATGGTGGGACAATGAATAACAAAATTGTTGTTGATACTTTTCATACATTTATGGAAAATGATTTCTCAGTATGCAGAGTTAATTTTAGAGGTGTTGGAAAAAGTGATGGTGAGTTTGATAACGGACAAGGTGAATTAGCTGATGCAGCAGCAGCCTTAGATTGGTTAGAGAGAGAAAATTTTGATAATTCTCAATGCTGGGTTTCTGGTTTTTCTTTTGGGTCTCTAATCGCAATGCAACTATTAATGAGAAGACCTGAAATTAATAGATTTATTGCGATATCTCCTCAACCTAATGTTTATGATTTTTCTTTTTTATCTCCTTGCCCAACATCTGGATTAATGATTTTTGGTAAAAAAGACGAACTAGTTCCACTAGATTATATCACTGAACTTAATAATCGATTAAGTGCTCAGAAAGGTATTAAGGTAGAATTTCAATCAGTAAATGATGCAAACCATTTTTTTAAAAAGTCTGAAGATATCTTAGTAAAGTATTTAGATAGATATATAAAAAAAGAAACAACTCTTTTTTAAAAATTTTGTATAATTTTTCCACCTACTGTTGGTTTTTTACATCCTGTAGTGCCTGGAAATGAAATTGGTAATTTTAGATAAGTTCTAATAGCCAAATAAGCAAATGCCTGAGATTCAACAAAATCTCCATTTATTCCATAATTATCAATTGAGGAAAAAATAAAATTCTTAAGGGTACGTCTATTAATACTTTCTAATAATGAGATATTTTTTCTTCCACCCCCACAAACCAGAACTTTAATTGGTTTATTACTTTTATCTAATAATAATTTTGAAAATGAATCTGCTATGATTGTTCCCGTAAAATCCGTTAATGTCGCTGCTCCATCTTCTAAAGAAAGTCCGCGAATAAAATTTAAATCAAAATCTTTAATATCAAATGATAAATTATCTTTTATTTTTTGATTATAAAAAATATCTAATGCTTGATCTAAAATTATCTTATTTGATTGTCCTAGGCTTGCTATTTTTCCATCCTTATCATATTTTTCTTTTATTTTTTTTCTTATCCATTCATCTATAAGGCAATTTCCAGGCCCTATATCAAAGCTTTGTAAATCTTTATCTTTATTAGAATTAATAATTGTAATATTGGCTATTCCACCAATATTTAAAATACAAACAGGTAAACTAATTTTATTTTTAACTACTAATAATTTATGAAAAATTGATGCTAGAGGAGCACCTTGTCCACCATTTAATAAATCACTTTCTCTAAAATTATATATAACTTTTTTTTTTGTTAATTCTGATAATAATTCACCATCACCTAACTGTTTACTAATTTTTTCTGATGCATTATGATAAATTGTCTGACCATGAAAACCAATTAAATCAATATCTCTATTCTTTGCTATTTCATTAACTATTTTTACATGAAATAAAGTAATTTCTTTCTCAAGAGATTTTATTTCTTCGTATAATAAATCTAGATCTTTATTAATGATGATTTTGTCTCTTAAATTAATTAAATTTTTATATAAAGGTGGTTTATATTCGTAATAATCATCATAAATACTGTTATAATTATTTTCCCCATCAGATTGCACTATCGAAATATCAACTCCATCCATAGAGGTACCACTCATAAGTCCTAGGGCTGTATAATTTTTTTTCATTATTATTCTTTTTTACTAAAATTTGTATATTGTAACACTATAAATCTATGAATAAGTTTTTAAAAGAATTTAAAGATAGAGGTTTTTTCTATCAATGTACTAGCGAGAATGATTTGTCTAAATTATTAGATAAAGAGACTATCAAAGGATACATAGGTTTTGACTGTACCGCTGAGAGCTTACATGTTGGTAGTTTACTTCAAATAATGTCTTTAAGATTATTACAAAAGCATGGGCATAGACCAATAGTGCTTTTAGGAGGTGGAACTACTAGAATTGGTGATCCATCTGGTAAAGACAAAACTAGAAAAATTTTAAATGAAGATGAAATAGAAAAAAATATTAAGAATATAGAAAAGATACTAAAAAAATTTTTAGACAATAAAGATCCAAAAACTAAACCTGTATTTGTAAATAATTATTCATGGCTAAAAGGATTAAATTATATTTCTTTTTTAAGAGACATTGGTAAACACTTTACAATAAATAAAATGTTAAACTTTGATAGTGTAAAAACTAGATTAGAAAGAGAACAATCTTTAAGCTATATGGAATTTAATTATATGATTTTACAGGCTTATGATTTTCTGGAATTAAACCGAAAACATAATTGCGTCCTCCAAATTGGCGGATCTGATCAATGGGGGAATATTATTAATGGTGTCGAACTAATTAAAAGATATTCAAATAAACAATCTTACGGTTTAACGACTCCCTTAATTACATTGGCTTCTGGAGCCAAAATGGGAAAAACAGAAACAGGTGCAATATGGCTAGATAAAAAGCTTTTATCTGCATACGACTATTGGCAATTTTGGAGAAATATTGATGATAGAGATGTATTAAAATTTATCAAAATTTTTACAGATATGAGTATTCAAGAAATAGAGTCAATAAAAGACAATGATATAAATCAATTAAAAATTATTTTAGCAAACAAAACAACCACTATGCTTCATGGTGAAAAAAATGCAAAAATTTGTGAAGAAACAGCAAAAAAAACATTTAATGAAAATTCATTTGGAGATGGATCTCCTAAAGTATCACTAGAAAAAAAAGAATTAAATAAGATTAATATTATAGATTTAGTCACTTTATCAAAATTAGTGAATTCTAGAAGTGAAATAAGAAGATTAATTAAAAGTAATGGTATTAAAATTAATAATCAAATTATTAATGATGAAAAATTAATAATTACTAAAAATTTATTTAAAGATAGTTTTATTAAATTATCTATTGGTAAAAAAAGACACATTAAAGTGGATTTAAACTAATTTTTCTTAATTTTTTCCAAGGTTCTAGTTATAAACCTTGGTGTTAATGTCTTAATAGGATTTACGGAAGTTTTTAAATCTTTAGGTGGTCCTTTTATTTTAAAACTAACACCAAAAACTCCTTCACCAACTTTTTTTCCTACTAATAAATCACCAATTATTGGTATTGAAGCAATGGTTCTATTTATTGTTCTAGCTGGGACTAGTGTTCCTCTAAGACTTATCAATTTTTTATCAGCTATATATCCGTCTACCATAATCGAAATTGCAGGACCTATAGCGTAAAGCTCTTTAATAGTCATTAAATCTTTACTGTTTGAAAAAATCATCTCGAAATCAGTGAATCTAATTCCTTCACCTGTTAATAAATCTGCAATTCCTTGCAAAGAAGCCAAGCTTAATAATTTTGCTAAAGAAGGAACTTCTTTAACTTTAAAATTATCAATTTTAAGAACAGAATTTGAAATATCATTTTTACTTATTGATTGAAAGTCTAAGACACCCTCCTCAAATCCTTTTATGAACTTATATTGATCTACTAAAGGTTTAGGGTGTCCAGCAAAGAGAGTTGTAATTTTCTCATTGTTATCATTGGTATTAATACTGAATGTTAAGTTTCTATCATTAGGAAAAGTTGATTTAAGATCTAATTTATCAATTTTATTATTTTTATATATTATTTTTCCCCTAAGATTATTAATAAATGAAGAATTATCTAAATAAGTTTTATTAATGTCAATCTTGATAGTTGTGTTTAAGTTATCCAATAGAAATGAAGAGTCTTTATCATTTTTGTCATTAAGTATTGATTCAATTAACTTGCCAGCATCAAAACTTTCACCTAAAATTTTATATCCTTTTTTATCTCTTATTAAATTAATTTGATTGTTAATTTTATTATTATTTTTTAAATATATATGAAGTTTATTCAAAGATTGAATCTTAAAATATTTATTTATATTTAAATCTGTTAAAGTTATTTTATTTTCATTTTCAACAAACTCTACATTTTGTATTATTATTTCATTATTATTTTTGATTGTTCCTTTAATATTTAAATAAGATTTAATTTTACTTATTTTTTTATAATCTAAAAAATCAATCAGTATAGGGTTATTATTTATTTGAAGTAATAATTCAAAATTTAAATTATCATTATTATTTTCTAGCCTATATTCAATAGTTTCTTTATTATCATCAAACGAAAAATTTCCTTTTCCATTAATAATTAATTTTTTTTTAGCGAATATTAGATTTATTTTATGGCTATCTAATTTAATTATGTCGGTAGACTCAGGTAAATATTTTTTTAATTTTGGAATATTAAAATTATAAATTATTTTATTGAGATCTATATTAGATTCTAAATTAAAGTCATTAATTTTAAATTTTTTATCTAGCTTAAATTGAAAATTATTTTTTGAATTAATATTAATATCTTTTAATTCTGGAATTTTTTTTTTAAAAAATAAAGATAATAAATTAGAATTTATCTCACTTTTATTATTTTCAAAATTTCCATTAACTAAAAAATAGTTTTCTTTATCTTCAATTTTTATAAATTTGGATATAATTTCTAAATCAATATATTTAAACTTTAAAATCTCTAATAAATATTTTTTATAATTAATTTGAAAATTAAAATTGACATCATCTATATATTCTTTGTTTAAAAGACTTAACCTAGTTTTTTTTATAAATCCATTTATTTGATAATTATTTTTTATTTTACCTTCTTTATCAAAATTCAAATTTATATTAGCTAACAAATATCCATCTTTTACAATCTGATTCAAAATAAGTAGTTCAGGAGAATTTTTAAATGCTCTAAATAATTTTATAGCTTCTTTAATTTTAGTTTCATGTGTCGATATATAAAGATTATCTAAAATAAAATTTTTATTAAAAAAATTTTTAAAAGCAAAATTAGTTTTTATTTCATTTAATTTAATTATATTTTTATCATAAATAATTTCAGGATTTTTGGTTGTAAAATTAAATGATATATTTTTTAAATCTAATAAAATTTTTATATCTTCTAAATCAACTTTAATTTTTTCATTTTTGGCTAAAATTTGCTCTTCAATTAGACCATTAAATCTTTGCGTTTTAATGCCAAAATAGCTTAAATAAAATATCAAAATTAAAAGAAAGATTAAAAGGTATGATAAAAGTTTAATAATTGTTTTAGTCATTTATTTTATATAAAGAACTTTCTAAAAAATTATCAATGTCACCATCTAATACTTTGTCTGGATTAGTGCTTTCAAAATTTGTTCTATTATCTTTAACTAATCTATATGGATGAAGCACATATGATCTTATTTGATGTCCCCACCCTATTTCAGCTTTTGATGATTCTAAATTTTTATTTTCTTTTTCTCTTTTTTTTATTTCAAAATCATAAAGTCTAGCCTTAAGCATACTCATACACGTTTCTTTATTTTTATGTTGTGATCTTTCATTTTGACATTGTACGACAATCTTAGAGGGTATATGAGTAATTCTTACAGCACTATCTGTTGTATTAACATGTTGACCTCCTGCACCACTTGATCGATAAGTATCAATTCTTAAATCTTTCTCAACTATTTCAATATCTATATTTTCATCTACTACTGGGTAAACCCAAATGCTTGCAAAACTTGTATGTCTTCTTGCTCCAGAATCAAAAGGTGAGATTCGAACTAATCTATGAATTCCAGACTCTTTTTTTAACCAGCCGTAAATATAATCACCTTCTAATTTAATTGTTGCAGATTTTATACCAGCCTCATCACCCTTATGTTCGCTTATTAATTTAGTTTTAAAATTTTTATTATTTGACCATTTTAAATACATTTTTCTTAACATCTCAGCCCAATCTTGACTTTCTGTTCCACCTGCTCCTGCGTGTATTTCGATGTAACAATCAAGACTATCACTCTCTTTTGATAAAAAACATTTTATTTCATTTTTTTTTACTGTGGCTTTAAGTTTTTTAATATTTTCAAATGTCTCAGAAATAATTGAGTCATTATTTTCTTCTAAAGCTAAAGCATTTAGCTCATCGAGATCTTTAAGTGATTTAATAGAATTGTAATACGAGTTGATTAAATCCTCATATAATTTTTTTTCTTTAATTACTTTCTGTGAAGATATCTTATCTTGCCAAAAATTGGCATTTAGCATTTTTTTATTATTTTCTTCTAGAATTAAATGAATTTTATTTTTTTCAAAGATACTCCTTAATTCTTTGATTAATTTTTTCTATTTCATATTTACAATTTAAAAATTCATTATCCATTAGTAGAACTTTAATATATTATTGTTTTTTAATCTATTACTAATGTCAGAATTTTGATAGTTGCCTAAGTTAATTTTATCACTTTTAAAAACTTCAATAATTGTTTCTTTTGATGCAAAGCTTGCTTTTTCACCTGTATTCGGATCTATAACCATCATTGTAATGTTGTTTGCAACCTTAAAAGGTCTAGCATCTTTTTTTTTAATTCCTTTTTTCACAAAATCTTTAAAAATTGGCATAGCTGTTTTTGCTCCAGTTTCATATTTTCCTAATGTTTGAGGTTCATCTAAACCTACATAAACACCTATAACTAATTTAGAGGTAAAACCAATAAACCAAGTATCTGTATTTTTATTAGTTGTGCCAGTTTTACCAGCTATATCTAAATTTAAATCTTTCAGTCTTCTCGCAGTACCTCTTTTTACAACACCTTCTAGCATAGAAGTCATCTGATAAGCTGTTTCAGGAGAAAATATTTGAATAAAATTGTCAGAAATTTTTGGTATGTCTTTGGTTGAATAGGATATTTGATCACAACTTTTACACTCTCTCTCTTCAGAGTTATAAATTGTGTTGCCTTCACTGTCTTGAATTCTATCTATCATAATTGGCTTGATTAATTTGCCACCATTAACGAAAGAACAATAAGCAGAAGATAATTTTAAAAGTGTTGTTTCAGCTGAACCTAAAGAAATAGATAAAAGTTCACTTGGATTGTCGTAGATACCTAATTTTGTAGAAAAATTAATAATCTTCTTTAAACCTAAATCTTGAGCAACTCTAACGGTCATTAAATTTCTTGATTTTTCCAAACCTTTTCTAAGAGTTGAGGGCCCATAAAATTTTTTTCCGTAATTTACAGGCTTCCATAATTTTAAATCATCTCCTTGATCTAAAACTAATGGTGCATCTAAGACTAGAGTTGATGGAGAATATCCATTTTCAAGAGCTAAAGCATAAATGAAAGGTTTAAAAGCTGAACCAGGTTGCCTTAGTGCTTGAGTAGCTCTATTAAATTCACTTTTTTTAAAACTAAAGCCTCCACTTAATGCCAAAACTCTCCCTGTGAATGGATCAATAACAACAATTGCGCCATTAACTTTTGGTAACTGTTTTAAAGAATATAAAGTATTATCTATTTTTTTAACATAGATTATATCTCCTACTCTAAATAAATTTTTAAATTCTTTTTTAGTCCATGAAATATTCTCGTAATTAATTTTTCCTTCTTCTTTTTTTTCTGTTTCTATTGTAACTGAAAACTGTTTAATCTTTTTTATAATAGCTAATTCCCATTGTATCGATTTCTCTAATTTAAATTTGTCTAAATCTTTAGTCCAGTTTTTTGAATATTTTTTATTTAAAATCGGTCCTCTCCATCCTTTTCTTTTGTCAAAATTTATTAAACCTTGTCTTAATGAGTCAGTGGCAATATTTTGTAAATTTAAATTTAAAGGAGTATTAATATTAAAACCTTGTTTATAGACTTTATCAAAACCAAACTCATCAACTATATTTTTTCTTATGTCTTCAACAAAATATCTGGTATCTTCTAAGAAAATTTTTTTTCTTTTTTGTAAATAAATTTTTTTCTTTGAAAAATCTTCATAATTTTCTTTTGTGATGTATCCATTTTCAAACAAATTATTCAATACTAAATTTCTTCTAAATTTTGCTAAATCCATATCTTTATATGGATTGTATCTACTTGGTGCTTTTGGTAATGCAGCTAAAAGCGCAGATTCACTGTAATCTAATTCGTTAATTGGTTTATCAAAATACTCCAAACTTGCTGAAGCAACTCCATAAGTTCCTTCACCTAAATATATTTGATTCAGATATAATTCTAAAATTCTTTCTTTACTTAAGGCTCTTTCAATTCTAAATGCCAAAATAGCTTCTTTTAATTTTCTATTAAGACTAACTTCATTTGTTAATAAGAAATTTTTTGCTACTTGTTGTGTTATAGTTGATGCACCTTCTAGTCTTTTTGATGAAATTACATTTGATATATTCTTTACCACTGCTCTCAATATTCCTTTAGCATCTACACCAGGGTGCGAGAAAAAATTTTTGTCCTCTGCAGATAAGAATGCATGAATTACTTTTTTTGGAATTGAATTATAAGGAACAAATATCCTTTTTTCAGATGAAAAATCACTCACTAATTCTCCATCTCCTGAATAAACCTTGCTTGAAACTGGGGGCATATAATTTTTCAAAAACTTATAATCAGGTAAATTACTCGAAAATGCCCATAAAATTGCAAGTATTCCAAATCCCGCTAATAGAAAAGAGCTGCAGAAAAATATGAAAATTTTTTTTAAAATATTACTCATTTTAGTATTATTTAATATATGAATTTGTTAAACTTATGGCACTAGAATTTAAACAAAATTAAAATTATTTAAATAAAAATGAAACTATTAATCAAAATTTTATGGAAAAAAATTTATATATCGATGCTTCGCATCCTGATGAAACTAGGGTTGTGCTTAAATCAAATGGTTATATTGAAGATTACGAATACGAAGGTATAAAAAATACCTTAATAAAAAACAATATATATCTAGGTAAAGTAAGTCGTGTAGAACCATCATTACAGGCAGCTTTTATTGATTTTGGCAGAGAAAGACATGGATTTTTATCTTTTAATGATATTCAGTCAGATTATTACCAAATTCCTCAAAGTGATTTAGATAAAATAAAAGAAGAAGAAGAAAAAGTTCGAGAAGAATTACAAAAAGAAAGTGCACAACAAGAAGAAAAAAATATAACTGAAGGTAATCTAGAGGTAAATGACCCTGTTGCAAAAGATCCAAACCCTGTAACGACTGATGTAGAAAAAAAACCTGATAAACGATATCATACTAAGAGATACAAAATTCAAGAAGTAATTAAACCTAATCAAGTAATACTAGTTCAAGTTTTAAAAGATGAAAGAGGCATGAAGGGTGCTGCACTTACTACATTTATCTCAATAGCTGGTAAATACATTGTATTAATGCCTAATACACCTAAAGGAGGAGGTATATCTCGTAAAATTTTTAACCCAGGTGAAAGAAAAAAAATTAGAAATATATTAAACCAAATCGTAATTCCAAAAGAAATGGGATTAATAATAAGAACTGCAGGATCAAATAAAACTAAAAATGAAATTGATTATGATCTACAAACTTTAATAAAAATTTGGAACTCTATTAAAGAAAATGCTATGAATTCGATAGCACCATCTCTTATACACCAAGAAAGTGAAATTATAAAAAGAACTCTAAGAGACCTATATGATGATAATACTAAAAATATAATTATTGAAGGTAACGAAGGATATAAAAAAGCACAAAGCTTTATGAAAATGATGATGCCTAGTCACGTAAAAAAAATTAAAAAATATAGAGATAAAATACCTTTATTTTTCAAAGAAAATATTGAAGAAAAATTAAATGAGATTTTTGAAACGCAAGTAGAATTAAATTCAGGTGGTTATTTAGTTATAAATCCTACTGAAGCTTTAGTCTCAATTGATATTAACTCAGGAAAATCTATTAGACAAAAAAATGTTGAGAGCACAGCTCTAGATACGAATCTTGAAGCTGCAGATGAAATTTCAAGACAAATTAAAATAAGAGATTTATCTGGCTTAATAATTATAGATTTTATCGATATGCTAAGTTATGGAAATAGAAGATTGGTTGAAAGAAGATTAAAAGAAAAATGTATAACTGATAGAGCTAGAATTCAAATTGGTAGAATTAGTAATTTTGGATTACTAGAAATGTCTAGACAAAGACTTAGAGAGAGTACTGTAAAGTGGGAAGTTTCATTAACAAATGAATCTTTTGCATTAAAAATTCTAAAATTAGTAGAAATACAATCTGTAATAAATAAATCTAAATATGTGGAGGTAAGAATCTGTGAAAAAGTTTCAGAATTTATGAAAGAAAATTTTA
>MDTB01102464.1_pt1 | contig 15398 bp, 13 predicted proteins | sample 811161 | NCBI WGS metagenome assembly MDTB01 (sample SAMN05326650, study PRJNA326480) | marine metagenome | isolation source: seawater | place: Mediterranean Sea | collected 2009 | reverse complement strand
TAAAAATTTTCATCATCTTTTAAGATTCCTGAATTATATTTCTCTATTATTTCTTGAATTGCTATTTCAACTCCTTTCTTTGGCTTGAACCCAGTTTCAAGAATTTTGTCAGAGTTAACTCTGTAAGACCTTGGATCATTTGATTCAGTTATTTCAATCGTGACTGGTAAATATTGAGTAACCATTTCAGCAATATTCAAAATTGATATATTTTCAAATCCAGCATTGTAAACACCAGTAAATTCTGGATTATTAATCAAATGAATATAAAGATCAGTTATGTCATCAATATGAATATTTGGTCTTACTTGAGAGCCACCAAATACAGTTATCTTTCCTTTTGATAATGCATGCATAGTTAATAGATTAACCGATACATCTAAACGCATTCTTGGTGAATATCCACATACAGTTGCTGGCCTGACAATTTGAACAGTCATTTGATCCTGGTAACTCAACAAAACTCTTTCAGCAACCATTTTTGTTTTATTATATTCTGAAATAGGGCTAAGCTTTAAATCTTCAGTCACATTCTCCTCTTCCTTAACTCCATAAACGCTTCCTGATGAGGCATAAATAAATCTTTTTACTCCTAATCTATTGGCTTTGTCTGCAAGCTGCATAGTTGCAAGTGCGCTAACTTCCCAAGTAAGTTTAGGATTTAAATCTCCACAAGGGTCATTTGCAATAGAAGCTAAATGAATAATACAATCTATTCCTTCAAGCGGGATCTCCTCAATATTTCTTACGTCACCTTTGACTATTATTAAATCTGGATGTTGATCTAAAAAATTTCCAAACCATTGAATATCAAAAGCCACAACTTCATGGCCTTCACTTAAAAGCTTTGGTATTAAAACATGGCCTTTATAACCACACCCACCAGTAACTAATATTTTCATTTAAATTTCGTTTTTAATAACTTCATTTTTTTCCTTAACTGTAAAATATACTGAATTTACGTAGGAACTATTGATTATAATATCCCAGTTAACTTTGACGTGTTATTTTTTTTATTACCAAATTTTACTTATTATTTCTTTATTAATCAACTGTGAAAAAGTAATTTATTCATCTACATAATATTAGATAAGACTAAAATAATTAACTGCTAAAAGATATAACTCAATTTGCTGAATATTGAGATTTACCAATTATTAGATCTACAACTGCTAATAGCCAAAATTGATGAATATTTTCTATGTGATTGTATGCTTTGCTGTCTAGCCAGAGATTAATATCGCCTAGTTGCCTAAGTGGGTTATCATCACTCATCCCAGAAAGAGTGATGACGCTTGAAAAATTCTTTTCCTGAGCAGCGTGGCAACCATTCAGAATATTTTTTGATGAACCGCTAGATGAAATTCCAATAAAAACGTCACCTTCATCTCCATAAAATTCAACTGCTTTTTTAACCCAATGTTCGTATCCATAATCATTCGAAAAACAAGTTATTAAATCTGGCTCGTTAAAGTTTATGCATCGGATATTAGCATTTTTAGTCAGGTCCACAGAAAAGTGACTTGCGATTGCTGAGCTTCCACCGTTTCCAGCAATTATTATTTTTTTACCTCGCTTCGAAGCTAAAAGAATAGTCTTCTTAATATCTATTAAATCATTAATTACCTTTGATGAATCTGAAATTAATTCTGTAATTTCTCTAAAGTAATTTTCTAAAAAATCATTTTCCATATCTTTTACTCTTGTTATTTTAACAGCGACTCAAGCCTCTTTAATAAGTTTATTTTGTTCAATTTCATTCCTGTTCCAATTGAGGCAACCATTTCTCCAGCAGCTAAATTACCAATAAGTAGTGTTAAATCTTTTGGTATCTGAGCTTTCAGACATAATGCAGTAATAGCAAATAAAGTATCTCCGGCGCCTACTCTATCAATCACATTTGTTGCATATGCAGGGCAATAAGTAAATTCAAAATTATTAAAATAAACTGAGCCTTTGTTGCCTCTAGTAATTAAAATAGAGTCTGAGTCTGTACGCTTTGAAAGATCTTTTACTAAGTGCTCAAGGGTATCATTTCTATTTCGATAGTCATGACGTAGCTCACCTTCATGAATACAAACATAGTCTGCGCTATTATACTTAGAAACAGAGTGGTAACTAACGTTACTAGAGTTTAATTGAGTATTTATTGCCAGATATCTTGATTTTTTTTCCAATAGATTTGCGACTTTTGGTGTGATCAACCCATGACCATAGTCTACAACAATTACAAGATCATAATCTTCTATACAGTTATCAATTTTTGAACATAATCTAGCATCCTCATCCGCATTAAGCAGTTCATCGTTCATATCATAAACGCCAAAAGTTTTTGATTTTGTGTAGTTATCAATAAATCTTGTTTTAAGTATTGTGGGAGAATTTGATTTATTGATAAAATCAAATTTGATATTTGTGCCTAAACTTTTCTCAATAAACTTATTTTGCTCCTGTGAGTCGCCCAAATAGCTTAAGATTTTCGCATCCTTGCAGAAATCAGAAACTTGGTTAGAGGCTGCCAAAATCCCCCCTGCATATCTTTTCGTCTGTCCTTTCTTACTAACTAGAACTGGCTCTTTGCCTGATTTTCCTATTGTGTCACAAAAAATATATTCATCTATAATTACTTCACCAACTAATAAAATTTTTAGCTTATTTAATTTATCAAAATATTCTGTAATTTCCCCAAAAGTATATTTTTCTTTTATTTTTTTTATAAAAGTTATCTGCTCTTCATTTAGATTGGAAAATCGAAGATTGATAAGTGAGGATGAGCTAAATGTTATGCCAGATGTGTAAACCATCTTGCCTCCATAAGAAATTGTAGCATCTTCCTCTAACTTAATATTCCCAGTTACATCTGTTTTATTATCCTTATAGTCTGGGCCTTTAACATAAAAGTCTGGTTCAAATAGTTTAATCGTTTCAATGGCTGTAGGCCATTCATTGATCGAAACATAATCAACAAAACCTAAAGCAGCAATTGCTTCAGCCCGATGTTTTTCTGAAAAGATAGGTCTTTCAGATCCTTTGTTCACAAATCGATCAGGAGTAATAGTAACGATCAAGATACTTCCAATAGATTTCGCTTCTTCAAAATAATTAATATGTCCTATATGAAGAAGGTCAAAAACCCCATGGCATAAAATTATTGTATTACCTTGTGACTTCAATAGCGCTATTTTGCTAGCAAGTGCATTCAAGCTATATATTTTTTTATTTTGTTTCATAAAAATTACAAATATTATATACGAATAATTTTAAATCTAAAAATGACTTAATCAGCATTAAACAAGTCTCGAGTATAAACTTTTTCTTCAACATCTTTAATTTCACTGCTCATACGATTTGTGACAATCAGATCAGATAATTCTTTGAATTTTTTTAAATTATTAATCACTTTCGATTGAAAAAAATCTTTTTCAAGTAAGGGCTCATAAATAATTACATCTATGCCTTTATCATTAAGCCGCTTCACAACTCCTTGAATTGATGATGACCTAAAATTATCAGAACTATGCTTCATAACTAGTCTGTAAATACCAACAATTTTAGGGTTTTTACTAATAATTGAATTTGCAATAAAGTCTTTCCTTGTTGAGTTAGAATCAACAATCGCTCTTATTAAGGTGTTTGGCACATCTTTATAGTTAGCTCTAAGCTGCTTAGTATCTTTTGGAAGACAATAACCTCCATAGCCAAATGATGGATTATTATAATGATCACCTATTCTAGGATCTAGACATACACCTTGAATAATTTGCACACTGTGAAGGTCATTAAGTTCAGCATAGGTGTCTAACTCATTAAAAAACGCAACTCGCATCGCCAAGAAAGCATTACTAAATAATTTTATTGCTTCGGCTTCAGTGGAGTCTGTTAATAAAACATCTATATCCTCTTTAATAGCGGCTGATTTCAGAAGATCTGCAAATTGTTTAGCTCTATACGATTTTTCGCCAACGATAATTCGTGATGGATAAAGATTATCATAAAGCGCCAAACCCTCTCTCAAAAACTCTGGTGAGAAAATTATATTATTGCAGTTAAATTTTTTGTTAATACTTTTTGTATAGCCAGTTGCTACTGTTGACTTAATAACAATCACTGAACCTGGATTAATATCAATAATATCTTTTATAACTTCCTCTATTGACGAAGTATTAAAGTAGTTAGTCTCAGTATCGTAGTCAGTTGGAGTTGCAATAATAACAAAGTCAGCATTGTTATAAGCCTCTTTTTTATTTGAGGTTGCCTTCAAGTTAAGATTCTTATTTGACAAATAATCTTCAATATCATTATCTTTAATTGGTGAAACTCTGTTATTTAACTGAATAACTTTCTCTAAGTTGACATCAAATGCAATTACCTCATTTTTCTGAGATAAAAGAACAGCATTTGATAGTCCAACATAACCTATTCCCACTACAGCAATTTTCATACATCTAATCCAAGAGAAAATAAAATATATTTTAGTAACTTCATTAAAGTTTTATTATCCTGATTAAAAAAAAGCAACAACCACTAATCATTTTTCTTTTACAGTTTGATTTAGATTATTAAGCAATTCTTGAAACATGGAGTCAATTGTCTTTTTATTTGACCATTTCAAATGTACATCTGGATTTTCAGGAAAGTTAACTTCCAAATCAAGTCCTGCCACATTCTGAATTTCTCCAGCTTCATACTTTTTGTACAACCCCCTAGGATCTCTCCTCTTTAATTCATGCCACGGTGTGTCAATAAAAATTTCAATATAATTAGGGATATTTTTCCTATTCCAATCGTGTATTTCTCTAAAAAGGCCAATAACTGCGATAACAACATCAACGCCCTGGCTAGAAATAAGTTGGCATAATCTAGAATACTTCATGCCAATGATGATTCTCTCTTCTTTTCTATATGCCTGATGATTAAACACTTGTCTCAATTCATCCCCATCCAGCAAAATAACCTGCCTACCAGAAAGTCTAAAATGATCTACCAGCAATTCTGATAAAGTAGTTTTTCCTGAGGCCGACAAGCCTGTTATCCAATAACATTTAGACATAAGGTTATATTATCTAAACTTTCTAAAGTTCTTCTATCTCATTAAATTACATGATTTTGATTAACTTATAAACTATATAAAATAGTTTAATCTAAATAATAATCATCATATCAATCTATAATTAAAATTAACCCCATCTAATTTATTCTGATCAAATTTATCATTTTTTCAGCTGTTCATTATAGACCCAGTCAGCAACTTTTTTTTCAGGAATATATTCAGGTATGAGGTTTTTAAAAAGGTTACGGATCTCTAGGACATCACTATTATCAGCTGCTATCTTTAAGCTGCTAAGCCAAGGCGTTATCTCATCCCAAGGTAAGTATTCTTCCCTCGCTTTCATAATTCTTGGATGCTGGGTTTTCTTTGGATTATTACCTATCAGTAGTTCTTCATAAAGCTTTTCACCTGGGCGTAAGCCAACAACTTTAATGGCAATATCACCTGATGGGAATTTATCGTCTTTAACACGGAGGCCGGAAAGTTCAACCATTCTGCGCGCCAAATCATATATCTTTACTGGTTCACCCATATCTAGCACATATACTTCTGCACTCTTTTCATTAATAGAATCTCTCAGTTCTTGACCTGCCATCGCTCCAGCTTGCATTAACAACTGAGCGGCCTCTTGAATAGTCATGAAGTAGCGGGTAACATCCATATGGGTAAGGGTGATTGGTCCACCCTGCATCATTTGGTTACGGAAATATGGGACCACAGAACCCGAGGAACCCAAAACATTACCAAACCGCACAATTGCCAATTGCATTTTATTCTCTAAATTTATATTTGATTGATCACCAAATAATGGATCAAAAACAGGCTTCATCTCTGCAGCTAAGGCCTGCAAAATAAGCTCACAATAGCGTTTACTTGCTCCCATTGCATTAGTGGGATTTACTGCCTTATCTGTGCTTACCAAAATAAAGCTGTCGACTTGCTGCTCTATCGCCACCTTAGCCATAACTAATGTACCGAAAATATTAGTTTTTACACATTCAGTAATATTTTGTTCTACTATTGGCACGTGCTTAACTGCTGCCGCATGATAAATAATATTAGGACGCCAAGTAGATATCACATCGCTCACTCGCTTTTCATCTGTTACAGACCCCAGTAAAGATATGATTCTCGGCATTAAAGTAATATTATCTGAATTGTTTTCTGAGGAACTTACCTGGTTTTCCTTACCTAAAAAACCAAAACTTTCTGCTTGACCAGGTTGACTGAGGATTTTCTTTAACTCGTTGTTGAGCGTATAGAGGGCTAATTCACTTATGTCAAATAACAACAATGTTTTTGGTTTACGTTGCAATACCTGGCGACAGAGTTCACTTCCTATACTGCCTCCAGCTCCGGTAACCAAAACTACTTGGTCTATTACTTGAGATTGAAGTAAAGCTTCGTCTGCGACCGCAGCTTCTCGTGTTAATAAATCGTTAATGTCTAATTCATTTAATTGGCTATAAACAGATTGCCCACGTGCCATATCGGATAAACTTGGCAAGGTACGTATGTGTTTATTAAGTGGCCTTAAACCTTCAATAATCAAACTGCGTTGCTTTCGAGAAATCGACGGAATTGCAAGTAGTATGTCATCTACCTGATGCTGATTGACAAATTCAACTAATTTTGATTGAGACAGAATGGGCACTCCCATCAAATCTCGCCCATGAAGATTAACGTCGTCATCCACAAAAGCAAGCAATACACATTCGTGACTTTGTCCTAAACCAACAGCCAATTGACGCCCTGCTTCCCCAGCACCAAAAATAATTATCTTAGCTTGCTTATCTTTTATAAAACTTCTGACCTGGTTAGAATGATATTTTTTAGCACGGTTAACATCTTCTATTTTACGTAATAACCATCGAGCTAGAAATCTTAATCCACCAATTGTAAATAATGTCACCATGGCATTTATAGGAACCACAGAACGAGGAATTCCTTGCACGCCACTTAAAAAACTCAATAATCCCCAAGCAGCCGCATAAATCACCACTGCTTTAAAAACAGCCAAAAAAGCCTTTGTATCAAGATATCGGGTAATGGCTCGATAAAGTCCAAATTGTATAAAAACTGGTACAGCTACTGCGGGAGCAAACAACACAAGTAGCAAAATTGAGTCATTCACTCCACCAATAGGCCAGTACCAATTGCCCAGGCGTAGAGAAAACGATAACCACAATGCAAAAATCACCATTAATGAGTCAGATGCAATAAGAATGCCGCGTTTAAATGAACTAGGCATAGCAATAAGAAGTGTGAAAAGAAAAGTCATTTTATTTTTTTATACATTAATTAACCACAATAATATTAATTTAGATCTACTTGGCATCAACAATATTAATTTATTTACTATTTCTAAAATTAGTAAGAGGAATTTACTCTTCTTCAAGGAGATATTCCTTTTCAAAGGCTTGCCATGTCTTTCTGTAAATATTAGTTTCAATTATATTCTTAATTCCATCCTCTAAAAAAACCTTAGGCTTATAATTAATTAATTTTAAAGCAAGCGATGTATCACAGTATCTTTGATAAATTTCTCTATTTATATTTCTGTCTGACTCTAAAAATGTATTTCTAATATCGACTTTTATATCTTTTTCTTTTCCACAAACTCTAATTACCAAATTTGCTAAGTCGATTAAATTAATTGGCTCAAGACTGTTACCTATATTTATAGTTTCACTATTTGTTGAATTAAAAAGCAACGCATCAGCTGTTCCTCTTGCAGTATCTTCTGAAAAATTATAAGAACGAGTTTGAAGGCCATCCCCGTATATAATTGGAGATTTATTATCTAAAACTCTTGAAATAAATTTTGAAATTACGAACTGACTAATTTGATAAGGGCCATAAGTGTTAAAATATCTCAATATAGAAAATTCTAATTCTGGAAATTCATGATTGTATGCTTTTACAAGTTCTTCACCAGCAATTTTAGAGACTCCGTAAAGTGTTTTGCCTTGAGTCATATCTGATTCAGAAATCGGATTTTTAAGTGGTTCGCCATAAACTTCAGATGACGAAGCAAAAATGAACTTCTTAATATTTCCATTTGCAATACACGCCTCCAATACTTTTTTAGTACCATCTATATTAATCTCAAGACATCTTAATTTATTTACTTCAGTTCTTCTAACTCCTAAATGTGCAGCCAAATGTATAACTGCATCACAACCTATCATAGCTTCTCTAATAGAAGATGAATCAAGAATTGAGCCACCAGCTTTTAAAACTCTAGAATCTATAAATGACTCAGCTGTAATAATTTGCTCAAAAAGATCAAATAAAACTACTTCAATTCCTCGGTCACAAAGTTCTTTTGATAAGGGAATTCCAATACAACCTGCCCCTCCAGTAACTAAAACTTTTTTAAAATTATATTTCATAGCTAATTTTTTTTTGTATTAGTTCTTTATTAATTTTAATATTTTCTAATATATCTACAATTTTCTTAGCAGCTGTACCATTTCCATAAGGATTTTTTAAATTACTTAGAGATTTTTTAAAATCATGATTATTTAAACAGTAATTTATTGCCTTTTTAATTTTAGAAGTATCATGATCAACATCAATAATATTTTTTGCTCTTAATCTTCCATTTTGTCTAGTTCCTATATTTATAACTGGTAATTCAAAACTGGGCGCCTCTCTAATTCCTGCAGATGAATTGCCAATCATTAATGAGCTGTAGGACATAAGACTTAAAAAATCATGACTAAGCATATTTGGTATCTTCACAAAGTTTTTTTGTTTTTCAATTCTTTTGATTATTTTTCTACCACCTGCATCAGTATTTGAAAAAAAACATATTATTTGTATATTTGACATAGATTCTAAAGCTTCAATAGTTCTTTCAACTTGCCATAAAGAATCCTCGTGTTCAGTGGTTACAGAGTGTTGTGTAAAAATTACTATCTGTTTTGATTGATCAAAATTATATTTTTCTGCTAAATAATCTAACTTACTTGGCTTTAAAGCTTCTATCTCATCAATATAAGGGCAGCCAGTATTAAAGACTAATTCTTTATTTTCACCCATCATAATTATTCTTTGAGCCGCATCAGCAGTGGCTGGAAAGTGAATATGACTTAACTTAGTTACAGCATGCCTAATAGACTCGTCAATTGTTCCTGTTACTTCTCCTCCTTGGATATGTGCAATGGGAAAATTCATTAATGAAGCTGCTGTAATACTTGCCAATGTCTCTACTCTATCTACAGTAATTAAAACCAAATCAGGATTAATTTCAGATAATGCTTTTGCTACACCCTTAGTACATCTTGCAGATGCCTCGGCCATTCCAAGTGGTGAGTCAAAATCACCTTTAAACATTTCGACTTTTTTACTTATTTGAAATCCATCATTAAGTATTTCTTGAGCCGAATAACCATACTCATTTAATAAATGTGAGCCAGTAACAATAATGTAGAGTTCTAAATTATCTCTTGATTCAATCTCTTTTAGAACACTCCTTACTCTTGGATAGTCTGCCCTAGTACCAGTAATACAAACAATTTTTCTTTTCATAATTTATTATGATATTATATCATCAGCTTTTAAATGTTGATCAGACTCAATATCTTTATTTGCTTTTTTTCCAATTATATCATTAAAATCTTTTGCAAATAGAGGTCCTGTTCCTGGCCTCTTAACCCAAATATTTTCTTTAGAAAAAAAATCTCCTTTTTTAATTTTTTTGATTGTAACTACTGAAGCATATGCAAAGTCAATGACAGGTTTTTCTTCTTTGACAGGACCCTTGTGCCCACCCCGCTCTAGCTTTATAATTTTTGATCCTTCAACAAGTTCTCTAGCGCTAACAGGATCCATTGAATTTATTATATCTGGACCTTTACGGTCCATTGAGTCTGTATAATGTCTCTCAAGGATAGAGGCTCCCAAAGCTACTGCACCGAAGCATGCATGATTTGAAGTTGTATGATCTGACAAACCAATTACAGCTTCAGGGAATCTATCTTTTAATTCACTCATTGCACCAAGTCGTACTAAGTTTGGTGGTGTTGGATAGATATTAGTTGTATGAAGAATAGCGTAATCAATACTTTTCTCTCTAAATATATTAACTGCCCTTTCAACAGACTCAATTGAATTCATTCCAGTACTTAATATTATAGGCTTGCCAAATTCAGAGATATGTTCGAGCAGCGGATAATTATTGCACTCACCTGATCCAATTTTAAAAGCAGGAATATCAAACGAAGCTAGTCTATCTGCTGCAGCTCTAGAAAAGGGTGTGCTTATAAAAATACCGCCTAAATCTTGCACATATCTCATTAGCTCATATTCATCTTTTTCACTTAACGAACATTCTTTCATCAACTGATAAATAGTTTTACCAATATAGCTAATTTTATTCTTATCCGCTTCGTGGGACATCTCATCATCAACAATGTGTGTTTGATGTTTTACGACATGCACTCCAGCATCAATTGCAGTTTTAGCCATATGCTTTGCTATATCCAATGAGCCATTATGATTTATTCCTATTTCGGCAATTACTAAGGGATCTTCATCATATCCAACTTTTCTTGAGCTAATATAAAAACTTGGTTTCATAATTTAGATTAAAATAATAATTTAATATTTAAAATAGTTTGATTAGTAAATTAAGCTTTTATAACTTTAGCCTTACACTTAATATTTTCCAATGCATTTCTTGTATCTATAATTAATTTAGAGTGCTTCCCAATTTCATTAAAGTCAATATAGCTGTGATTAGTTAAAATTAGAATAATGTCATTTGATTGAATATTCTTTCTTGTTAGAGGAACACTCTTCATTCCCTTTAGGGATGGAAAATTATTAATAGGAGGCAATTGCTTCACAAATTTATCATGATAATTAACTTTAGCATTTTTCGATTTTAATATATCGATTATTTTGATAGCAGGACTTTCCCTTATATCATCGATATCTTTTTTATATGACATTCCTACAACTAATATCTTAGATCCATTAGTAGACTTCTTTAATTCAATACTTAAATTACTTTCTAATTTTTCAACTACAAAGTTTGGCATACTAGTATTTATCTCACCAGCTAATTCAATAAATTTTGTTGGGACACCGTACTCTCTTGCTTTGTAAGTTAGATAAAAGGGATCAACTGGAATACAGTGTCCACCCAAACCAGGTCCAGGATAAAAAGGCATATATCCAAAAGGCTTAGTTGCGGCGGCATTAACTACTTCCCAAATATCAATACCCATTGCATCATAGATAGTCTTTAATTCATTTACTAAAGCAATATTTACGCACCTAAAAATATTTTCTGTTAGTTTTGTTGCTTCAGCAGTTTTTGCACTTGAGACGCAAATAACCTCTGATATAATTTGTCTATATAAGTTTACAGCTAAGTCTCTACTCTTCTTCTTATCAGCCCCAATAATTTTTGGAATTGTGGTAGTGCTAAAATGCTTGTTGCCAGGATCCTCTCTTTCAGGAGAATAGGCTAAAAAAAAATCCTTATTTGCTTTTAAAGATGACTTTTCAAGTTCATAAGATAAGACTTCGCTAGTTGTGCCTGGATAAGTACTAGACTCCAGAATAATTAGCTGATCTTTTTTGATATGATCTTTAATTCTCGACGCGGAATTTAAGACGATTGATAAATCAGGTTCTCTAAATTTATTAAGTGGAGTTGGAACACAAATAATTATTACATCAGATGAATTTATTAATTTAAAATCTAATGATGGTATAAATTTTTTTTTCTTTATTAAGTCAGATAATTGGTTGTTGTTTATATGGCTTAAATACGATTTACCTTTTTTAAGAGATCTAATTTTTTTCTCATCAACATCTATTCCTATAACTTTAAAACCTTTGGATAAAAATGCATAAGATAAAGGTAGGCCAACATATCCAAGTCCAATTATAGCAATATTTGCTTTCTGTTTATTAATCTTTTGATATAAATTCACGATGTATTAATTATATTTTTACAATTACATAAACTTGGTTGCGGGGGTAGGATTTAAACCTACGACCTTTAGGTTAAGAAACCTATTATTAAAATCAAACACTTATATTCTTTCTTAATGACTATTTCCATAACTAATGTCATATTATAACACTTGTTATGTACTTTTTTAAAGAAGAATACAGTATCATCAAAAAAGTCATCTTACGAGATAATTCAAGTAAGAGAATTGGAATTGCTAGATTGCTTTATAATAATCCTCAAATACGTACTTTAGAAGATGGAACTAGTAATCTTGATCATGCTACTGAAGTAAAAATAATAAATAATTTAATAAACACTAAAAATATAAAATTATTAATTACCATTGCACATAGATTTGTTGCCTTTAAAAGATGTGACCTACTTCTATTTTTTAAGAATGAAGACATAGTAGATAAAGGAACTTGAATGGAATTAAATAAAAGAAATCAAGATTTTAAAATCTTTAACTAAATGGTAAAAAAAATTAAGAGGATTATAGAGGTAATATGAAAATTATTTATGTTGCAGGACTTTATCATACTGGTTCAACCTTAATGGATTTAATTCTTGGAAACTTACCTAAAGTTATAGGTTTGGGGGAAATATACAAAGGACTTAGATCAGGCTTTGAAGAAATGTGTTCCTGTGGACAATTAACCAAGGATTGTTCTTTTTGGGGGGATATTCAAAAGACTCTTAAAGAAAAAAAAGATTTAGACATGCAAGCTAAATATGATTTGGTCATTTCTACATTCATGGAGAAATATGGTAAGGACTATATTCTTGTAGATAGTTCAAAGTGCCATCCCTTTGATCTAACTTCCAATAAAAACAATAGAGATATGCAAGGTTTAAATTTTTTAATTAATAAACCAGAAATAGATTTGAAAGTTATTCATATGGTGAGAGATGTTAGATCTTGGTCATACGGATTATTGATGAGAGATGAAAGAACAAAAGCTGAATTATCTTTGATTAATCAAATTTATCGAAAATTCTCAAGATCGGTCTCGGTTAGATTCTTACAATGGTATTGGGGGCACAAAAAGATTTTAAACTTTTTAAAAAAGCATAAAGTTGAGAACCTGAGGATAAGTTACGAGGATTTAGCGATGGATACAGAAGCCACTTTAACCTCGTTAACAGATTTTCTAGAAATAAAATATGATCCAAGTATGTTAATTCCATCCGAGTCTAAAAGTCATATAGTAGTTGGAAACCCCATGAGATTTAGAAAAGCAGATACCAAAAAGATCAAGTATGACACCAGATGGTTAAGTTCTAATAGGTTATTTTTTTCTTCTATGTTTCTTCGTCCAATTATGAATTTTAATAACAAGCTCACTTATAAAAAGGAACGTGACTGAGCCAAAAAAAGTTTTACTTTTACTAACTACTGGAATGACAATAAGAAACTTCTTAAATACTAATATGGTGAAACAAATTTTAGAATCTTTAATCCATAAAATCATTTACTACCTTAAGGATCTCAATTTTCGTCAGCTCAACTCAATTAATGAAGTTATAAGCCTGATAAAACTTAAGCATATCAATGATTTGGTTGCGGGGGTAGGATTTGAACCTACGACCTTCAGGTTATGAGCCTGACGAGCTACCAGACTGCTCCACCCCGCGAAACTTTTATAGCCTCAAATCTTGGCTACTAGCTAATTCTTTCAATGCCGGCGATATACTGACGACACATTTTGACCTATGGTAAGGCCTATACACAATCAAAAATTAGGCTCTACATAGTATTTCATAGCAAATGCCCATAAAGTTTGCTTCAGCTAAGTATTGGGCGTCTATGAAGTTATATGGAACATAAACCTTATGGGAGATGAGGTCAAGTATAGGATCACCTGTACCCGACATGAAGTCTCAACCGTTCGCGCCTCGAATAAGGTAACCATATATGTTACCCCATTAAAAAATATAAATGTTACATTTTCAGAATAATACGCTTTCACTAATACAGTTATTTTTAATCAATAAGCATTTCAATATCATTTTAATAAATCAGAGTAATCTCTCGCTATAAGCAAATCATGTAAGTTATTTGTTGCGTAAACTTATACTGAATATGATAATACGTATCGAATTATAAATAAATTGACTACCTAATATTATTGAGTTAACTCATTAACAAACTAGCTAACATTCTAAATGCCACGAACATGAAGAATATTTTGTTTGGAGAATATATCAGAGGTTTAAGACTTAAATCAAAACTTGGTTTACGAGAGTTTGCTCGAAAGCTGGAAATGTCATCTAAATATTTAGCACTTAAAATACATGGAGATTGATTAATGGATAAAAGCTATTGGGATATATATTACAAAAATTTTGGAACTAACAATCATATTATCCAACCGAGTAGTTTTGCTCAGTTTGTACTTAATAATTATCTTTTAGAAAAAAAATTTAACATAGTAGAGCTAGTATCTGGAAATGGAAGAGATGCTATATTTTTTGCCCATCATTCTCATAATATATACGCTCTTGACCAAAGTAAATCTGCAACAGAGGTGTCAAAGCAAGGCATTAATAATGAGATTTTAAAATACTTTCATCCTAAAGCACAAGATTTTGTATTAGAAGATTATTCAAGTTATAAGGAAATAGATATGTTTTATTCGCGGTTCACAATGCATTCGATTACAAAAGATGATGAGGACCTAGTAATTTCAAAAGTCTATAATTCCCTACTAAATGGTGGATTATTTTGCATTGGGGCAAGAACAATAAATGATCCATTATTCGGCATTGGAGAGGATTGTGGTCAAAATACATTTATTAACAACAATCATAGAAGAAGATTCATTGATACCTCAGAATTTCGTAAGCAAGTTGTAGAATTTGGGTTTAAAGAGTTATTTTTTGCAGAAGAAAATAATCTATCAATTGTTAGGGATGATAATCCAACATTGATGAGAATAGTGCTAGAAAAATAATGTCATAAATAAATAATCTTTTTCATGTAACAAAGAGTCACTAACAATTGATTTAGCCTTAAAATGAAATGTAGCCTTGTAATTATTTTATGAAAAAATATCATCGAGGGCATTAACATCTAATAGATCCATCTGATAGACATTGCAATTTTGTATTGCCCATTGATTACCTGTAGAAAAATTATCTATGACATCAACTTTGAAATCTCTTTACTGTAAATACTTTACCACAAGAGAACTTATATATCTGGCTTCTCTAGTAACAAGAAGTTACATAAGTATATAAAATAACCTTAAATAGAGACAACTGTAAAGCGACAAATTTCACGTTTAGTAGACCTGGCAATGTCCTACTCTCCCATGCCTTAAGACAAAGTACCATCGGCGCTGGAGCCCTTAACGTTCGAGTTCGAAATGG
>MDTB01182579.1_pt1 | contig 15400 bp, 11 predicted proteins | sample 811161 | NCBI WGS metagenome assembly MDTB01 (sample SAMN05326650, study PRJNA326480) | marine metagenome | isolation source: seawater | place: Mediterranean Sea | collected 2009 | reverse complement strand
AATGGCAGAATTATTAGAAGCGAATAAGATATTTTATACACCGTATGAACCGAAGTTAAAGAATCGGTTTATCATGGAGATATCAGGTATCCCAGCTTTCACAATCAAAACAATGCAAAGACCACAGATTACTTTTGACGAGGTAGTTTTGGAACACATGAATGTCACCAAGTACGTTAAGGGAAAAGGTCGTTGGCAAACACTTCAGATTACTCTGTATGATCCTATTGTTCCGTCTGCCGCCTCTGCCGTAATAGAATGGATTAGATTACATCATGAGAGTGCTACAGGTCGTGACGGATACCAAGATTTTTACAAAAAGAATGTAACGTTTAATCTGTTAGGACCCGTTGGTGACATCATTGAAAAATGGACACTATACGGAACATACATACAGGATGCCGCTTTCGGTGATTTAGATTTTGCTGATTCCAATCCTGTTGAAATCACACTAACATTAAGATACGATTACGCTATATTGGAGTTCTAAATGAAAAACCTACTTAAATTATTACTATCATTTGTTATTCTTTTCGGTGCCGTACCAACACTAAATGCCATGGACATGAAGATGGACAACATGGAAGAAATCAAGAAAAAGAAAAAGAAGAAAAAGAAATTAGGTGGTGCCAAAGGTAAGAAAAAGAAAAAAGGATTTTTCTCGAAAGTATTTGGTTCAAAGTAAATAGTTTTAACATCAAGGAGTTATAATGTCAGAGCATAAGTTCCCCACGGAAGTTATCGATTTACCGTCTCAAGGAAAAGTATATCCAAAAGATTCGCCTTTATCAAAGGGTAAAATCGAATTAAAATATATGACCACACGTGAAGAAGACATACTGATGTCTCAGAATCTAATCAAAAAGGGTGTGGTGATTGATAAGCTATTAGATAGTTTAATAATTACACAAGGGGTTAAGCAAAACGATTTAATATTAGGTGATAAGAATGCCGTATTGGTTGCGGCTCGTATATTGGCATACGGACCTGAATATAGTGTTGAGGTTACAAATCCAAATGATCCTGAGCAAAAGGTACAACACACATTTGATTTATCTAAATGTCCGTTCAAACCTTTACCTGATGTTGATTATTCAGATAATTCATTTGATTATACGACTGAAATCGGAAAGAATAAGATTAAATTCAAACTATTGACTGGCGCTGATGAAGCCCTAATAGAAAAGGATTTAAAACAATCTGCTAAATACGGATACAATAGTGAGATTTCAACTCGTTTAAGATACACCGTCACGGAGGTAGATGGTGATTCAAAAGTAGAAACGATAACATCATTCACACAGAATATGTTGGCTCGTGATTCTGTAGCATTGAGAAATTATATTAGAGAAATTTCTCCCGATATTGATATGACATCGGAAATCGAGATAGGAGGTGAAACTGTGAGCGTGTCTATTCCGCTTTCAGTCGAGTTTTTTTGGCCTCAATCCATCTGATATTTTAATATCACACCAAAACATATTTCATTTCGTACATTCAAATCCTGGTTTTACCTTTAGTGATGTGTATCATATGCCCGTTCACTTGAGAAATCTATACTATAGGGAACACGGTGACTTGGTAAAAAAACAAAACGAACAAGTCAAAAAATCCCAATCACAACAGCCAAAAATACCAAGACGTTTCACACCGAAGAAATAATCCTTTTTAATATTTATTAGTGTATTAATGGAATTATTTAATGGCTGATTTAAAAACAGAACAACAGATAACCGAAGAGCTTAAAAAACAACGATCTCTAGCTAACGATGGAAGACAGTCTGATGCTACTCGTGAGGCAAGAGCACAGAGAATAAAAGAGTTAGAAAAAGAGTTATCTACCATATTATCAGAACAGGTAAAAGCAAAAAAAATATATAATAAGATTGCTTCTGATGCCAATAAAATAGAAAAAGATACAAGTAAAAGCATTATTTCGAGGTTACAATCCTTAGCAAAAGGTAACGTGGCTGCTATATTTTCAAATAAAGCAGCAGAAAAACAGCAGAGTCTTCAATCAAAAATAAACATTGAGGCAAAATCACAAGCCGATGTATTAAAAGATAAATTATCAAAGGATAAATTAAGTGCTGCAACTTATACACAAACTTTAGGTTTAGTTGAAAAAATAAAAAGTGGAGAGGTAGAACGAGAAGACATTAGTGGTCAAATAGCAAATATAAATCAAGAAGGACAAGATATTGCTAAAGGATTGCAAAATGATTTTGAGAGACTTGCTGATTTAAAAGATAAAGAGGGAAAGGCCGGTGTTAAAGCCAAAGAGACAAGTGAAGCTCAATCAAAAATAGTAGCACAATTGGGGGTTGGTTTTACATTTTTATTATCAACTGCAATAAAGTTTGCTGGAACCATTGATAAAATAGGTCAGACATTTGGGAGTTTAAATGTTTTAGGAAAGGAAGTTACAGATAATTTATTAGAATCTTCCGTGGAAGCAACAAAATTGGGTGGTAGTATTGATGATGTTGCTTCAATAACAAATACACTAGCATCTAATTTTGGAATGTCTTTGGAAGAAGCTTCTGCTTTATCTGCTAAAGTATTTGACACGAGTAAGGCAATTGGATTATCTGCTGACGAGTCTGCTAATTTATTTGGAGTATTAACACAGACAGCAAATCTATCTGCCGAACAGGCTGAACAACTCGCAGAAGGAGCTTTTCAACTTGCTAGACAAAGGGGAGTAGCACCAAATGCCGTACTGAAGGATTTAGCACAATCAGCAGAAACAATCGCTGAATTCACAAAGGATGGTGGTAATAATATTGCCGAAGCCGCGGTTCAGGCAAGAGCATTGGGTGTATCATTGGACACCACGGCAAAGATATCAAAGGGATTATTGGATTTTGAAAGTTCATTGACAAACGAAATTGAAGCATCCGTGATGATTGGAAAACAATTGAACTTTGAGAGGGCAAGACAACTTGCTCTTGAGGGTGATATTGCCGGTGCGACCAAAGATGTGGTTGCTCAATTGGGTAGTGAGGCGGAGTTTAATAAACTTAATGTTTTACAAAGAGAAGCATTGGCGAAATCAATCGGTGTTTCGGTTGGAGAGTTAGCCAAGTTAGTAGGACAGAGTGATAAGTTGAGTTTGAGTGGTGCTATGGCAGCAGGTAACTTTGAAGATTTGTTAGGAGAAGAGGGTATATCTAACATCACAAAATTAACTCAATCGTTTTCAGCATTAGGTGCTACTTTGACAAATTCGTTAGGTCCTATATTAAGTGTAGTTGCTGAAGGATTAAATTTCTTTGGGGGTATTTTACAGTTTGTAGTAGAAAATTTAGAAAAAATTGGAGCTTTAGCACCGATTATAGCCGGTGGTCTAGCATTTATTGCTACAAAATCAATTGCAACAGCAGTTGCAAAAAAGAGAGAAGCCGTGATGAGTGGACTTGCAAGTGCTTTAAAATTACCCTTTCCAATAAATTTGGCTGCTGGAGCAGCTACTATCGCTGCAATAGGAGCATTAATAGCACAATCAAAGACAGTAAATGATTTTCATTCAGGTCCTGGTGGAATAACTCATATGACAGGACCAGCTGGTACTTTTGAATTAAACCCAAGAGACTCCGTGTTGGCAACAACAAATCCAATACCCGTAAATGATATGCATGTAGCACCTGCTGGACAAATGAATGTGGGTAATGTAGGCGGAAACTCTAATTCAGACGGAGTATTAACCACATTAGCAAGTGCCGTAAACGGACTGGTTGAAAAGGGAATCGGTATAACAGGCACGTTTGATAATTTTGGAGACGCAATATCTTTTGCTGGTGAAAGACAACCTGGTACTGTTAGTCCGGTTGGGACGAGGGTAGCATAATGGCATTGGAGAATTTAGAAAACGTATTTAAAAATGAATCACCACAGATTGGTGACATTGAAAAGAATATTGCAACTAAAAAACCAGTTGAGATTGAACCTAAATTTGATAGTGTGTTTGATGATTTAATAAAACTGAATCCCATAGATATAAAAGATCCTGATAGTCCACAGACAAAACAACCCGATATTGAGATAACCGATGAGAAAACGAAGAAAAGACAAGAAGAGTTGTTTCAAAACATAGGTCAAAATAATAGATTAGGGTTGAATGATTTAATATTAGAAAAACTATACAACGTCAATCATACTGCTGTTGAGCTTGGAGATAGAGAACCCATTGATATTGGAAAGTATGATGAGAACGGAAGTCCTGTTTTAATCAATACACTACGAAGTGGTATGGGTGATTTAACTAAATTAGATATCAAGGGATATTCTGAAGGTTTTCGTGTTGGTGCTTTTAATACACCAGAACCATATATAGTTCAACCGATTGGTTCGGATAGATACTCTACATTATCCAATAGAGACTTTTTACCTTTGAATAGAGCATTGGATGATACCTCAAGATTATTGACTTTTTATGGAAGTGGAGCTGGGTTGGCATTTATTGCAAAAGAAAATTTTACCAATATAGTTGTCGGTAATTCAAATCAACCTTTTAGAACGGATAAAATTTTAGCACCACCATTATCTAATCCAATTCAAGGCGGTCTTGGTTTTTTAAACGTAACGGAACAATTTAGGGATTTAGGTAATCAAGTTGCTAGTTTAAGAAAACCAACCACGATAGAATATTCATCTCGTAAAAATTTTGGTTTGCCTTTTAAAGATTTAGGAGATAAAAAAAATATCATTCAAAGAATCTTTACATCACCCTATTTTGATTTGAGTGGTGGTCCTAAAGACACAAATTACAATGACGTTATAAATAAAAGTGGAGTGGAAGACGAGACGGTTGTTGATTTAGGTTTTACGGAAATAGCTGGTGCACCATTAGAAACTGATTTTAGAATAATAGAGGGACGTGGTGATTTTTATGTGAGAATAAAAGATTTAAGGGATAAATCATTTATATACTTCAGAGGATATGTCACAGGTATAACGGAAAATGTTAATCCAAGTTTTACATCTACGAATTATATAGGTAGAAGTGAACCTGTTTATTTATATGAAAGAGGTGATAGGGATTTAAGTTTTAATCTCAGAGTTTACCCAGCGAATAATGAGGAATTTGCAGTCATGTATCAGAAAATGGATAAACTTACTAGTTTAGCTTATCCTGATTATTTGCCAGAAAAAAGTAATTCATCTTTAGTTAGAATGAAAGCACCTTTTACAGAGTTGTATATGGCACATATCGGAACACAACAACAAGGTCAGTTTGGATTTATTAAGTCAATAAGTTATACCGTGAATGAAAGTGGAGATTGGGATGCAAATACTCGTCTACCAAGATTATTTGATATTGCAATATCATATCAAATACTCAACAAAAGACCACCAAGAATGTTTTCTGTAAATTACCCAGCAAGGGCTGCTATAAATGAGTAGATATAATACAGTAAAAAAAGTTATTGATGAAAAAATTCAAAGAATAGGTACGTCTGATTTACCAAAATTTACAGAAAAAAATTCAGACATATTATTGATTGCCACACAAGGGGATAGGTGTGATTTAATCTCTCAAGAGTATTATGGAACGTCTGAATTTTGGTGGTTTATAGCATCTGTAAATAATTTAAAATCAAATAACATTGAGGCTGGCACTCAATTACGGGTTCCAATATCATTAGAACAAGCCATACTAAAGTAATATGAAAATACGAGATAGAGTATTTGGAGCAAAGGTTGATCCAGATATTATCAAGATAATAAATAATTTACAAAGTGGTAGTTTTGAATCAAATCCAAACGAACCGGTAAAAGAATTTTCTGATTATCTTGGAGATAGAACTACCTTTTCAAGAATGTGGGCTGCAGTCACATCTTATCCGTCAGGATCAATACCTGAAGAAACGGCACAAAATTCAGTTTACATTGTTAATGAAAACAGAGAGAATTCTTATGAGGCAAATCCAAATGAGTCTATTGGTCAAGAAACACAATATGTATCTCAATTGTCAGAAAATCCTTATTTAAAACCACCAGCTGGTATTACGGCAGTTTCCTCTAAAACTGAGGGTTCTTTAGGTGTGTTGAGAAAAACATCGGTTAATTTTGTCATACATAATCAAAGGGATTTTGAACAAATATTTTTACCATTTTTTTTAAGACCTGGCGCTAGAGTTTGTGTTGACTTTGGATGGAGTGATAAAAAGACATCTCAGTTATACGATCCTGTTGAACAAATAAAAAACAAAGATTTATCAATGGAACAATTCGATACCTTTATTTATGGTAATGTTGATGATGATGATAATGTTATTGTTGGTGAACTAAACAAACCTTTGAATTTAGGATTGATGAATACGGTGGTTGGTGATGTTGTCAATTACGATGCTAAATTAACTGAATTAGGTTCTTATGAATGCACTTTGGAATTAATATCTAGAAACACTAGTTTGTTAGATAAAAGTATTGACGAGGACAATACACTAAAATATATTTTTACAAATTTTATTGAAGATTATTTGCTTCAAATGTTTATTCACAGAATGGGCATTAAAGTTGATTTTGATGAGGGGACTTTAGATTCATTTAGAGATGTGGTAGACGAACAGGCAAGAAAAAAACTTTTTGATTCATTAACACCCAATACGCCTGTTGGAAAAATTGACAACACATCATCTCAGCTTGGATTTTACTACCAAGACATAAGTGATGGTGCTGATGATGGTGAAAATGATAAGGAAATGATTTACATAAATTATGGTTTGTTTGAAGATTTCTTTTTAAACAACATAGTTGTAAATTTTAGAAATGTTAACGATGAGCTTGATAAGGGTGTTAATGTTAAATCACAGGTAAGATATAATAGCAGTGAAAACTACGTTAGGTTTGTTGGTGATTTAGAGCAGTTACAAAAATTACCATTAACCGACTCAGATAATTTACCTACTTTTTTGTATAATGAATTTTGGGATAAGAGCTACAATTCCAATCCTAAGGCAGATTCAGCAAAATCTTCCGAATTAAAAAAATTACAAAGAGAACTAAGAGAACAAAATAAAGAACCAATAAGAGAATTGTTCATTAGTGTTCCCCTAATAAAAGAATCTTTTGCTAGTGCCAATAATGTTAATGATGCTTTGGTAAATATTTGGGGTAGTATCAATGAGGATTCATTTGAGATATTCAATGTTCAGATGACACCGAATAATCAGGCAGGAACATCAGTAGGGTTTCATGACATTAACATCATAGATAATCAGGATCAAGAGTTAATCTTTGACGTTACTTCATTTCGTTCAATAGTTAAATCTGCAGATTTAACATTTAAAACACCAAAATCTGGTTTATCAAGCATGATAGCAATATCAAATTTAAGTCAACCAACGGTGTTCTCACAGCAGGATTTATCAAACTTCAATATGTTGAACGTGTTGAAAAAAGATGATGGTCAAGCTGAAAAGACCGTTATTAGAAGTTTACCTTTATCTAGTAATGATGACTTGGAAGATATTCAAGGTTTTGGAAACATAGGTTTGAGTTCTGAGGATATTGAAAACTTTAGTGCAAACAAGGGAAAGGTAGCACTCGTAGGTAATAAATCAGGTTTAGGTGATTCGAGCTGGTATGAATTTTATGATAAATATATCAAAGATGAAAACGAAAAAGAAGCCGATATGATTACCTATAACATACAAGAATATTATGAATCACTAAAAGAGGCAAAAGAAGAAGCCGAGGAAGAAGCAGAAGAGGAAGGTGATGATAATGAAAATAAAGAAACCTCTGCAGAACAATCAAAAGACGTGATAATAGTGAACACGCCAAGAGAACAGTTGGGACAACAAGCTAGAAAAAATGCTCTACTGTTGTCAGGTGATAATACCATAGCTCCTATTTTGCCTGTTGATTTAACCTTAACCGTATATGGAAATAATTATTTGGTTGTGGGTGATGTCTTTAGTGTTAATTTTTTACCAAGACACTATCAAGATAGGATATTTTTTCAAATAGTAGGGGTGGATGACAAAATATCAACATCTGGTTGGGAAACCACTTATGATACAATCATGAGAGTGAAATCAAACAGAAAAAAATTAGCATATGGCACGCTAGGTGATGGAGATAGGATTTCAAAGATAAAAATAAAACCAAGTAAAAAAATGATTAAGAAAAATCTAAATGACGGTAATGTAAATACAGCTCCTGAGTTTGCTGAAAGTATAAAAACCGCAACGGTTTTAGAATCTAATTTACGTTTTCCTCCTTTCTTTTTAAATTTTACTTTGATTGACATGGAACGGGATGTTGAAAGTATGGACGATAAAAAGAAAAAAGCATCAAGAAATAAAAAAAGGTTAAATTTATACGGTTTGTATACACCTTTTGCTGAAAACGGGTTAAAAGATCCTTACAGTTTTGCTACCATGTATGCTTTAACTACATTTTTCATACCAAACTCAAAAACTAATCCTGATTTTAATTTAGACATGGATTTATTTAAAATTGGGTATGCTGGAGATTTTAGTGATTTTGGTATTAACCCATCACAATGCACTCCAAGTGGAGATGGGAGTCAGATAAGAATTTTAGCAAACAGAAATGATGACGGTAAAAAGGGTGCTTTAAGAAAAGCTATAGATGCTGAATATGATGATATGAAATATGGTTTTGCTTTAGGAGATACTGAAACTGAGACCGCTGTTGTTAAATTTACCCAACAAATGCAATCTCAATTTAATTTAGATGGAATTGATTTTCAGTTTTTAAATGGTTCTTTGCCGGTTTTTTATGGGGTTTTATACAATATTACGGGTGATGAAAAGTTTTATCAAATGAAATTAAATAGAAATGTTGAGAATATATTTATTGTTCCAAGATTAATGAAAAAGAAAGACTTTGGTGCTGGTGATTTAGTAAGATTTTGTAGAGAACTCACCAAAAGGGCGGAGGAAATGGTTGGATACATGGAAGCATTGATAAGTCAAGAAGAGGGTTATGGTGGGGGTGCACAAGGTTTTACTGGTGAATTCGGAACTTTTGTGGCACAACAACCACCATCTAATCCTGGCTATCCGTTTACAAGTGAGAATTATGATGCAGCACCATTTGGTACAAACGAATCTGCTTATGAGGCCAGACAGAAGTTATCACAGAAGTTTCAGTTCGATGGTTATCTTGCCTATCGACAGGCAAAAACACTTGATGAAAGAAAAACCGATTGGGACAACAGTCCAGAATTATATTGACATTTACATAAATTCTTTGTATATTAAAGTATGTTCAAAGAGTCTAATCTTGTCAAGATAATTACATCCTTACCACACTTTTCCAAGTCACACCCGAAGAACAAGATAATTCTAATCTATGATGATGAACACGACAAGATACTTTATGCCGACCATCATGAAAAGAAAAAAGGAATCGTGCCTGATTTAAGGTTGAGTTACACGGGCATAGACTACAAGACATTCATTAGGAACGACATGAACTTTGCTGATGTCAACGTGTTGCATTATTGGTTACACAATAAACCATTGTTTGACATGGAGTTCGATAGCTTTTATCAAACACAAGACTTTGCTTACTATTATCCTTTGAACAGAATGATTGAAAGGCTACAAGAACACAGAACCAAAAGCTTTCAGATAACAAGGATTTTGAACTACAAGTCGTTTTTCAAGTTTCACAATGAGTTTTGCAATGCTTTTGCCAAGTTAGAACAGAATGGAATCGGTGTCAACACAAACATCATATCGACATTCGGACATCAGATGGCAAAATACATTCATGATAAAAAATTATATCAGAACTATAATTTCTTTACCACGACATCAAGACCATCCAACTCAATACACAACCTTAACTTTGCTGCCCTAACGCCAGAACATAGGAAGTGTTTCTCTCCGTTGAATGACGTGTTCATTGAGTTTGACTTTGATGCTTATCATCCACGGTTAATCGGTAATTTGGTCGGTTATGAGTTTCCAAAGACATCCGTTCACGAGTATCTGAGTAAAAAATACAAAGTTGATGTCAATGAGGGTAAGAACAAAACCTTTCAGTATATGTATGGTGGCATACCAAATGACGTTGCCAACAACGTGGAGTTCTTGAATTTAACCAAGAACTTCATCGTTGAGATGTGGAGTCAATTTAAGGACATGGAATTTATAAAAACACATATTTATAATAGACTGTTATATGAGAAAAATTTCGATAATCTAAATCCACAAAAGTTATTTAATTACTATATTCAGGCTTATGAAACCGAGAGAAATGTAAAATTGTTAAACAAATTACATCAATACTTATTAACAAGGGAAACTAACATCGTGCATTATAACTATGATAGTTTTTTGTTTGACTATAGCAAAGCCGATGGGGTGGAGACAATACATGAGATTAAAAAGATTCTCGAACAAGATGGTTTCATAACAAAAACTAAGGTCGGTCACGATTACGGAGATATAAAAAAATATGAGTTTTAACTTGGATTCATTATTCATCGAGTGGAGAGCCAAAGTTCCAACGGGCATTCCAAATATTAAAAACGCCTATCATTTGGTGTTATTGAAAGAAATTTGTTTAAACAAGGGAATCGACACAAAGATAGTCGATGATGTCATCTTAACATTGGAACAAGATAATTCAAATAAGTTAGATGATAAAGAAAGAGAAAAAGCCAAAAAGATGGGATTGGTTTCTAAAGGATTTGGAAATTACGGTAAGGATGCGGATAGCCCAACAACACATAAGGTAAAAAACGGTAAGTTAGTTGCCGTTGACGATGCACAAGAGGATGAGCCAGAGGATACGTCTGATAAAATACCAGCACAAGATTTTCAAAGTGATCCTGACAAAGGTGGGGATTATTTAAAGAAAAAGGATGATGTCGAAGATGTTGATGCTGAAGACGATGGTGAGGAATCTAAACAAAATATTAGTGATGAAAATCAAAAAATTGTAAGTGATTTTGAAAGTAGAGTTGATAAACAAAAATCGGATTTAGGTGAAAAAAAATCACAAATTGTAAACGATAGTTTAGATAAAATAAAAACGATATATGATGATGATGCTTCAGATGAAGAAAAGAAAGATGCAGCACAATGGTTGGTTGATAACGCGGGTTTTGCTACAAATGAAAACGGAAAAAAAGCTTATTTAAATAAACTTGGTGGTGATAGAAAAATAATATCCGGTGATGCTGGAACAAAAAAGTCACAAGATTTGGTCAATAAGGTTTCATCATTAGTTGAATTAAAAACATTCAATGCTTCAGGTATAAAAGTGGGATTTAGTGCAGCTGCTAAACCAGACTTGGGGAAAGAAAATGAGGTAAAACCATCTCAAGACGAGGGTGTTGCTCAATACTTCAGTAGTCATAAAGTTTTACAAAAGATAAGACCTAATTTACATGGTCTGTTTGGTGTAAAGGATGAGAATGGAAAGGTGAAGATGCCGAGTAGTGAACACTCAAAGGATTACTTAGCACAGAGTATAAATAATCCAGCATTACAAAACACCATTAATTATGCTAAAGAACAAATAGAAAATGGTACTGTTGATGAGGGGGTATTAAATTCTTTAGAAGACCATCAAAAGAGAATGCAAGACGTTTTAAATAATTACGATATACCAAGTGAGGAAGCAGCAAATGCTATTGCTGATAGTTACAATGATTTAATGGTAGGACTACATAAGGCAGATGATGAGATAGCAAACTCAATCATGAAACAACTTGCTGAAAATAATTTATATGAACAAGAATTAGCAAATGGAGAAGAGGTGTACTTACCATCTGCTGGTAACTTTCCAGCTGGTGATAAAATAAAAGGTGGGACATTAGAAAAGGTGTCATTAATTAGTTGTAAGTTTGGTAAAGCTGGTAGAACATACGGTTGTCCAGCAAATTCAAAAACAATATGTGAATTACATCAAGACGAATCTAAACAAAACAATCAAGGTCAGTATCTTGGAGAAGATGGACATACTTTATTAATAAATGACGATTTGATACGAGGAAATGATAAGAGTGAAACTAAAACTAAAACTCAAGAATTTATTAAAAACACTTTAAATGAAGTTGAATTAGGTGATACTTTTTCAGAGGACGAAGTTTCTAAAATATCCACCGTGGTGGCTGATTATATGGAAGAGATTGATAAAATAAAAGAAGAAGTAAAAGATGAGACTCCTGTATCAAGAAAATGGAAATTGTTCGGTGAAAAATTAAAAGAGATAGAAAAAGATTATAAGAGTAGACTTGGAGATATAATAACCACAGAGCATGCTAGTGCCTTAATAGGTGAAAATAATGCTAAAAATTTAGTTCAATCAGGTGGTGTAAAGGTAGAGGCATTAATGTCTGCTATTGAGATAGCAAATAACATCAGAACCAATGAATCATTGAATGATTTAGAACATAATAAACAATTCTATGATGAAAATGGAGAACCAAGATTTGTAACATCAAAGGGGACACAAAATCCTAATGATTACTCGATAACATTCAGAACTAAAAGAACTGCTGGTAGGACAGGTGGTGGATGTCAGTTATCTTTTACGGGTGATGGTGAACCTGCTCCAACACAATTAACCGATGATGGTCAGGCAATTAACACGGAAACAGGAGAGGTTAGACAAGTATAATGAAGACTCAACTACTCTGTACGTTTACAAATCAAAAGAATCTTGACCAGATAACACACAACATCACCAAGAGCTTTAATGTTATCTTTGATAAGATTTATGTATTGCAAAATGAGGATAACATAAAGGAATTGATTTGCACGTACAACGTTGACCAAAACGATGACATTGATTTTAACTCTGTGGAAAACACAATATCACTACACAGAAAGAAAATATCAAATACACTCTATACTATCAATGCTCTAAATGAACTAATCAAAACAATAAACAACGGTGTCTTGGATACAAAATATCAGGTGCCTTGGGAGTTATACAAAAACATGATTTTAATCACAAACAAAGAGGGATTACAGCGAATCCCAACGAGAATATTAAAAATAATAAATCTATAAAAAGTGCTTGTTTTTTACCTAAAAAATTCGTATATTAATTAAATATAAAAAAACAATCTATGTAATATTTATACATAGATAATAAACCTTAACAATAACATGGAGAATAATAATGGATATTGATGCTATAAAAAGCCGTCTTAATCAGTTACAAAATACTACCACAAATAGTTTTTGGAAACCACAACCAGGTAAGACTCAGATCCGTATTGCCCCTTATAAATTCAATAAGGACAATCCGTTTAGTGAGTTGTATTTTCACTATTCCTTAGTTCCAAATAAAACGGTGCTTTCACCACTTTCATTTGGACGACCTGATCCTGTTCAACAGTTTGCTGACAAGCTAAAAGCTAGTGGCAATAAGGATGAATGGATTCAAGGTAAGAGGATAGAACCTAAAATGAGGACGTTCGCTCCAATCATCGTCAGAGGTGAGGAGAGTGAAGGTGTTAAGTTTTGGGGTTTTGGAAAAACAGTTTATCAAGAACTTCTTGGTATAATTGCAGATCCTGACTATGGTGACATCTCAGATTCTATGACAGGTCGTGATATTGTTGTTGAACGTCAGACTCCAGCAGAAGCTGGTAATCAATACGGTAAGACAACAATTCGTGTCAAACCAAATCAGACAGCATTGTCTGAAGATGGAGACGTGTTGAAAAACCTTTTGGAAAATCAACCAGACCTTACTGAACTTTATACAGAACCATCATTTGATGAGTTGAAACAGCACTTAGCTGGTTTCTTGAATCCAAATGATACAACAGAGGTTCAGACCGAAAAAGAACCAGAAATGGTTACGACCGAAAAGTCTTCAAACGTAGAAGACGATTTCGACAAGTTGTTTAATTCATAAACCCGTAAGGGCACGGTGGGGTGGTTTCCTCCTTTCTCCGCCCCACCGTTATAAAATTAAGGATAGTTATGTCAAATAGAGATGAATTAGCAGAAGTTATTGCTTCAGAACTAAACAAACAATTTAAATCACACCAAGTTGCTTACTTTCTTGATGGTGTCGGTGAAACTCCAACGGATGTCACGGATTGGGTTTCTACTGGCTCAACCATATTGGATTTAGCCGTATCAAATAGACCTGATGGTGGGTTAGCAGCTGGTAGGATTACAGAAATAAATGGACTTGAGGGTAGTGGTAAATCACTTATCGGTGCTCACGCTCTTGCTGCTACACAAAGAAAAGGTGGACTTGCTGTCTACATAGATACCGAGTCTGCTGTATCGAGTGAATTCTTACAGGCTATTGGTATTGATACCGATAAGATGTTATACATTCATTTGGAAACCGTAGAGGATATATTCGATACCGTGGAGACAATCGTTACAAAAATCAGAGAATCCGATAAGGATAAATTGGTTACGATTCTTGTCGATAGTTTAGCCGCTGCTTCCACTAAGGTGGAGATGGATGCTGACTTTGATAAGGATGGTTGGGCTACCTCAAAGGCAATTGTACTGTCAAAAGCCATGAGGAAGATTACCCAAATGATTGCTCGTCAAAAGGTATGTTTAATATTTACCAATCAGTTACGTCAAAAGATGGGTGTGATGTTTGGGGATCCGTGGACTACAAGTGGTGGTAAAGCTCTACCATTTCACGCATCAACTCGTATTCGTTTAAAGAATATGGGACAACTCAAGGATACCAAAAAGAATACCATTGGTATTAAGATTAGAGCACAAGTCATCAAGAATCGTTTAGGTCCACCGTTGAGAAGTGCTGATTTTCAACTGTACTTTGATAAAGGTATTGATGATTTCGGTAGTTGGTTAACCATAATGAAAGACCACAACCTTGTTAAACAAGCTGGTGCTTGGTATACGTTGGTTGACCAAGACGGTAAAGAACACAAGTTTCAATCTAAAGATTTTGAGTCACTCATGGCTGATGAGGAAACCCAAAAGTATGTCTATGATATGATTTGTGAAAAGGTTATACTAAAGTATGACTCTGGTAAATTAGGAATCGATGATGTCTCAACTACAGATGAGTTTGTAGATGAGTAATTATGATAAAAATTTTCTAAAAGATAAATACAAAGAATTAGAAAAGGACTTATCAAAGCCTGAGGTAAGAAAGCCAAATGACCATGTATTATTGATAGATGGTTTGAATACCTTTATCAGAGCATTTAGTGTGAATCCATCTTTAAATGAAGATGGAAGTCACGTTGGTGGGTTGGTTGGATTCTTAAAGTCGGTTAGGTTTGCCGTAAACAAATTTAAACCCACTCGTTGTATTATTGTATTTGATGGCAAAGGTGGTTCAAAACCTCGTCAGAAAATATACTCACAGTACAAAGCTGGTCGTAAAGTCAGAAGTAGATTAAATCGTAATGTGGATTGGGCAACTAATCCACAAGACGAACAAGATT
>MDTB01082780.1_pt1 | contig 15401 bp, 7 predicted proteins | sample 811161 | NCBI WGS metagenome assembly MDTB01 (sample SAMN05326650, study PRJNA326480) | marine metagenome | isolation source: seawater | place: Mediterranean Sea | collected 2009 | reverse complement strand
TTAGCTGCTAATTTAATAGCTAGTGGTCTTTCAGTAAGAACCATTGCTAAGGAAATAAACGTAAGAGAAGAGACTATATGCAGATGGAAAAAAAATAATGCTTTTAAGCAATCTATCACAAAATATCAAAAAGAGTATTTATCTAATATAGAAAAAGCTCATTTTTCTCTTATTCAAAAAGCTATGTTTAATATTGATAAAGTATTAGATGATGAAAATACTTCCATAGAAGATAAAGCAGAATTATCTATAAAATATTTAAGAACAACTACTTCTTATTTGTCAAAAAGCATTAATGAATTTACCTTTCATAGTGAAAAAATTTTAAAAGCAGAAAGAAATAATAAAGAACAAGAAGAAACATTAAAGCAGATAGATGAAATATTAGCTCAGATAGCTGAAGCAAAAAGAAGCTCTCAGTAAATAAAAATAAATTATAGAATATAAAAAAATAAAAGTTAAGAAATTATTATAAATCTGTATAACATAAATCGCATAATTTTATATAAAATAGTAAAAATGCACAGCTATATTAGTTACTTCCAATAATAATTTAAACGTGCTTAGCTTAAATCAGTATCTTTAAGACCCAGTGCGTTTGCATTTTCAATTAGTATTCTTTGTTTATCCTTTTCTATACCATCCTTTACTTCAGAATTAATCTCTATAGTAATTTCTATTTTTGCTCCAGGGATTGATGAAAGCTGATCAATAATATTCTCTGAAATATTACTAAACTCTTTTGCAGGTCTATCGATAGATATATCTTTGCGAGTATAAAACTTTGTAGGTAAATGATCAGATATATTCTCCTCATCTGAAGGACTTTGAATATTATCAGGTGATGGTGAATTTGGACTTATTGATATATCTTGTTGTTTTTTTTGTTCTGCAATTTTTGAATTTACTATTACACTGTCAGATGTTATTACTATTTGAGTATTCATACCAGAATGAATGACTAGACCAGTATAGTTTTTAGTTTCTGAATCATACTTTTCTGCATAAGCAAAAGGACCAGGTATTATTTCAGATATAGCTGCTAAAATAGTTTTCTTTAAAACGTTATCACTAAGTACTCGAGGCATATAAATATATTTTGCGTGGTATTCAATTAAATCTTTAATAAATATGTGGTTTTTATCTTGCCAAATATATTTTTCTAAAACTGAGTTCAAGTTATTTGGACCTAAAGTATCAAATAAAGCTCCATTATCTTCAAGTTTTTTACAGATTTTTTCATATATTCTATCTTGAGATTGTAACTTAAAAGCTTCTAAACTAAAATCTTCATGTGCTGTTTTCTGAAAAGGATATATTATCCAATTCCAAGTCTCTTTTAATCTTGTAGAAAGTAATTTTTGATTTTGAGTTAAACTATTTTCTGCTCTAGATAACTGATTTTGGTTTAGGTTATAATGAGTTTTTTGTTCTACAATTTCCTCCCATGCAAGGCATTTTCTAGATGTACTTATTAATGTATCTAACGAACGACTATCAGCAGCTAGAAAAATGAGAGTATTTTTAAAGCTTCTTGGCGAACTTCCAGAATAGTTTATTATATTTTTTGCTTCCAAAATTGCATCTGATGACTGATTACCTCTTGAATGAGTTTTATGAACATCTAAAACTACCATTCTAACTCCAAATTTAGACTCTTCAACATCTGCTGAAGTTCCTGGAGCAATATGAGTAGCTTGAAAAATCGATTTATCAGGTAAAGTATTTATGTAATCATGTAATTCTTTATTTATTTTATCTAATACTACTTCTTTATCTATTGCTTTAGCATTATCTGAAACAAGCTTATTTAAACTCGCCGTAATTGAATACCAATATTTTCCTGTATCAGAGTGTAAATATGTAGCAGAATTTGATAAACGACTTAAGGCATCATTAAATGTGATTGATTTTTCTGAAGGTTGTTGACATCCTAAATTGACTCTTTTCAGATTAACAGCTGAATTTTCTCCTGATGAAAATGGTGCGGTGTTCATAAATACAACTCTTGCAACTCTTCTTGTAGCAGAAATTTTTTCTAAAGAAGGTTGTTGAGCATCTATTTGATAAGGTGTAGAATTTTCGCCATCTACATCGCTAGCAATAATTGATGGCCAACCTTGAGGTAAATATTTCGTTAGCTCTGGTTGTATCCTTTGTGAATTAAGAGGAATACTACAAGGCATAATAACAGGTAAATTATCATTTCCAATCCACAATTCATGTACTACCTGAGCCATTAGTCTAAGAATACCTCTAGTTCTCTGAAATTTATCAATTGAACTCCATTTTTCATATAGTTGATCAAAAAGTTCAGGATGTATTGGATATGATTTTTCAAATTTTACTTTAAAATTTGTATCATAGGAATAGTCAGGAAAGTTATCTTTGTCTTCTTTATACATCTTAAGATATTGTTTTATTGTATTGTCTTTATATCTTAAATTTTCTCCTGAAATATCATTAAACAAACGTCTGCGAACAATTTCATAACTTTCTTCTTGTGATGCAGGAAGCCAGGATGAATGAAGACGCCTAAAAGTTTGTTCTAATCTAGCAAGTGCCTCTTGACCACCTTCTCCTCCAACTTCAATTTGAGAAGCTGGTAAAGATGCTACAAGAAGAGTTTTAGAAGAGTTTTTAACAGCTTCTGTTAAAGATTGAACAAAACTTAAATTAGAATCGAAGCTCCCTGATGGTAAATCATCTTCTTTATAAATCTGTCTAAGATAGGCAACCCATTCATCAATAAGAATAATGCAGGGACTATATTTTAAAAATATAGCTTCTAGTATGTTAGAACCTGGAGCAATACCTTCTTCATCCTGTTTTTGAACCATTTCATATCCTTCTTTACCTCCAAGTTGATATGCCATTTCTCCCCATGTGGTTTTTATGCATAGACCATCTTTTGTGATAATGCTATCGAGAGGACCGCGTGAAGTTCCAACAAGAACAGCTCTGCTAATTTTATCATCAAAATTAATATTATTCATTATCTTATCTAATCCGTATAAATCTTTAGGGTTAATTTCTCCAGCCATATGATATAATGCTAATAAGGAGTGCGTTTTACCTCCACCAAAATTTGTTTGAAGTTCAACTACTGGTTCTCCTCCAGTTCCACTTAGTCTTTCTATTGCACCTTTGAGTAAATGTTTTAATCCTTCTGTCAAAAAAGTCCGTGAGTAAAACTCTTTAGGATCAGAGTATTCTTTAGAAGCTGTTTGATTATAAACTTTAGACAAATCTGCTGCAAACTCTGCTTGTATAAAATCTCCAGATGCAACATCCTTATGCGGTTCTATGACTTCTCTCCAACACTTTAACCCTAATTTAGTATCAAAATTTAGGTTTTGTTGACTTCTTTCAAGGCTTCTTTGTTGTTCTGTAAATTGAACTTTTAAAATCTGAATTCTCATATTCTCTAATTTTTGAGCTATATCTCCTGCAGATACAGCTCTTAATAATCTACTCATTGTATCAAGAGCACGTTCTGAGTCAGCATAAGTAAAGGCTTCATTGTGGGAGATTTTATTTCTAACATCAATTAGTTCATTTGTCCAAGATCTCTCAACTTTGCCTAGAACAGTTTTAAAACTATCTTCCCAAAAAATAGTAATGGCTTTCAGTAAGCTTAATTGATCCCAATGAATTTTTCCGTTTCTAAAATTTAAACCTTTTATCTTATCAAAAACGGTATTTTGCCAAGTGTTAGCAAAGGCTGAAGAAAGTCTTTTCTCTACAAAAGGTATCAATCCATCTGGGATCAACTCCATTCCTTCAAAAACAATTTCTCTAGCTGATTTCGCCATTTTTATTTCCTAATAATAATTTATAATAAAGATATTAGTTCTTAAATAAAATATCTTTTTTAATATTAAAACCATATTTATAACATACTTAATTGATCACTATCTTTTAAATCATTTTCTGTAATTGTATTTGCTGTTGTTATTAAATCAGTCCATACTGCAATAAGTGAATTGTAAGCTGTTGCTTCAGATGCATCTTTAAGTTTATTCGATGAAATATCATAAAGACTATAACTTAATTGTTTAGCTAAGTCAGCTTTATCTGAACCCATAATTTTTATTAATTTTGATGTTTCAAACTCTCCTTTATTTTCTAAACATTTGATAAGATATTGGCAGCATTCCCAAACTGTTAATCTTTTGTCTTTTTTTGGGTTCCAATCATCTTCTAAATTATTTCTATTAAGTAAAGAAAAATTTCCAGCTGATGATTTAGCAATTCCAGCAAAAATAAGGGTTTCTACTGAAATACCTTTAGCATTTGCAATATTATTTGCCGTACCAAAATTATTAGTATTAAAACCAAACTGTTCAAACCATGTAATAGCAAAGGAAGTCTCTGCATCATAATCTATTTGATCCTCACTTAACTCTTTATTTATTAATTGGAGAGCTGTTTTTACAGACATTGGAGTATCATCGTTTTCCAAAATAGACTTATATCTACTAAATATAGCAATACCTGGTCCTATTGAGGATTGAGGTAAGTCTGCAGGTGTTATACTAGTTTGTTTCAGTTCAAATATTGCTTTAGGAAGTTCGGATTTAAGCTGATTGACAAATTCAGCACGCGTAATCACGCCCAGTGAGTCTTCGCGTTTACGACAAACAAGAACAATTGAATTAGATAATGCATTAAAACTTAAGCCACGCATTCTCGAAGCCATTTCAGTCCTCATTGGCCAAGTAGCAACAATTGAATATCCTGCTTGAATTAAAGCTTCAAGAAAGGTTGCCCATCCTGTAGAACTGATTCCTTCTTTTTCAATCTCTGTTTGCTTGAAAGCATAATAAATAGTTGATGGAAATTTATTAGACGTATTCTTTGCCATATTTCTTATTGTTTTTTTCATGCCTTCTAAAAAGAATATTTCTGCTTCTTTTCTTCCACCATGCCTATATGGTTCAGCTACTAACTCATCCGTTTTAGGAGTGGCAATAAAATTAAATATATCAGGATAAATTAATTTTAAAGCAGGCTTCATCCATTTGTAAAAAAAATCTGAAAGATCAGCGTAACTTATATTATCATAATAAGGTGGATCCGTAGAAATAACTGTATTATTTTTATAATTTATAGTTTGAGCATCAGCATTTTTTATAAAAGACTTTCCTCCACAAGGAAGAAGAGCAATAACTTTCCATACCCAATTAATCATTGCCATCCAATTTCCAGATGAATTTGAAAAAGGATTACATTCTGCAAAATCCCAAGTCATAGGAATAGCCTGGCGGCCAAAGGTATTACGCATTATTTCTCTAGAATTATTCCAGGTACATATAGACGACCAGTAGTCAGAACATTTGCTGACTGCAAACCCTAAGTAAACACTAATAGCTTCTGAAATAGATAATGCATTAATTCCTCCATTTCTTAAGTGATCTTGCTCTGATGATAAACCTGCTAAGATAGCATCTTTTTTTACTTGTTCTCGTACTTCATTTAATAAATCTAAGAAGATTTTTAAAGTCATTAGTTGCCTATCAAAAAAGAGATCCGAATAGTTTTGAAATCCGTAAAGTTGAACATTATAGCCTAAAGCTTTATCTGGAAGTTTAATGTCATGAGTTTCTGGCCGAATAACCTTTTTTAAAATATTAATATGTAAATCTTGAGGTTCAACATAAACTCTCCCTTTTTCTCCTTCAGCTACTATCGCAATTAATTGATTATGAATCTCTCCTTTTTTTCCGCAACATTTTATATAGTCAGAGTTAATTGCTGCATTTGAAAATATACATATAAAATTTGCTCCTTTTTTCTTTTTTATTCTAAATTCTGCATCATTTAATTCATTAGCAGAGGCATTATATTTTATTTTATATTCAATTTTCTTTTCTGTTCTATCTATTATAGCTTCAATTATTACTTTTCTTTTTTTAGATAATACAAATGATGAAGCAATAGGAACATGAGATCCTGCAAATGCAGGGTCTGGACTTGGAACTGTGCGTGTCCATATCCAGGCAATTACTGTTCCTTTTCCTCCGCCATACTTTTTTGGGATATCTACTTTAGGATATAAGTGACCTACGCGCTCAAATGCTTTTTTTCGCATCCATTCACCATAATATTTTACGTCTTCAGCTAATCCTTCTGCATTTTTATAATTTAATTTATCTCGTACTCCTGGGTGAATAGGTTTCATGTCTTTGAAAAGTGTAGGTATTTCAACCATAGCTTTACTTATCATTATAGCAATAGGATTAAGATCACTTCCATAAGAGGGTAGACCTAGACGTAAAGCTTCTAAAGGAATAGAACCTCCCCCTGAAAATGGGTCACAAATAGAGGGTAACTCTCCATCACAACTTTTTAAAATTTCAGAATTTGCTTTTTTATATAATCCTTCGTTGGTAATATTTTCCCATATAATCATATCTTCCATTATTTTAAACAATCGTTCGCGCTCAGTTTTTTGATCTTCTTTCGTTGGAAACTTTTCAGGGTGTGAAGATGGGTCGTCAATTAACTGTGCAAACAGAACTGCTCGACATGCAGCAAGTGGACGACGAGCCCAGTATAGATGTAGTGTGCTTGGATGGCCATGACGAATTACTTTCTCTCTACTACAAGCTTTATTAATAGCCGCAAGTGGCATAGCAACTTCAATTAACTTTTTTTTATATTTTCTATCTGTCATAAATAAAAACCTATTGAGGAGGTATTGCTCTTGAGGTTAATTCACTTAAATCGAAGTTAACTGAAACTGTATCAAAGCTTGGTTCTATATCAAATGGCTTCCACACATATTTATTACTTATTACTGTACCGTCATTAATTGAAACTAATGCCAATATATAATCCTCAGGTTTATTTAAGGCTGTAATAATCTCATTACGGGTGACAGTAACGGTTTTAGCATCACTTGTACGTCCTTTTACTTCTATAAATCTATGTTTTTTAGTTATTGGATTAAATGAAAGAATATCGTAACCAACTTTTTGGGCTGATACATCCTCTGGTATATTTCCAAGATTTTTCTCAGTATCCATTATAGTTTGCATGCCTATTATTTCAATTTCTTTACGACTATCTTGGGAAAGTGTTTTATCATTAGATTTGATTGCCAAAAGACCTGCAGGAACTATAACTAACCCTCCTACAATAGAAGGAGGTGATGCTGATATTTGTTTTTCATCATTTAATTGTTCTAATCTGCGTTGTAAACGTTCAGTTAATTCTCCAGCTCTTCTTTCTGCATTCTGCCAACTAGCTTTTGTTTTTTTTCCAGCTTTTTCTTCTTCTTTTAAAACTGCTGCACGGTTATCCCAGTACCTTATTTCTTTTTTAAGGCGTTCCTCTACTTCTTTCTGTATTTTATCTATTAAAGATAATCTTCTCTTTTTTGTTTCAATCAAATGTTCTTGAGCCAAATTCATTATAGAATAATTTTTTATCTTATTTTCTATATCTTTCTTTAACCAATCAGCGTTAAGATCATTAGAGACTAAAATTTTTTCATCTTCTTTAATAGGTCTTAGGTTTAGATGAGGAGCCAAACCTGCATCACCAATTTGGTCATTTTCTGTAAGTCTAACAAAGTGTAATTTCTTAGATATAGTTTGATTAAATCCAGAACTAGTTTTTCTAGCGTCTTTAATTTCATTTTCTAATAAAAATATTACTTGTAACTTTGTGGAATAATCTGATTCATCAACCATTACTGCTCCCTGTTTTAGAAGATGATTATAATTCTCTCGAATAAGACTTATTACTGCTTCTAATAGAGGGTGTCCTGGGCATATAAATTCTGCTACTGGTTGTTGGTTAATATATTTCTTATCAAAACAAACCCGCTCATATTTTTTTCCTAATGGAGCACCTTTTCCAGTTAAACGATTTCTTTCTCTTACTTTTAAAGGTACATTTTTAATTTCAAAACGTCCTTGTTCTTTAGCATAAACTTTTCCTCCTAAATGTGAGAATGCTTCCATAAAAAACCCTTGAATATGATGAGGTTGAAGTCGATGAGCCTCGGCACGTTCCATTTTTAGTCTAGTTTCTTCTACTTCAGACTCATGTAATATATCATCAGTTAATTTACGCTCTTTCATAATTTTTTTAATGCGTTCAACATCAACTGCATCTTCAATTGCTTGATTTAATCTAGATCTAACTTCTTCACGTTCACCATATTGAATTGCCTCCCATAAAAGATCTCTTAATGATTTTTCATTAAATAAGTCTCCCAATACATCAAAAACCTGTCCATGTAGGGCTGCTTTAGCTGCTTCTAGTTTTTCAAGAAGTTTTGCATAAACATCACCTTCTCTTGTTTCTGCTGCTACTAGGTTCCATAAATAACAAACTTCTGTTTGTCCTATTCTATGAATTCTACCAAATCTTTGTTCAATTTTATTTGGGTTCCACGGTAAATCATAATTAACCATGAGATGGCCTCTTTGAAGGTTTACTCCTTCTCCAGCTGCATCATTGGCAACTAGAACAAATAGACTTTTATCTTGCATAAAGCGATTTATTACTTGTCTACGGTCCCCTCTTAAAACTCCACCATGAATAAAGTCTACAGCTTCAGTTTTTCCAATACGGGTTCTTATTTTTTCTACTAAATAATTTAAAGTATCCTTAGCTTCAGTAAATATAATTAATTTTCTTCGATTACCTTGTTGATCTGTCATTAAATTATTATCAAGAATTTTATTAAGTTCTAACCATTTAGTGTCTTGACCACTTCTTAAAACTACTAGAGATTTTTTTTCTAAACTTTTTAATGTTTCTATTTCTTTTTCTAACTCTTCAATAGTTTCGGCTGTAGTAGCTGTTGCTGAAATTTTTTCTTCAATTCCTTCAATATCATCTTGTGAGTATTCTTCAATATTATCAATCATTTCATCATCTATAAAATCTTCTTGAATACTTTCTGATACTTTTTTTCCTCTTGCAACAATACGAGCTTCATTTAATTCTTTTTCAAGTCTTATTCGACGTCTTTTGATTGAATTATAAATAGCAGCTGGAGAAGATGCTAAACGTCTCTGAAGTATCTGAAGAGCAAAACCAACATTAACTCTTTTTTTATTATCATTTTCAAATCTTTTAACTCTATTCATTTCATATCGCACGTACTCAGTTACTTCTGAATATAGAGAAGCTTCTGGGTCTGATAGAGTATATTTTATGGTAAAAGCTTTCCTTTCAGGGAACAAAGGTTTGCCATCGAACTTTAATAAATCTTCCTTGGTTAATCTTCGCATCATATCTCTTGTATCTGCTACATGTGCACTATCTCTAAACTTTCCTTCAAACCTATCCCCATCTAGTAAAGCCATAAATAATTGAAAATCTTCTTCTTTTCCGTTATGTGGAGTAGCTGTCATTAATAAAAAATGCCTACAAATTTGGCTTAGTTTTTGACCAAGTTGATATCTTTTTGTGTATTGTACATCTCCACCAAAGTAGCTTGCTGACATTCTATGAGCCTCATCAGAAATAATAATATCCCATTCAGTAGAGTTTAATAGTTTTTCTCGAATTTCTTCATTTCTTGCCAAAACATCCAAACGTGCTATCAAAAGATTTTTGTCATTAAAAGGATTACCAGTGCGCGAGTTTTGAATGCTATCATTAGAAAGAATTTCAAATTCTAGTTTAAATTTTTCTCCTAATTCATCTTGCCATTGTTCAACTAATCCCCCAGGTGCTACTACTAAACATCTCTCTAAATCTCCTCTTGCAATTAATTCTTTTATTAATAATCCAGCCATAATAGTTTTTCCAGCGCCTGGATCATCGGCTAATAAAAATCTAAGTGGTTGGCGTCCTAGCATTTCATCGTAAACAGCAGTTATTTGATGTGGTAAAGGATCTACTAAACTTGTATTAATTGCCAAATAGGGATCAAAAAAATGAGCAAGTTTAATTCTTAAACATTCAATTGCCATTCTTGATATTTTACCATCTGCGTCAAAAGTCCAAAACTGCCCTTCTGACAAAATTTCTATTTCATGTAACTCATCAGAAAATAGTACTCTGTTATTAATTTGACCATCCTGATCTTCAAAAACTATTTGTAATGCGTCATTTCCAATAGTTTCAACAGATATAACAATGGAAACTGATCCTTTTCCAGATAGTCCTTTAACCTTAGATCTAGGTTTTATTGCGTTCATTGATACCAATTTATTTACCAATTTTAATATTTATAATGCTTTATTAATTAACAAATTTAAAATATCTACATCCGAATAATAATTTAACATGATAATTATTATATTCTATAATAAAAATGTTGGAAAATTTATAATGAAAATTGGTAGAAATGACTTATGTTTTTGTGGATCTGGAAAAAAATACAAAAAGTGTTGTATATCTAAGGTTAATATACAGAAGAAATACAAACCTTTATCACCAGAATTAGAAAACATTACAAATATTGACGATTCAGATTTAGATGAATTAAAAGAATATTTAAATGAAACGTATTCTAAAAATAAAAAAAATCCTTTATATCTAGATGATCTAGCAGTTTCACTAGGTGTAAAAGGATACCATAAAGAAGCTTTATTTTTTCATAAAAAAGCTATTTCCATAAATTCTAAGAAACCGTTTTTAAAATTAAATTTAGCAGTAACTTTGGATGCCATCGGTCGTACTGAAGAAGCAATAGAAATTATGGATAAATTACCAGATGAATTAGAAAGAAAATTAGTAATAGAAGCTAATATTAAAAGAAAGGTTTTACCCTTTTCTAAAATAACTAAAATATATGAAAAAAGTATTTCTATAGATCCTTACTTTTACTTAGCTTATCTAAATTTAATTGAAGGATTAAAAAAAGGAGACACAAAAAACTACTGGATAGAGAAAGCATATCAATATTGCCCTCAAGATCCTGATATAATATATGAATGGGTTTTAAAAAATGTCAGAGAGTATAATTTTAAAAAAATATTAAATATAAATATACATGATAAAATTAAAGGTTTTAGCACTGACGGTACTATTGTTGGTGAAAGAAAAGATATAGAGAGCAAAATTCAATTATTAGAAAGTATAATTGAATTAATTAAAATATTAGACAAATTATATTTTAGTGAAGAACACATGGAGGAAGGATATTTAAAAATAAATGATAGTAATATATTGCAAATTAATAATTTAATAGATGCTTTAAGTGATAATAAACAGACACCTTGCGATATAATTTTTTTCACTTTTGATTTGATTACAAAGATAGGAAATTATGATAAACTAAAAAAAGCATACAATTCTTTATGTGATAAATGTAAATCAAATATTATTTATGAAGGATTGCTGTTTCAAGCTTATAAAAATATCCCTAAAAAAAAATATGAGAGATTAAAATTAGGTAAAAGTCTCTTAAAAAAAGTTTCAAAAAATGAAAGCAGTCTAAGTTTTTTTTTAGATTACATAAACTTTTTAGATGATGAGTTTAGTTCTGATGAAGCTTTATTAGAAGCTCAAAATATATTAGATTTTAATATTCCAAAAGTATACTTACTAAAAAGTTTATGGGACATTGCTTTTATGGCTTGCAGATCTGGAAATTGGAACCTAGCTAAAGATTTTTTTACAGAAGTAAAAAGTATTAAATTCTCAGAAGTGCTTAAAGAATGTAATCCAGTACAAGAATATTTTTATATGACACAAGTAGGAAAAAATCTTTTTTGGATAGATTTTAATATTTATATATGTTCGTTAGCAACAAAGAATTTTAAAAAACCTTCAGAAGTTAATTTCAATGAATGGGTAGAATTAAATGAAATAAAAATAGAAAAAAGAAAAGGGGATGACGAATATATAGAAGAACATATTTCTTTTTTAAGAAAAGCATATAATTGGTGTTTAGATAATAAGAATGATAAATACTTTTTAAATAAATTTGCTGACATGCTTAAAAACAGTCCTTTTGAAGGACTTTTTGGGAAAGTTAAAGCTAATAGAGCTAAACTACCAGTAAATGATATGATAAATTTAAGAAGGGATGATAATTTATCTTCTAAAATAAAAATGAATAGCTCATTAACGCAATATTATTTGGAAGAAAATAATGACTTATCTGGAATTATAAATAATTTAGATAAGTCTTTACCTAATTTTAGAGTTTTACCAGAAAATGCATTAGAAAGTCTAATAGAGGCAGAATTGAGAACTATAAACACTATTAATGTTTTTGATTATGCCCCTAGTATAGTATCATATTGTAAGTGTTTAGAGATTTTTTTAAGAACAAAGGTTTTTCAAGTATATTACAATGACATCTTACAAGATAAAAATTATGACAAAATAATTGATGAATCGTTAAAAAATAAAAAAGTGAGTCAGTTTTATGGACTAATAAAGTTTTTTAAGACAGGAATGTTAGAATTAGGCACAGTAGTACAAATCTTTAAATTACTACAAGGTAAAACAGCAAACAAAGTATTATTATTAAACTCTTTAAAAGAGTTCATAAAAAGAAATTATGATTTTTTAAATGATAAAAAGATTATTTTTTTATTAGATGAGCTTAGCTTAAATTTCAGAAATCCAGCTGCACATTCTAGAAGTTTTAATTCAAAAGAATGTATGACCGTGAGAAATAATGTATTTTTTATATTAGAAAACCTATTAAAAACTAGAGTTGTAATTAGTAAGTAAGATAAGATTTTTATAGAATAGTAAATTTATTTTAATAGGTAATTTAGTATTGTTTCCCAATCTGGAAATTCTTCAGTTCCAAAATGAATATGCTGGCCTTTAAATTTATCTGCACCATTTCTTAATCTATCATCTATTAAATAGTCTCCTACATTTAAATTTTTATGATGAGATAAGATCAGTCTTTTATAAGCCAGTTTCCCAAGGTATTTTTGCACCCATTCTATTTTATCTTGCCAGGCAGTAGTATTTGTCCAAGGTGCAGTAGATAGTATATAAGTATCATATTTTGAGCTAAGCTGCTTAAAGGCATCTAATGCACCTTCTAATGGATCCATTAAACTAAAAATATTAGGCACTTCATAATATTTACCTTTAAACTCATTAAACTGCTTTCTGGGTAATTTGTCTATTCCTGATTGAAAGTTCACTAAGACATTATCCATATCCACATATACTATTTTCATATTTTCATATTATAGAATTACAGTATCTTGTCTTGTTTTTTTTGATAAGTATGTATTATCTAAAGAAAAAAATTAACTAAAAGCTTGCCTCTTGATACATCAAAGGAATTATTTGTACCATTATAATAGAGTTAGACTATTATGACTAATATTTTTTAAAATAGAGTTTTATTTAAGAAACCTTATTAATTTAAGTACTACATTTTTACCAATCTATAAAGAGTAATCTGATACTTCACATCTCATTAAATACTTATTTTATTATTTTCCATATGAAGGACCATCTAGTTCTTCAGCAATAGAATATTCTCTTTTTTTTGCCGATTGATAAGACATAGGACCTTCATATTTAAGAAGATAACTGTGTTTTTTTTTAACATATTTATTTGATTTGTATCCTCTAATATGATTAAGGTATCTTTCATATGGATGAAGCCCAGTCATTCCTCTATAGTATATAAAATTATCAGTTTTTTTTATTTTAATAACATACACATAGTGCGTGTGGTATTTTCTTTTATTTAATTGAATTCCTCTTTTAACTTTAGCTTCTTTTAAAACCTTTTCGAAAATTAAATCATTACTAAGGTCTAGATTTTTAACTAAGTAACTCCAATAAACTATGCCACAAAGTTTATTTTTACACCTAATTAACATACCTGTGTGTGAAACTTTATTTTTACATTTTTTACAAATCATTAATAAATTTTATTAAATATATTATATGATATACTTATATATGTTTGAAGTTAAAAAAAATAATGTAAAAAATCCATTATCTGATATTCAAAAAAATAATATTTATATATCTTTAGATGAAGCAAGTAAAAATGGTTTTATTAAAATAAAAGATATTAATGAAATTGAAGATTTAATGAAAAATACTTTTTGGAACATAAAGCATTTTGATAAAAAACTAAGTTCTCTTAGTAAATTAGAAAATTATTATGCTGCAAAAGCATCAAAGGAGCAAAAGAGAGATATAAATGATTTAGATTTTTATGATGATAATGGAGTTAGCGATATTCGAGATATAATAGAAAGAATAAAAATATATAAAAAATTTATTGATAAGAAAGCTGATGCTGAGGAATGCTATTATTTATTTGAATACTATAACGATAATGATATTGAAAAACTTTACGGACAAGATGAGAAAGGTAATAATGTAATAGATAAACTATTCGAAAAAAGGGTTAGCTTTCAATATTTGGAAAGAGCAGCTGAATTAGGTAACTTAGATGCTTGTAGAGAATTAGCAGAATTATATAGACGTGCTTTTTTTAAAATAAGTAAAAAGAAAGTTGATTTCCTTAGTAAGGCTTTCTTAAATCAGAAAAAATCAATTTGTAATACTTTTGGAGAGACTATTGATGAGAAATTTGAGCTGGCTTTATTTTATATGGATTATTATGATTTAGCAAAAAAAAAGATTTATGAAATAGATTATAATAAAGCTTTCGATTTATTTAAAGAGATAGCTTATTTTAATTTTGTAGAGGAAAAATCAGATAAAGGAAATGTTATAACGGTGTTAACGAATTATTCATATGCAATGTTAGCTTTATATTATGCTGATAAATTTCCTCCTGAGTATTCCAAAAAACCAAATAGTAGTGATCCTGAGTATAATGCTTTTATAAATATGAACTATATAGCTAATAAAAAGAAAGCAAAATTCTGGAAAAAAGTTGCCTTAAAAGCAGATTGGGAAATTGATGAACTTAAAGAACAGGATACTAAATATGAACATAAAAAAGATTTAGATGCTAACAAGATAATAGACTTTAAAGCTTTTATTAAAACAAAAAAAAAACAGACTTAAAAAGTTGACTTAATTTTGTTTTATATTTAGTTAAGATTTTAGATTAGAAAAACATAGATAAAATTTTTAGCTTTTGATACTTAGATATCGTTACTAATACTAAGAATATTAAGAAAAATATTTCCATATTTTTTTATTTTAGTGGGTCCCATTCCTATTATTGGTTTCATTTCTTCTAAGGTTTTGGGTTTCATTTCAATCATATGATGAAGAGTTTGGTCTGCAAATATTACATAGGCTGGAACATTTTGCTCCTTAGCTAACTTAAGTCTAAGTTCTTTTAGTTTTTGTAATAAAGGTAATTCTTTATCTTCTACATCAATTTTATCTGTTTTTTTATATTGTTTTTCTGGAACAATATCTCTTATATCAATAGACTTATATTGAAAGGTTAGGTCACCTTTTAATATTTTTAATCCACTCTCAGTTATTTGATAGGCACCATATTT
>MDTB01072859.1_pt1 | contig 15404 bp, 14 predicted proteins | sample 811161 | NCBI WGS metagenome assembly MDTB01 (sample SAMN05326650, study PRJNA326480) | marine metagenome | isolation source: seawater | place: Mediterranean Sea | collected 2009 | reverse complement strand
CATTCTTATAGTAATGATGAAACTTTTTATCAATCGAAAGATCAACAAGATCAAAAATTGTATCCGTTGATCGATGTTGCCAACAAGTTGATTTTGCCATGCATGAATAGGGGACATTACAATAAGGACCAATAGGTAAATTAGGAACATCATTTTTTAAAACCTTTTTGAATCGATCAATATTTTTTTTAGTTTGTTCTAAGTTTAAATCGTTATCATTAATAATAGATTTAGAAAAAACATCCGATAAACTTAATTCATTATTTAAAGAATAAGAAGTGTTTATAAAATAGACAGACTTTTTAGTCACGTTAACTCCCAAAGAGGTAAGCAAATACACCTGAAATGAGACATCATCAATATGCACCTTCTTTAAAGAGGAGCTACTTTTAACTTCGATTAATTCCCAACCATCATTGCAAGGAATTAAGATATCAACCATACAAAAACATTGATTAAATAAAAAAGAACCTTCAAAAATAATTTTTTTCTGTTTAATCAGATCTTTGGTTAAATTTATTTTCTCTATAAAAGGTAATGATGATTCAACTAAAACACCTTCAGGAAAAAGTTGTCGTGCAGCATCACCAACCGTATGGCCCTGATTAAAGATAAAGGACTGAAGTTCGTTTGGTTTTAACTTTTCTGGAGCATGACAAGAAATCCATAAAAGTTTAATACATTGAAGACCATTAAGGTATTTTGATTTAGTTAGTAGCATTGACTAAAAGATCAATAAAATAAATATAAGTTCTAATTCCATCAAGAAAATCAGTCTGTTTAAAACGCTCATTAGGTGCATGAATATTATCATCTGGGGCATTTAAACCAATTAATATAATCGGTGACTTATATAACGATTGAAATTCAGCTAAAATTGGAATCGATCCACCTTCACCTTGAACTAAACCTGGCTTATTATGAGTCAGAGTTAATGCATTTTGAGCCAATTTAAAGTATAGATTGTTTTTATCAACAGCCATTGGTTTAGCCAAAGGACCAAGAGGCGTGACATTTACCTTGAATGAATTAGGAAAAAAATCAGATACGTAATCTTTAATAAGTTTTAAAACCTTGTGTGGATCTTGACCTGCAACCAAACGGGACGAAACTTTAAATGACCCCCTCGCGGGAATAACCGTTTTAGCACCCTCTTCAGTAAAACCCGAACTAATTCCATTGCAATCGAGTGTTGGAAGAAACCAAATATTATCAAAAAATAATGAATTAGCGTGCTCACCAAGGCCATAAGCATTATCAAAATCAATTAATTTTTCCTGAAAATTCAAATTATCTTTTGAAGAAGTATAAGGTAATACATCATCATAAAAACCAGGAATAAGAATTCGATTGGTCTTTGAATCTTTCATAGAAGAAATACAATCTGAAATATAATGAATTACATTCGGAACACCACCACCCAACTGGCCAGAATGAACATCCGAATGAAGCGCTTCCACTGTAACCTCCAAATAAACTAAACCTCGTATACTCTGGCATAACGATGGGGTATTGGAAGAAAACTTAGGAGAATCAGAAACAAGCATTACATCATGTGAAAGCAAATCTCGCTGATCAACAATAAATTGCATTAACCCTTGAGATCCAATTTCTTCTTCACCCTCAATTAAAAATTTAACATTAATCGGACACTCCCCATTTACCTTTAAAAAAGATTCAACGGCTTTAATTTGAGCATAAAACATACCTTTATTATCAGAAGAACCACGCGCAAATATATAACCATCTCTAATAGTTGGTTCAAAAGGGGGAGAGTCCCAAAGCGCTAATGGGTCAATCGGTTGAACGTCATAATGACCATAAAAAAGAACGGTTGGCTTTGACGCATCAAATCCATTATCAGCATATACAATTGGATTACCATAATCTTTAAATTGACGAACATTAATTAAACCAATTTCAGCTAAATGATCAGCCACAAGGTTTGAACAAGTATTTATATCAGTTTGATGTTCTGAAATAGTACTTATACTTGCAATTCTTAAACAATCAGAAAGATCATTTTGATACTTTTCAATATTGCGAATCGCAAAATTTAAGACAGAATCAACGCTCATAATTTGAAAAACTCACCCAAAATCTTAGAGGAATCATTGCTAAAAACATAATCGCAATTTGAGTAACAAAAAATATCATTAACCAATAAAATGTTTTTTCAGTAAAACCATAAGAATGCAAACCAATACCTAACATATTCGTCCCTTTCCAAGACCAAACAGTCACAATATTTGAGAAAACAGTAAGAATCATTAACCAACGGTTTGAAAGTAATTTACCCCATTTTAAATGTAAAATAATAGCAACCCACAAAACAATCATAATCGCACCGTTCTCTTTTGGGTCCCAGCCCCAAAATCGCCCCCAAGATTGGTCTGCCCATATACCACCCAAAACTGTGCCTAGAAAATTAAAAAACAACGAAATCATTAAAAATACATAAACTAATTTTGCTAACTTCGTCTCAAAATCAGTCGTCAGTAAACGTGTTAACGTTCCCATTAAAATATAGGAAATAGCAAAAAAACCAGCCATTAAAATAATCGCGTATCCGATGGTCATTGAAACAACATGTGTGGACAACCAAAAGTTGGAGTTTAGAACAGCTTGCATTACAACCAAAGTATCACCCGATAAAGATAAATGATACGCAACAATTAATGTTAGCAGGGATAAAACACTGGTATATCCTGCATAAAAAAGATAGGGGCGTTTATGATACATTAAATACCCTATAACCGAAACAACATATGCAATAAAAATAGCAGAAGAGTACAAATTAATTACAGGCGGCCGACCTAAAATAATAATTCGAGAAATTAAACCAAAAGAATGAAAAACAAGGCTAAGAAGCCAAGCATCTTTAATTAAAACTTGCCCATAATTCAATCCAAAAAAACGGGATAAAAAGACCAAAAGAACAACCAACAAATACAAAAACAAACTCACAATAAATGGGTTAATAACGTTAAACACATATTCCAATTGAACAATCAAAAATTGAGATAATGAAAATGATTTAAACGCATCTAAAATATCAGTTGAATAACCATGAACTTTTAATTCATTGCCATCTTGATAAGCATCAGCTAGGAGTAAATAATTAGATAAAAGCATTCCATGAGACTGAGAAGGATCGAGTGCTGACTGTGGCAAAGTTTTCCAAGAAGGTCCAAAGACAAAATAAAGGTTGGATTCAAATTGAGATAATTGATTATAAAGTGATAAAAATTGCAAGAAGTCAGGCGAAGATTCGATATTTTTTTCATCTAAAGATTGAGTCAGTGAAATCATTTCATTCCAAAAATAAAGTGGGGAATTATTCAATGTGGGAAAGAAACTTTGACGTATATTTTTATAAGTTGAATACCGTTGGGATAAAAGAAAAGAAGCTTGTTGAATTGGGGTTCTTTCTTCTTTTTCAATTTCATTGGCGGTTTTAATAAAAGGAATAATTATTTCAATATGTTTATCTAAAAATTGTTCTGAAACTCGATATTTTTGCTTTAAAAACTGACTATCAATTGAATCAAATAGTTTTGGGTGCTCAACAAGAATAATATCTAAATTAGAACCAAACGTGGGAGAAGTTAACAAATTGAAATACCAGTTTACAGGAGAACTTGAGTTTTCAAGCTTTAATCTACCTTGAATTTTGAGTAATTCATGGCGGGCTAAAGAATCCAACGGTTTTACACGACCATCGTGCAAAATAGGCAAGCGCCCGACATCCGAGTCTATTGAAGATGGTATGTGCATTAACTTATAAGAAAAAAGAATTAAAAAAACAAAAAATAAAAACCGCTTCATGATCGCGTCCTTTTCATTGAAAATATCATTTGAATAAATAAACCAACCACAATGAGTAATGAAGAAATGTACGGAATTTGCCAAGAAGGATTTTTAACAACCTGAAAAACAGATGTTACTTCATCTTTAGTAAAACTGGATTGAAAAAAAGTATAGCCGTCATATCGTAGAGGATGATTCATTTCAATTTTATAGGGAATATCTCCAGCAGGCGTAATTAAATTAATTTTTGAAATAAAACCTTCAGGAGTATCTGTTCCTTGATAATCAGTTTTAATAAAATCATTAAGATAAATTGAATACGGTAAATAAGTTCGCTTAGGCCGAAGTTTAATTAAATAAACGTCATTACCAATGTTAAGAGATTGGTAAATTGCTGAGCCTCCCCAAAAAATCATATTATTCGTAGAATCAGAATCACTCAGGGAAAGACTCAACTCAATTCCTGGCACATTACGCTCATCCATTTTGTAAGTTTTAGGCAAAGATATCAACTTATAGTATTGACCTAACTGATCATATTTCAAACTTTCAATACCTCGTTGATTAATAATTGCATTTTCAAAATGAGTCAGTAATTTAAAAGTAACACCTTTGAATTCAAACCCTCGCTTAAGATCTTTAAAAGAATATGATGAAATTTTATCATGTTCAGAATCAGAAAAATTATCAATAATAACCAACTCAAATTCACTCGGAAATAACAAAAAGTTTTTAGATTGACCTTCCGCAACATCTATTTGCATCTCCTGACCAAAAAAGCTTGTTATTGCAGAACCTAAAATCAAAAGAATAAGACCAAAATGGATGAAGAAAATTCCAAGGTAATTTAATTTAAATTTAAATTTAGTTGCATGGGATGATAAAAGATTAATAATTAATAAAAGACCAATGGAATATCCTCCCAAAAAAATAGGAAGTTCACCCATCCAAACAAACCATGATGTAAAATACCGTTTATTAGCCTCATATATACCAAAATCTACTTGAGCAAAAGTGGCAAATAAAACCAATAAGAACAAAGACATTAACAGAAAAACAGTTAAGTAAATGCCACCCGTTATTTTAAGAACTTTTCTTAAATATTTTCCCATGATTGACTTTCAACAAACGTTTTAAAGATTGCTTTATTTATTTTTAATTGGCTTTCTACTTTAACAAAATAATGAGACGTATTATTTGAAATCCAATAAATTAAAAAATTTGTTTTTGAATTTTCTAAAGAATATTCTCTCAATGATGATGAACCTAAAGATGAACGACGAACTTGGTTCGATGCTAATTGTTCCAGGGGAGACAAATTCAACTGTAATCGCCAACGATTATAATTTGACAACTCATCACCAATATTTCCATCAAACTTTGAAATCGATAATACAGTTTTATCATTAATTTCATATTTACCAATTAACGGTGAAGAAAAAGTTAGATTTATCCAATTCGATGGAACGGATTTTAATTTACTTGCAGATGACTTTTCTTTTAAGAATTGATCAAAAGTTAAATAGGATTCCTTTGGAACTAAAATTGAGCCTAAGACGAAGGAAAAATTTAAAAAAAAGATAAATAAAGTAATATATTTAAACAAAACTAACCTACTATAAAAGCGCCACCATCGATAATAATAAATTGCCCAACAATCATTGATGCTGACGGAGAACATAAAAAATTTACGACTTGAGCAACATCATCAGGGGAAACCAACCGTCCTGTTGGGGTTCCATTTTCAACATTAGCAATAATTTGATCTGCATTTTCAATCGCTCTAAATGATTTGGTATCGGTTATACCCGGCATAACACCATTAACAATAATATTTTTTGGAGCTAACTCAACAGCAAGCGATCGTGTTAAGCCTTCAACCGCAGCCTTCGCCGGGCCAACAACCCCATACCCGTTCAAAACACGCTGCCCACCATAACTTGTTACAGTGACGATATTTCCACCATTTTTCATTAATTTTGCTGAACGAAGGGCACAATGAAAAATACTTCTCGACGTAGAATTAAACGTAAGATCCCAATGCTTATTGTTAGCATCTAAAATTTGTCCAGGAATACCAAATGATGCGTTTGCAATTAAAATATTTAATTGACCAAAATCGGATTCGATTGAATCAAACATAGCGTCCGTCTTATCTTCTTTTCCTACATCAGCTCGATAGATCGTGGATTGCCCACCAAATTGAGATATTTCATTTTGAACTGATTCACATTCCGTCTTACTCCGTCGATAATTAAGGAGAACATGTGCGCCTTCCTTGGCTAATTCAATTGCAATCGCTCTACCAATACCTCGAGAAGCACCTGTTATTAGTGCAATTTTATTTTTATGTTTCATATTTTAAGTATATTTTGAATTCAAAAGTTAAACAAGATAGGTAACATCATTAAACATTGAAATAAATGTGTTTAAAAGATAAAAAATAAGGGAATATATAAATGTTATTTAATTTACTATCTACTTAAAAAAACACATTTGTAGATCTACCGCTCATGAAAAAACAATAAACGTAAGCTTTCTTAACTTTATTCGCTTTATTTACTATAATATTTAAGGTAAAAATATAATGAATAACAACGTAAGGAAATATAATGTCATTTCAAGATCATGATAAAACAATTGAAAATATTGTAGAGAAAGAATACGAATTCGGTTTTCAAACCAATGTTGAAACTGAAAAGTTCCCAAAGGGCTTAAATGAAGATGTCATTCGACGGCTCTCAGCAAAAAAGAAAGAACCTGAATATATGTTAGAGTTTCGTTTAAAAGCATATAAGCACTGGCAAAAAATGACAGAACCACATTGGCTTACCTGCGAATACCCGGAGTTAGACTACCAAGATATTCATTACTATGCAGCACCAAAATCATTAGATGACAAACCAAAGAGTTTAGACGATATTGACCCAGAACTCAAACATGCTTTTGAAAAATTAGGCATTCCATTACTCGAACAAAAACAACTGGCGGGTGTTGCCGTTGATGCTGTATTTGATTCAGTTTCAGTTGCAACAACATACAAAGAGAAATTAAAGCAACATGGTGTTATTTTTTGTTCAATGTCTGAAGCAATTATTGATTACCCAGATCTGATTAAAAAATATTTAGGTTCAGTTATTCCATTTACAGATAATTTTTTTGCAGCCTTAAATTCAGCGGTATTTACCGATGGGTCTTTTGTTTATGTCCCTAAGGGTGTAACCTGCCCAATGGAATTATCTACATATTTTAGAATCAACGAAGAAAATACCGGACAATTTGAAAGAACTCTAATTATTTGTGAAGAAAAAGCACACGTTTCTTATTTAGAAGGGTGCACAGCTCCAAAATTTGACAGCAATCAACTTCACGCGGCTGTGGTTGAATTGGTCGCACTCGACGATGCTGAAATTAAATACTCCACAATTCAAAATTGGTACCCCGGAGATAAAGAAACAGGTAAAGGTGGGATTTATAATTTTGTAACAAAAAGAGGAAAATGTTTAGGTAAAAGATCAAAAATATCATGGACACAAATTGAAACAGGCTCAGCCATTACCTGGAAATACCCAAGTTGCATACTAATAGGGGATGAGTCCATTGGTGAGTTTTATTCAGTGGCATTAACAAATCACTTTCAACAGGCCGATACGGGAACTAAAATGATTCACATTGGAAAAAACACAAAAAGCACCATCATTTCGAAAGGAATTTCAGCCGGACAATCAAAAAATACATATCGAGGTTTAGTTCAAGCCAATAAATCAGCAAAAGAAGCAAGAAATTATACCCAATGTGATTCAATGTTAATCGGCGATAAATGTACAGCAAATACCATTCCATACATCACCATCAAAAATAATAAAACAAAGTTTGAGCACGAAGCTTCAACATCTAAAGTTGGCGAAGAGCAATTATTCTACTTAATGAGTCGTGGTATTTCACTTGACGATGCACTAACAACCATTGTTAGCGGGTTTTGTCAGGATGTATTCGAGAAATTACCTGATGAGTTTGCACTTGAGGCAAACCAACTCTTAAGTTTACAATTAGAACATTCTGTAGGATAGGAAGGACAATCATGTTAGAAATTAAAAATCTGGAAGCAGAGTTAACTGAAGAAAAACTAAAAATCGTAAAAGGGTTTGATTTAACGCTTGAAAAAGGAAAAGTTCATGCAATCATGGGCCCAAATGGTTCAGGAAAATCAACATTATCAAAAATCATTGCCGGTGACGAAAATTATGAAGTAACCAATGGGTCCATCATGCTAAACGATATCGATGTTCTTGAACTTGATGCAACACAAAGAGCTTTAGCTGGAATTTTTCTGGCATTTCAATACCCAGTAGAAATTCCTGGTGTAAACAATGCTGAGTTTTTACGGATGTCTTACAATGCAAAACAAAAGCATCTTGGAAAAAGTGAAGCTGATCCATTGGAATTCAATTCCATGTTAATGGAAAAAGTAAATCAATTAAATATTCCTGAAGAGTTCCTAGATCGAGAATTGAATTTTGGTTTTTCAGGGGGCGAAAAAAAGAGAAATGAGATTTTACAATTAGCTGTCCTAAATCCAAGCGTAGCCATCCTTGATGAAACAGATTCAGGGTTAGACATTGATGCGCTTAAACAAGTTTCTGAAGCCGTTAATAAATTAAAATCTAAAGATAATACATTTTTATTAATTACACACTATCAAAGACTTCTTGATTATATTGAACCCGATTATGTTCACATTATGATTGACGGAAAAATTATACAAACTGGTGATAAATCATTGGCTAAAGAACTTGATACAAAAGGGTATGATCATTTACTTTCGGCAAAAGTGTAACCATGACTGTAACCATCGAAAAATTATTACAAGAAAATAAATTAACTGCACCCCGTGTAAAGGATGAAGATTGGCTTTATTATGATATTGAAAATTTAGTTACAAAACAATTTACATCCAAACCAGCAACAAGTAAGAGAATCGTCGATAGTGTTTATTTTTTACATTTTTTAAACGGAAAATTAAATCAACAAAATTTACCTGAAAATATGATGGTAAATGAAAAAAAAATAATACCAGAAAAAACCAACAATAGTTTTATCCATTTATCCATCAACACGAGTATAAATTATCAAATCACATGCCAAAGGGGAGTATCTGAAACAATCGACATAATTTATGAAAATACTGACAATAATTTCTCAAGTCATTCAATACAATTTGAAGTCGAAGAAACTAGTAAACTACATCTAAGGCGTTTATTTATATCACCAGAAAAATCATGCATAAATACTTATACCAATATTATAATTGCTAACAATAGTAAAGTTGTAATTACAGAAAAGAACAATGATAATCTGGGGCATGTATTGGATTTCATCGATTGCAAATTGGGAACAAAAAGCAACTTTTTCAGTCTCAATCAAAGTTATTTAAGTCAAAACTCACGATTTCAAAATAGAATTTTTATAAATGGCGAAGAATCAAATGCAACACTTCATGGTTTGGCAATAAACGAAAAAGAACAAGCTTGTTTTTACAATACACACATCTACCATGACACTGAAAATAGTGAGTCACACCAACTGTTTAAATCAATGGTAAAATCAAACTCAACTCTGGAATACAATGGTAAGGTAACCGTTTGTAAAGATGCACAACAAACAAATTCATACCAATTAAATCAAAATATCCTACTAGACGATTTTGCCAACGTTTACTCAAGACCACAATTATTTATTGATGCAGATGACGTAAAATGCACCCATGGTTCTACAACAGGAGATATCAACGAACATGAAGTATTTTATTTAATGAGTCGAGGTCTAGATAAATTAACCAGTCGAAAAATAGTTTTGAACGCATTTTTTGAAGAGGTATTTAATAAAATAGAATTTAAAAGTGAACAAAGTGATGTTCATGAAATTCTAAATCAAATCTTATGAATGTAAAAAATGATTTTCCTATATTTAAAGAATTTCCAGATTTAGTCTATTTAGACTCAGGCGCCACTACACATAAACCACAAGTTGTAATCGATGCAATCACAACATTTTACTCGTCAAGTTATGGAACTGTGCATCGCGGAATCTATGACCTCAGCGTCGCATCAACAAACGAATATAATAAATCTAGAGAAATGGTAAAATCATTTATCAATGCAGAAAATGATCGGAATATCATATTTACTCGAGGGACAACCGATTCAATCAATTTAGCTGCTTTTGGGTACTTAGAACATCAATTAGAAACCGGCGATGAAATCATTATTTCAGAAGTTGAACATCATGCAAATTTTGTACCATGGCAGCAACTTGCAAAGCGACATAACATAACCTTAAAATTTGCCCCAATCGAAGATGACGGAACATTTAATATCAATAAATTTAAAGAGTTAATCAGTAAAAAAACAAAATTAATTGCAATAACACACATATCAAATGTTTTAGGCACCATTTTTCCAGTAAAAGAAATTATTAATATAGCAAAAAACAACAACGCCAAAATATTAATTGATGGCGCACAAGCCATAGCACATCAAACGGTTGACATGATAGATTTAAAACCCGATTTTTATTGTTTTTCAGGACATAAAATGTATGGACCAACCGGCATTGGAATTTGTTATGCAAGCGATGAGATGTTAGAAACCATGCAACCGATCGCTTTTGGCGGTGATATGATTGAAACGGTTAAAAAAGAAGGCACGACATTTACATCAGCACCATTAAAATTTGAAGCTGGAACACCACCAATAGTAGAGGCGGTTGGGTTAAAATCAGCCATTGAATACATTAATAAATTAGATCGAAATAAAATTAAACAACATGAAGACAACCTCACCGAAATTGCTTTAAAAGAAATGAATAAAATTGAATGGGTATCAATTATAGGGCATGCCCAAGAACGTTCTTCAACAATATCATTTAATATTGATGGCATTCACCCACATGATTTAGGAACAATTTTAGATCAAGAAAATATAGCCGTTCGAGTTGGGCATCATTGCGCGCAACCAACAATGAAACGATTTAATGTACCCGCCACCGCAAGGATATCTTTTGGCGTTTACAATAATGAAAACGAAATCTCAAAATGCATAAAAGCTTTTTACAAAGCAAGAGAGGTGTTTGGGTATTGAATCTAAAAAAGCTTTATCAACAAGTCCTGCTAGACCATAATAAAAACCCAAGAAATTTTAAAGTGATCGAGAATGCAACTCACTACGCACATGGAGTGAACCCATTGTGTGGGGACGATTACCATTTATTTATAAAAATAGAAGAAGATATAATCAAAGAAATTGGGTTTCATGGAACCGGTTGTGCAATATCAAAATCTGTATCCTCTATGATGACAACCCATTTAATAAACAAAAAAACCGAAGACGCAATAAAGATTAAAGATAGCTTTATTGAATTACTTACTGAAAAATTAACAAATGAAGACGCGAAGCATTTACTGGGACATTTAACGTTATTTGAAAATGTGAAAGACTTTCCAGTAAGGGTCAAATGCGCTACGCTAATCTGGCGAGCTTTAGAAGCCGCACTGTTAAATAAAGTGGATAAAAAAATAAGCACAGAATGAAATAAACGAATTAAACTACTCGAAAAATAAATAAGAGAGTAGAATAATTATGATAAAAAATTTGGAGGAGAATATTATGAGTAAAAAACACGTACAATTATCAGCGAGCCCAACACCAAATCCAAATGCAGTAAAATTTCTACCGAACATGCACTTTTTTGAATCAGGAACAGTTGAATTTCAAAAAAACGCTTCTGATTTAAAAGAATCCCCAATCGCTTCAAAATTATTCGAAATTGAGGGAATTGATATCGTAATGATCGGATTTAATTTTATATCCGTAACAAAATCACAAGAATCAGAATGGGAAAATCTCTTAGAAAAGATAAGGGATTGTATTTTATCCCATTTAGAAAACGATGAACAAGTAATCAATTTAGATTATGTTGAAAGCATAAGACAAAAGAAAAATGAAAACGCATCAGAAATTGAAATAAAAATAAGAGAAATTTTAGATGATGAAATACGACCTGCAATTGCAATGGATGGGGGAGATGTCGAATTAAAAGGTTATGATAACGGTATCGTAACGTTAGTCCTTCAAGGAGCATGCAGTACCTGTCCATCTTCAACAATGACATTAAAAATGGGAATCGAGAATAGACTAAAATCGGAAATACCTGAAATTATTGAAGTAGTTCAGGAAATATAGCGAGAAATTAATTTAACAACAACCAGTCGAGACTAGTCGTTGCTGATTTAATTGCATCAGAGATATCCTCAACATATTCAATTAAACCTTCTATCGCACTTAAGTCGCCCATTCTTAAAGAACCAGAATTAGCAACATTGAATAAAATTTCAAGGGCTTGTGAACGAACATTATCAACCATATTTTCTTGCTCTTCAGATTTATGTATTAATTTGATTACTTCTCGACGCGATGTTCTAAACTTCTCAATGGATTCAATAAATGTATTCTGTGACTCAATAACCAACTGAATTAGATTTTCAAGAATATCATGTAAATCTTCGGGTAGTTTAGAACCAATATTTGATGCAATAATAATACGTTTAGCTGTAGCAATAATTAAACCAGAAACACTATCAATTCGTTGCTGCAAGCGAAGTAAATCATATTGTTTTTGAAAGTCAAAGTTTGATTGAATAATGTGATCGGTAACCGTTTCAAATATCTTCACGTTTTCATTATTAATATTTTGAATTTGATCAAATAAAATGGTTAAATCACCGTCATCTTTACCAATGAAAACAAGAAACATACGATTTAATATCAATAATTCTTCCGAATCAATCTTAGAATGCTCTAACAAGGTTTGAAGAATTGTTTCTTCATCATGAGATTTTAAAAAGCCAAAATACTTATCAAACATAATTTAAATTATACATTAGTTTCCCCCGCTTTAGTAAGCGCATATTTTGTCATAATTGGACCGATAATTTGAAAAATAAACGTAGATGCCGTAATAACAGTAATTACTAAACGTGCTAAGTTTTGAGCTTCTTCCCCGTATTTTGAAAATTCGATATCTAAAGAAATAGCTAATCCAATGGCGACACCGGCCTGAGAAAATAAACATAATCCAATATTCTTTCGAACTTTATCTGGTACATTTGCAAGATAAGACCCAACGAAAGCACCAACATACTTTCCAAAAGTACGAAACAGAAAATAGGTAAAACCGATACTTCCCATAACCAACAACAATTGATAATCCAACCTTGCACCAATCAATAAAAAAAACAGCATATATATTGGTGTCGAAATTGTATTTAAAGAAATAAAATTAGCACGTGCACGGTGGGGATTAATATTAGCAACAACGATACCCATAATCATGGTAGATAAAATTAAAGAGAAGTTAAGAGATACCGCCAAGCCAGAACATAAAAAAATTGAAATCAAGGTTAGTAAATTTCTAACCTCTAAATTACGAACTCTTAAAATCCAAAAAGAAAAAATAAAACCTAAAATCAAACCTAACAGCAAAGCACCACCAATATCAGTAAAGATATGTGATAATATTGGAAAAAGTGATATAGATTCAGTGGCGCCAAGGTAAACTTTAGCAAAGCCAGACAAAAAAGAAAAAAGAATAATCGCCAAAGCATCATCAGCACCAACTACCCCGAACAAGGTCGATGTCAGTTGACCACGCGCCTTATATTCATTGATAACGTTGGTCGTCCCACCAGGAGCCGTTGCACAGGATAATCCACCCAAAATTAAAGCCAATGGCAAGTTTTTAGTTAAAAAATAGATAGCAGTAAAAACAACAACACAAGAAACGACCGATTCAAAAAAGGTAATCATTAAAATCGAAACCCCAAAACGCTTGATTCTAGCCCATCTCAATTCACCACCAATAGTAAAACCAATCAACGCCAAAGCAAAATAAGCCAACATGTTTAATGACTCAACATCATCAATTGAAATAATATTTAAAAACGATTGACCAAGTATAATACCTACAATTAGATGACCAATCACTTGAGGAATTTTAAATTTAACAAATAAAAAACTTGTCAGCACCGTAAATAACAATGCCACACCAAAAAGAAGTAAAATATTCATAAAAAACCCTCAAGGTCATTTGGACGAATCCGACCTTCAATAATAGCCTTTCCAACAACACAACCGACCAATGATTCTAAGGATAAGTTTTTCAAACCGATCAAATCATCGATCGTCGAAACGCCACCTGACGCAACAACAGCGTGTTTAGTAAGGCGAGTCATCTCTTTATAAAGCTCAATATTAGGCCCCTCAAATGTACCATCTTTTTCAATATCCGTTGTTAAAATAGAATGGATAGGTAAATCGTGGAGTCGATCTAACATTGAATGCAACGAAATATTCGATGTTTTCGTCCAACCATGAGCAGCGACTTGAAAATTTAAAATATCTAAACCAGCAATAATCTGATTTGGAAATGCATGAATCATTTTTGAAACTAGTTCAAAATCGCTAACAAATAATGAACCAACAATCACCGCTGAAATACCATTCGAAAACAAAGCCTCAAGATGACTAAATGAACGAACACCACCACCAACCTGAACTGAAAGGTTTGTTTCATGAACAATATTGGATATAACATCCAAATTGGTTAATTTCCCATCAACCGCACCATTTAAATCCACTATATGTATATGATGAAAACCCAAAGATTCATAGAATTTGGCCATTTCAAGAGGCGATTGTGGGTAAATTGTTTTTTGATCATACTGACCTTTATATAACCGAACAAGCTGCCCGTCTATAATATCGATTGCCGGAATAATCTTAAAGGTCATACCCTGAATGCTCATTCACATCGAAGTCATTAATAATAATCTCAAGTAATTTATCGGATGGAACCAATTCTTGAGTCCGACTTAACATATTTTTATATTGAGCACTTTTCGATTCTCTTTCGTCTTCACCTATAATAACAACACGCTTCGCATTTAATCGGTTGGCCCTTTTTAATTGATTTTTCAGATGGTCTGTATAACCAATTTCGCAAGAAATATTATAACCACGCAGTTTATTCATAACATAAAATAGTTCATCACGTGATAAAACATCCAAGGGAATAAAATAAATATCAATCGATTGATTAAATTCTTTATTTAAATGATCCAAAAGCATTATTGTTCGTTCAATACCAAAACCAAAACCAATCGCAGGTAAATCCGGCCCACCTAATTCTTTTGACAAATTATTATAACGACCACCTCCACAAACCGTACTTTGAGCCCCTAAGTGGTCAGATACAATTTCGAAAACAGTTTCTGTATAATACTCCAATCCGCGAACCAATGTGTTGGTCACTTGATAAGGAATCTTCATTTCATCCAAATGTTGTAAAACACTGAAAAAATGATCTTTTGATTTTTGAGTAAGCGCTTCTTTAATATCAGGCATGCCAGCAATATAAGCTTGTACAACCTCATCCTTTGAATCTAAAATTCGTAATGGGTGATCATTAAATTTATCTTGTATATATTGTGGTAATCGATCCAAGTTACTTGATAAAAATTGTTTAACCATTTCTTCAAT
>MDTB01141859.1_pt1 | contig 15405 bp, 16 predicted proteins | sample 811161 | NCBI WGS metagenome assembly MDTB01 (sample SAMN05326650, study PRJNA326480) | marine metagenome | isolation source: seawater | place: Mediterranean Sea | collected 2009 | reverse complement strand
TTGAATTTTCAATAAAAAAGGGAGTGATCGACTTAATAAAAAAATATAAATCGTTGAAAATAAATCAAAAAGATATTTCAAACAGAAAATTTTATAGATTACAAAAATTAGAGCACTTAATAAATAAAAAGAAAATTAATAAAAAACTTTATTTTTTATAAATTATTCTCGACCCTTGTTTTTCAATTTTAAATGGAACTGGAGCATAGTCATTTAAGGATTTAATTAAGTTTTGTGATTTGTTTTTATTTATAAGTAAAAATAAAAACCCACCATTTCCTGCGCCTAAAACTTTTCCACCATACGCTCCTTGCTGTAATGCAATATTATAATTCTTATCAATTGACTGATTACTTACTGTTGAAGATAAAGAGGATTTTAAAATCCAATTTTCATTAAGCAATTTACCTAAATTTTTTAGATTACCTGTCTTTAATGATTTAGATGCTGGTAAAACTAAAGATTTTATTTTTTTAAGTTTAACAAAGTTATCTTTAAATACAGAGAATTGTTTGGAAAGTTCATACCCAGCGTCTCTTTGCTTAAAAGTATAAAGTAATAGAGAGTTATTTTCTAATTTAGTAATATTTTCTTTAATAACTTTTATTTTTTTTGATACTACTTTATCATTTTTATGAAAACTATGAGTATAGAATGATCCATAGGTAGCTGCATAATGATCTTGTTTACCTATATTTCTTTTTACCAAGTTTATTTCAATATTAGATGCAAGACTGGCAATTTCATTTTTTTTTATTTTAATTTTTAAAAATGAGGTAAGAGCTTTAACTAAACCCACACAAAAGGCACTTGAAGATCCCAGTCCAGAATTAGATGGAATGTCAGAAAAAGTTGTAATTTCAATTGGAAAATTAATTTTAAAATATCTTAATGCCTCTCTAATAATTGGGTGTTCAATTGAATTTATACTATTTTTAAATTCATTTCTGCTCCAATTAATTCTGTATTTATAGTCAACAATATTATTTTGCCTTCTAACAATCACATAAATATATTTGTCTATACAAAAACTTAATACCTTTCCATCATGTTTTTCATAAAATTTTTTTATATCAGTTCCTCCACCAACTAAACTAACTCTTAAAGGTGTTTTAGTTATAATCATATTTTTTGATAATAAGGATTATTTGGAAGAACAATAAGGATATCATTTTTATAACCTATTTGTTTTAGATCACTCAAAATTTCTTTTTTAAAATTCCATGACAAAATTATGATTAAATCAGGTTTAACTTCTTTTATTTTATTTAGATTCACAATTTTAATATTCGTACCAGGTGTAAATTTATTATGTTTTAAAAAATTTTTATCAAAAATATAATTCATTATCTTTGAATCAATACCACAGAAATTTAAAAGCGTTGAACTTCTTGCAGAAGCTCCATAACCACATATGTTTTTATAATTTTTTAATTTAATTAATTTAAGAAGCTTTTTTTTATATTGATTGGTATCATATGCAAATCTTTTTAGAATATTTAATTTATTAAAGAAATATTTATTTTCTGAAATCAAAAGTTTTTTATATTTCATACTTTGTTTTTTAATTTTTTTAGAAAATAATATTACTTTAGATCCTCCGCTTATTGGGCTATCAAAAATATCAAAAATGTGCATTGAATTTTCTCTCAATATATTTCTCATATCTACTAAAGAAAAATAATTTAAATGTTCGTGATATACTGAATCAAAATGAAGCTCATTGATAATAGTCGAAAGATTATGAAATTCAATCAGGCCTATTCCTTCATCACTTAATACATTATTAATACCTTTTATGACAGAGCTTAAATTTGAAACATGAGGAATAACATTTCTTGCAAATAGAAAATCAAACTTTCCAAATTTTTTTGTTATTTCTTTTGATTTAGAAAAATTAAAAAAATCTGCAATTGTTTTAACTCCTTTTTTATTTGAGACTTTTAACAAATTTTTAGCTGGATCAACTCCAATTACTTCGTGTCCTTTATTTTTAAAATATTCAAGAAAAGTACCGTCATTAGATGCAACTTCAAGAATTTTTGATTTTTTTTGGATATATTTTTTATTCTTCAGAATTTTATAAAAATCTTTCCTATATTTAATGACTGCTTTTGAAGTTCCAGTAACCCATAAATAATTTTTAAACATTAAATTTTTAGGAATAATCTTAGAAAGCTGTAATAATTGACATTTTTTACAATAAATTAATTTTAATGGATATTTTTTTTGTTTACTTTTAGTATTAATTTTTAAATCATTAGCCAAGGGCTGATTACCCAAATCTAGTATTGATACTAATTTATTGTTGCTACAATAATTGCATTTATATGAATTCATTAGTTGTAGTATAAATTTTTATTGATTTTATTTGATTGAATCAATTTCTTAATTTCGTTTATTCTAACATATTTGTTATTATTAAAATCCTTAATAAAAGTCTTTAAATTTTTATTAACCTTATCCAATATTATTCTTCCTCCCTGCTCTATATCTGTACTTGGAGTATATATTTGACCTAGTTCATCATGCAATCTTTTAAATGATACTTTATATGTTCTTGCATCATTATTATAATTTTTATTTATCTCTATTTTGCTATCAGGAATTAAAAAATTTACTGTATTTGCTAGATCGATTACTCTAAAATTACCATTTTTATAACCAACATTATATACTCTAGATTTAAAAAATTTTATATTTTCAAAAACACAAACTTCAATTAAATTACAGAGATCTTCAATACTTATTACAGGTCTCCAAGGCATTCCATCTGTCAAAATTTTAATTTTATTTGTACTTAACGCACTAGAAAGTAAATTATTAAAGACAATATCACTTCTAAACATTGGCGACATTCCAAAGACTGTAGATGGCCTTAAAATAATAATTTCAAAATCATCATCTTGTAATTTATGGAGTTCCTGCTCTGCTTGCCATTTTGTCTGAGCATAACTAGTTATGGGATTCTTGTTACTTTTAAATTCATCAAGTTCATCATCTGTATTAGATACGCCATACATGCTTTGAGATGAAATAAAAATAAATCTTTTAATTCTTTGTTCTTTTGCAATCTTTGCTAATTTAATAGTAGATTTATAATTAATATCATCTGTTAAATCTGCATTTAATTCACCTACTGGATCATTACTCAATGCAGATAGATGAATTATGACATCAATATTTTCAATATGGTGTTTATTTATATTTCTAATATCTTCAACAATTTGTGTTTTAGGTAAATTAAAGGTTTCAAAACCACAGCCATTATATAAGTTACTATCAAAACCAACTAAATTACAATTATGATTTTTAGATAATTTTTGGCTTAAAGTAGAACCAATATATCCAAGATTGCCAGTTAAAAAAATGTTTTTCATTAAAAAATTGGTAGCTTTGTTGATGGTAAGCTTTTAATCAAAGATTCATTAAATGTAAATTTTTTATCTCTTACAATTGTTTCTAATTCATCAAATGAGGATGTTGATAAGATTCCAAGCTTACTCCATCTGCTACCGCTAGCTTGATGACGCATGGCTTGCTTTACATAAAAATCTAAATGATTTCTTTTTAAAATTAAAGCATCAAATATTATACTTGAACTTAATGAAATAGTTAAATCTGAATTTTTTATTAAATACATTGAGTCTAAATTTGTAACATTAACTTTTTCAAACATTTTCTCTATTAATTTTAAAATTTTTAGGTTATCTCTGGGGTGTGGTTTGATAAAAATATCATAACTATAATATTTTTTTATTAATTTTATAATCTTTGAGAATATTTCGATACGTAAATTTTTTGGAATATTTTTATCATCAAAATTTTTAGAAAAGATTACTATAATTTTTTTATTTATCTTATAATATTCATCACATTTATTAATTTTATAGTCAATCCAATCTTTATTATATCTATGATAACCAGTTTCAAAAAAATTTTCAAAACCAATTTTTTCGTAAACACTCCTTACATTTTCATCATAAAGTAAAAAAGTTGATTTTTTTCGAATATCGATTTTACCATTAATTGATGGATTATATTCCAAAAAAAACTCTGGTGCAGTTGCGCTGTTATATAAATAAATTTTTTTTTTATTAAATATTGAGATGAAATCAATTATTCCTGTGTATTTAAGATCATTTCCGTATTCATGAAATATGCAATCAGATTTAAAAAATATCTTTAATATAGAAATTAAACTAAAATTATAAAAGAAAATAAAATAGAATTTTTTTGGTAAAAAAAAAGATAATTTATTAAATATAAAAAATTTAATTGTATTTTCACTTTTAAAATTACCTGTAATTAATTTAATATCAAGATCTTTGATTATTTCATTATTGACGCTATCATTTTTCAATTTTTCCAATAATGAAAATTCTCCTAAAGCTATTGTAAAATTATAATTTTTTTTTTTAAGAAAATAAAAGTAGCACAAAACAACTTCTAATCCTGAGTAATTAAGATTAATTATTGCAAGTAAGTTTTTTTTATCTTTCATAATAAAAGCTAAAGTTTATAGACTTTCTAAAAGCAGTTTTTGGCCCTTGCATTACTTTAACACCATGCAATGAGTTAAAGGTTTTTATAAACAAATTAGCAGTATTTAAATCAAATTCATAATCCTTAATTGTTTCACATTCAGAGAATTGTAAAAAATCATCTTTATAATTATAGTATTTTGTTAAGTCCTTTGGTTTGAATGTGCTGAATCCACCACCATATTCTTTTTTCCAATTATTATTTGTCAAATTAAGACAGAATGTTAATTTTTTTTTACTGTTATCTGTGTGTGGAAGTAGGTAGTTTCCATCTGCCGACATCACTTGAAATTCTAAAGAAGTTTTTAATTTAGGCGCTCCTAATGAGATTTTTTTTTTAAAAACACTTTTTTCTATTTTATACAAAAGATTGTTAATGTTATATTTTAAATGTTGTCTATAGTTTTTGGGTAAATAAATATCTAAGTCAATATTTCTTTCTAATAGTTTAGAAATTATTTCTTGTTGGAAGTTAATAGAATTAATATATTTGAAAAAATTTCTCCAAACTTTGTTCTGTTTTATAAGTTTAAACCAATTTTTATTGTTAGCATTACTTGAAAGAGAGTATTTAAAACCAAACGTAGGATCTTCAATTGGCTTAAATAAACTTAGTTCTGGATAATTTTTAATAAATTCATTTAAATAATTATTTTCTAAAAAATTGTTTACTTGAATAATCGGAAAAGGATAATAATCAGTTTGAAAAGATATATTCGAATCAATGTATTTCATAATATAAGAAAATTATATAATAATTTTAAACCACTTTTTCCACTCTTTTCTGGATGAAATTGAGTGCCAATTACATTATTACTAATAAACATACTTGTAAATTTAGAATCACTATAAATTGAATTGAAAACTTCTATATCTTGGTCAAAAACTTTTGAATAATAAGAATGTATAAAGTAATATTTTTCTAAATAGTTAATGTTCTTAAATATTTTATTTTTTGACTCTGCAATATTTTCGAGTGTGCACCATCCTATATGAGGAATATCACATTTTTTTTTAAAAATTGATTTTAAATTAACAACTTCACCATCTATCAAATTAAGTCCGGTATGTTCACCAAATTCGAAACTTTTTGACATCATTAATTGCATGCCTAAACAGATACCTAGTATAAAATTTCCTTTATTTTTAAATTTGATAATTGGCTCTATCATATCTAGTTTATTTAATTTTCTCATAGCTGATCCGAATGCTCCAACGCCAGGAAAGATAATTTTATCAGCATTTATAATTTCATTTTTTGAATTTGAAACTTTACAATCAAATCCTAAATGAGTAATCGACTGGTAAACACTCCTAATATTTCCAACACCATAGTCAATAATTAAAACTTTATTCGTCATAAATTATCTTATATTAAAATTGTTATTAGACAATTCACTTTTCAGGTCCTGAATTGTAAGAAGATTGTAATGAAATAATGATCCAATAGCAAAAGAAGAGACATTTGTTTCTTTCAGCATATTTAAGCAATCTAAAGAATTTCCAGCACCTCCACTAGCAATAATTGGAATAGATGAATTTTTTTTTACATTTAAAATTAAATTTTTATCAAATCCTTTTTTCGTTCCATCTTTGTCTATAGAAGTTATAAGTAACTCTCCAGCCCCAAGTTCATTGCATTCCTTTACCCATTCAATTACATTTTTGTGAGTTCTTTCCCTGCCATTATTGGTATAAACCTCCCAACTACTATCATTTTTCTTTGCTTCTATAGACACCACCATACATTGACTTCCGAATTCTTTTGAAATTTCTGTTATCAATTCTGGCTTATTTACTGCTGCAGTATTTATAGATATTTTATCAGCACCCAATCTTAAAATTTTGTCAACATCCTTGACAGATTTTATACCACCACCAACGGTTATAGGTACAAAAATTTTTGAGGTTGCTTTTAAAATTATTTCATCAATATATTGTCTTTTATATAGAGACGCCACATTGTCTAAAAAAATAATTTCATCTATACCTTCATTATAATATTTTAATGCAAATTCATTTGGGTCACCTAGTTTTCTTAATCCATCAAGTTGAATTGGTTTAATCAAAAAATTATTTTTTATATCTAATCTTGCAATTATTCTTACGCTATTTCTTCTGTTTTGTGCCATACAGCTTTTTTTAGCTTCCAAGTGTTATTAACTTTTTCCCATAAATGAGAAGATCTGTATCTATCAATAATTTTATCAAATTCTATATCAGATAAACTTATATACTCTAGAAATTCTTGATAAAACTTACTGGGGAATTCTTCATCAAATTGTTTTACCAAACTTATTGCCTCTTCTCTTGTAATTTTATCATTTCTTATTTCTTGACAAGCATCATATGTTGCTCTTCCAATTCCAAATTTAATTAATGTTGTATAGTAATGAAAAGGGTCTATTTTATCATCTATACTTGAATATTTTGAGTATGATCCTTCAGTTCTTTCATCATTGCTACTGAAGCCTGTATTTTCAGAGGCATAATAATAGCATTCTTGAGGGTCCCATTTAAGAAAATATCCTAAATACTTAACACTAATTTTTTGATTAAAATTATCTTCATTTGTTATTGGGAGGTATGGCTTAAAATCACTAATTGAGAAATCTGTTTCATTTATTATATCTTTAATTTTACAACCTGAAATTATTAAATCATTTATATTTTTAGAAATAAAAAAGTCACTTTTCATCTCATTAGATTGATTTTCGTCAATTTTGTTACCATACTCTGCTTGATTTTCACCGTACATAACTAGTGGAACTTTAAATTTAGATGCAAATAAAGGGCCAATGATTCTTTGGCCAATGATAAATGGTTGAAATGGGTGTAATAAATTTTCAAATGCTTTTTTTGTTAAATAACGATGAAGTCTTCCATTTGGTGTAAATAAGATATTATCTAAACCTCCAATGTGTGACCAGTTTATAAAATTCTTCCATCCGACATCTGTGTATTTGTGGGGAGCCCATGTTACTGTAAGTGGATTCATCCCATATTTGTATTTAAGTATATGAGCTGTAAATGCGCTATCCTTACCTCCACTACCTGGGACAATTACATCATAATTTCCACTACTGCTTCGATAATTATCCAAAAGATCCTTTAATTCTTTTTCTCTTTGATCCCAATCAATTTCATTTTTCTTTTTAGCATAAAGACAAGCATCACAAATACTATCTGGATTAATATTGATAGTTGGTTTTTTGTCAGTAAGTTGATGTTTAAATTCCACTACTGAAGATGGTCTTTGGTTAGAAATAACACAAATTTTACAAAATTTTATTTCTTTTGGTGTTCCAATTGAGCTAAGTTCCATAACTAAGAATAAATTCCATTTATTAATTTCATTAATTTATTAGAATAAATTATATTTGGAAGTGAAAATTTATTTTTATTTAAAAGAGAGTCAATTAATTCATAATTTTGTTTATAAATACCTGGTTTATATTTTATATCTTCTTTGGTAATGGGAAAATTAATGAAGTTATGAGATTTATTGTTTTTATAACTTAGTTTTTCAATAGGTTGCATTAAATAATATTTTGACCTTGTTGATACCGAAACACTCCATGGTGCAGTGAGGTTCCAAAATGCTTGATAATTTACAATATCACCGCTACTAAAATATATTTGTGCTAAAAGAAATTTAATATTTGAGTATTTTGAAATAATTTTTCTATCGATTTTTATAATATTCCCTCTTGATAAATTATATGCAAAATCAATAAGATGAATTGAATTTGCGTACATCCAATTATTTACAACGTTTTTATTAATTCCATTTTTTAACGGGATTATAGTGTTTTCCTGATCTATTATGTTTATTATTCTTTTATTTTTATCTGATTTGAGAAGTTTTTTAAGCTTAATTGTTGAGGAATAAAATCTTCTATTTAGCGAAACAAAAACCTTAGTTTTATTTTTTTTTGCTAAATCTAAAATATATACTGACTGTTCATAATTGATACCAACAGGCTTTTCAATTAAATGAATAAAATTAAATTTAAATGTTTTTTTACATATTTCTAGAAGAGATTCCTCATTTACTGCTATAACAACTAATTTAATTTTTGAGGAATTGCAAAATTCATTCAAGTTAATGTAGTTTTTTTTAATTTTATATTTAGCTCTTAAATTAGCAGCTTTTTTTGGAGTCCTGGAGTAAATTGCGCTTAATTCAGTGTTTGGTATTTTTGAAAATACTCGCATATGCTCTTCAGCCATATAACCCGCACCTATAAAACCTATGCTAATAACTTTTGTTTTTCTCATGCCCAATTTGTTTTTTTGCTATTATTTTTTATTTTTGAAATATTAATAGTTTTAGAATTACAATTACTTGAAATTATTGAAGCAATAGCAATTTTTATATTTTCAAATCCACTTATTGCATTAACATAATTTTTTTGGTCATTTAATAGAGCTTGCATAACGTTCCAAGTAGACTCCAAAATATCTAAAGATTTTAAATTTTTAGTAATCTTTTTAGAAGGTAGAGCTATAAGATTTGTAGGTCTACCAAAATATATTTTTTTACGGGCAATTAAAGTAGCAGTGCCAGAAAGCTCATCAACAATAATTTGATAATTTTTTGCTGAATATATAACTGTTATATTATGACCTAAATCAGAACCAAATTCAATGTAAAGTCTTTTACCATTTTTATCAGTCACCCTAATTTGACCGGCTTTATCCTTAAATTTATTCCCTCTAGGGTTTGAAATTAATTTTTTTTCTAAATAGGCATTAACGTAAATAGGCTTTGCATTAGTAACATATTTAAAAGCTTCAAAATAATGTATGACATTCATTCCAAGGCCAAAATTGCCAGTCTGAACTATCATACTTTTAATTGGATCATTTAATTTTTTTGAAATCGACAAAGGATAATTATATACATCCATAAATTTCATTTGATGATTAACAGAAATTTTAATTTTATTTTCTCTGCAAATTTTAAGTATTTTGGAAGCTCTATCAAGAGTGTCTGCTATCGGTTTTTCAATTAATATCTTTTTACAATTTAAATTTGTAATTTTTTTTACAATATTCAATCGTTGGTCAGATGTAGTAGCAATTATGGCACAGTCTAAATTTATATTTCTATATTTATTAATAATTTTAGTATTAACTTTATTTTTTAAATTTGGATATTTTTTTGAAATTATATTTAAATTTTTAATATTTTTATCTATTAAAAACTCTATTTCAATTTTTTTATTGTTACAAATATCTATATATCTTTGACCCATTCTTCCACATCCAATTATACAAACTTTAAATTTTTTATTTTTCATAAATCTAGAAAATGTTTTTGAACATTAGTTTTCCATATTTTTTTTGAACTCAGAATATTTTTAAAGTAATTAATATATTTTGTATTCGATAAAGATTTATTATTAGATTTGTTTTTTATTTTTTTAATACTATTAATATATTTAGTAATTAATTTTTCCTCTATCTTTGATTGGATGATATTTTTATTATTATTTCTATTATTTTGTCTTGTGCCTAAGTTAATAGAAGGCAAATTATAAATTGGTGATTGTAGTACTCCAACACTAGAATTACCAATAATAAAATTTGAATTTTTTAGTAAAGTTAAAAAGTACTCAAATCTCATGGATGGTAAGAATCGGAATTTTTTATAATGTTTATAGCCTTCATATATTTTAAATATTTTCTCAGAACCAAGATCATTGTTAGGATATATGATTATATAATTTAATTTAGATGATTTTATTGAATTTATAATTATTTTAATTTGTTTTGTTATTTCATCTTGCTCTGTAGTTACAGGATGAAATATCATTATAGCATAATCACTATAATCAATTTCGTACCTTGTTTTAACTTCTTTTAAGCTTGGGAGAGCTTTATCTAATAAAATATTTTTTTCGGTCAAACCTAAAACATATATATTATCAGTATTTTCACCTAGTTGAATTAATCTTTTTTTTTGTTTCACTCCAGTAACAAAATGAATTTGTGCAAATTTAGTTATTGCGTGCCTAATAGATTCATCAATTGTACCCGAAACATCACCACCTTCAACATGTGCAACAAGATAATTATTAAAAACTCCACATATTGTTCCAGCTAACGCTTCTATTCTGTCTCCATGAACAAAAATGAGGTTAGGTTTAATTTTTTTTAAAATTGCATCTATCTGATTTATTGATCTGGATAATATTTGATTCATTCCATCATTTTTTTGAATATTTCTTAATTTAAAAATTTTAACATCAAAATCTTCTTCAATTTCTGTATAAGTATTTCCATATTTAGAAAGTAAATGCATTCCAGTTATCAAAATCTGAACTTGAAAATCTTTTGATTTATAAATTGAATTAATCAATGGCTTAATCTTTCCATAATCAGCCCTAGTTCCTGTAATAAATAAAATTTTTTTTTTCATTCTATTTAAAATGATTTTTTTTAAAATGCTCGTTTTGTTTTATATCTGTTGATAATTTTTTATTTAAAATTTTATTTAAATCCTTTGTTAAATAATCACCAGCTTGCGGTCTTTGAAATTTAATATCACCTTTTTTTAGAGTATGTCCTTTATGTAAATTTTTAGTGGCAACTGCTGTAGAAAAAGCAAATTTTTTAGTAATATTTTCCTCCTTAACAGAATTTAAATTGCCTTTCATTGTGTCGAAAATAATTTGAATATTTTTCTTAAGTTCAAATAACTCTACCTCATCCATAGAACATGAAATGTCTGGACCAGGCCTATGTTTGAAATCTGTATAATGTTTTTCTATTATTTTTGCACCTAAAGTTACTGCAGACAAACAAGGAGTAATACCGACTGCATGATCTGAATATCCAATAATGTTATTTTTGAACTTATTTTTTAATTCAGTAATTGCATTCAATCTTATTATTTCATAAGGAGTTGGATAAACATTGGTACAATGAAGTATTGCTAATGGAATTTTTCTTTTTTCAATTATATTAACGCTTTCTTTTATACTATTTAAATCATTCATACCTGTACTCATTATGATTGGTTTTTTAAATTTAGAAATATATGAGATTAAATCTAAATTATTACACTCTCCAGATCCAATTTTGAAGCAGGGTACATTAATTTTGATTAATCTATCAACTGCTCTTTTAGAAAATGGAGTGCTAATAAAAGTTGTGTTTTTAGATTTAATATATTTTGCAAGCCTATACTCCTCTTCTTGACTTAAGACACATCTTTTCATAATTTCGTAAATAGACTCTTTAGCATTTCCAGGAATAAATTTTTTTGCTTCTGGAGACATCTCTTCATCTATGATATGAGTTTGAAATTTTATAAATTCTGCACCTGCTCTAATGGCACTATCTACCATGGAAAAAGCTGTTTCAACACTTCCTTCATGGTTTATGCCTATTTCAGCAATAACAAGAGGTAAGTGATTTTCTCCAATAATTCTATTATTAATTGTAATAGTTCTCATAGATATTTTTTAACTTTATTTATATCATTATAAGTATCAATATCTAAACTAGCAATATTATCCATTAAATATGGGAATGAGCCTATTATAGGTATTACTTTTTTATACATAAATTTTTTTTTAGTAAAGATGTAAATAGCACCATTAGCAAGATATGCTTCATTAAGCGATTGACGATTCTCAGTGATTAATTTGTCTGAATGCAAGTTATTTATTTTTGAATTTTTTATATATAATAATTTTTCGTATGAATAATTAATTTTTTTTACACTGACTACATTTTTTATTCTCTTGTCTTTGCTTAATATGTTAAATGCAGAATTTATATGTAATGATTTTCTTAAAGGTGATGTAGGCTGTAGATAAATAATATAATCATCATTTAAAATTTTACAACTATTGATAAAATCCAAAACAACTTCATTTCCAGTGGAAAAATCATATGAAATACTACTAGGCCGTAAATGTGTTTTAACTTTATACTTTGAGCAAAATTTCAATATTTGATGTGAGTCACTGGAAACATATATTTCATCGATAAAATTTGATTTAATTGCTGATGTTAAAGTATAATGAATTAAGGGATAAGAATTTATTTTAATTAAATTCTTGTTCTTAATTTTTTTTGACCCCCCTCTAGCAGGGATTAAAGCAAAAACTCTACTTCCCCTTATCATCAATCAAAGTTTCACATATTTCATTATAAATTTTTTCTTTTTTATATATATATTCTATATCTTTATCACTAACCATAAAATTATTATTTTTAGATTTGTTCTCATGATAATTAATCTCAGTATATTTCCTTATATCAGAAAATTTAATTTTTCTAAATTTGTTTAAGGCTATGTCGAGATCATAATTTATTTTTTTAAGATCGATAACTTTATCTAAAAGCATATAAGAATAAAAACCAATTTGATTCTTATTTTTTTTCCTAAAAAAATTATCATAAAAAGTGCTTGTGTTATTATTAGAGTACAGCATAGATAACCAATAGGAGAAATTTGTTGAAGATATAGATTTCTTATAAATTATTTGAAATTTTTTATTCAATTTATTTTTATAAAATATGTGGTTTTTAAATTCATTATAAATGTCATGAGCAATTTTATTGGGTAAATTATAATATTTTTGGAAGTATTCTAAATTAAAGAAAAAATTTCTGTTGAAACACAATGATCTACATAGGGAATCTTTTATGTAACTATTATAAATATTTCCATAAGTGTAATAACTTTTATATATATCAATGATATTTCTTGGGTAAATATATATTTTATAATGTCTTATACCTTCATTGTTTGAATAAATATTTTTTAAACCACTATGATTAAATTCTTTTGATGATAACCATTTTTTTTCTAATAAATTTTTTCTCACAGACTCTGAATAAGCTTTAGGCATATCAATAAAAATTAAGTTATTATTTATCAAAACCATTTTATGATTAATTTTTTATTTTTTTATAATAATAATTATTTTTTAATGATAGATTTTCAAGGTAAAGTTTATTACCCGCTACTTTGATATTTAAATTATCATATGCTATGCAATCAATTTTTGATTTTTTTAAATTTAAGTTAGATTCAAGTGTCCAAGTCCCGAAACCTGAGTCTAAAATATGATCCTCTAAAGTAACAACTCTTTTGTATTTTTCAAAAAATTTATTTAATTTTTTTTTATATTTGCTTCCCCAAATTGGGAGAGAATTTATATCATAATTTTTAAATTCATCTATTATTTTGAGTTTATTTAACAAATTTTGACAAGCTCCAGTCATTAAAATTGTTTTATTGTTATTTTTTTTATAACTAAATTTCTTTATTAATTTTCCTGGTTTTAAATTTATTTTTTTATAATCACTTTGATTATATTTAGATTTATCAAGCCTTAAATAGTTTGGATGATTGGAAGCAAAAATATATTCCAAACATCCATTCAGTTCTGATAAATCACCTGGTGAATGAATTGTAAAGTTAGGAAACATTCTAATTAAACCATAATCTTGTATTGCATGATGGCTATAACCTAAATTACCATATGAAAAACCTGAACCAACTGAGATTACATTTACTGATAAATTATGATAATCAATATCATTTCTAATTTGCTCAGCGCATCTAAAAGTTGGAAAATTTGCAATAGAATATATAAATACCCTATAACCTTCAGAAGCGATTCCTGCTGCTAAGCCTGCCATATTTTGCTCGGCTACACCAACATTAAGAAAGTTTTTAGGAAATTTTTTTGCAAAACTTTCAACAACATTGTACCCAAGATCGCCTACTATTAAAAAATTTTTGTTATTTTTTTTTGTATTTTTTACAAGTTTATCTATAAAAAAATTTCTCATTTCACATTATTTCTTTTAAAGCTAAACTGTACTCATGATATGTAGGGCTTTTATAATGCCAAAGTGTCTTATTTTCCATAAAACTTACCCCTTTACCTTTTATTGTTTTAAATATTGTAACCTTAGATTTATTATGAGAAGTTCTATTTAATGACTTAAGAATTTTTGTATAACTATGACCATCTGTTTCACAAACATCTAAATTGTAACATCTAAATTTGTCAATCAATTTTTCTAAGTTAATAATTTTATTTGTTGGTCCAAGACTTTGTTCATTATTTTGGTCAATTAAAATATTTAAATTACTAAGCTTATGATGTGATGCAAACTGAATAGCTTCCCAATTTGATCCTTCATTAAGTTCACCATCACTAATTAAAACAAATATTTTAATTTTTTTTTTTAAAATTTTATTAATGTATGCAATACCTGTAGCAAAAGGTAGTCCATGACCCAAAGAACCCGTAGAAAATTCTACCCCAGGTACTTCACTATTAATATGTGTCATAAGTGTTGAATTGTTCTGCCCAAAAGTATCTAGCATTTTTTTGTCAAAAAAACCTGCTTTATATAGTACGGTGTACTGAGCAAGACACGCATGTCCTTTACTTAAAATAAATTTATCTCTATTTTTATATTTAGGATTGTTAGGTTTAATATTTAAAACTTCAAAATATAAAACTGTTAAAATGTCAATAATAGATAAAGAACTTCCTATGTGAGATGAAGAGCTTTTATATGCAAGCTCAACACACATAATTCTTAGTTTTTTACTAATTGATTTAAAGTTTTTAAAAGACATATAAAAATCCTGGCAACGACCTACTCTTCCATGCCTTAAGACAAAGTACCATCGGCGCTAACTGCTTTCACGGTCGAGTTCGGAATGGGATCGGGTGTTTATCAGTTGCTATAGTCACCAGGAAACTGTTATTACAAAATTTTTCTCTGTACGTCCATTGTAATCAAGCCAATTGAGTTATTAGTATTGGTAAGCTTCATACATTACTGTACTTCCACACCCAACCTATCAACGTGG
>MDTB01229673.1_pt1 | contig 15406 bp, 16 predicted proteins | sample 811161 | NCBI WGS metagenome assembly MDTB01 (sample SAMN05326650, study PRJNA326480) | marine metagenome | isolation source: seawater | place: Mediterranean Sea | collected 2009 | reverse complement strand
ATAAATTCAAAGTGGTAATTGTGTAAATTATGCGGGCGTAGCTCAGGGGTAGAGCGCAACCTTGCCAAGGTTGAAGTCGAGGGTTCGAATCCCTTCGCCAGCTCCAAATTTCAATCCCTCTTTTATTTTTTCAAAACCATTTGCAGTGTACTTGCAAGGTACTTTTCTAAATTTAAGGACCTCATATGGTATATTCTAACCGGGTCGAGTATTCGAATCTCTTCGCCCGTTCCAAAAAACTAACAATTATATAACATCAAATAATTTTCGGGATACACTATGAACGCCTCAAGTATAAAAACAACATTATCTTTCAAACTTAAAATTATAATTATTTTTGATTTTATTATCAAAAATCAATTATTAAAAATATTATTTTTATTTACTAAAAAATTTTAATATTTAAATTTACAATATTAATTTTAAAATTTTCTCCTAAATATTTTTAGTGTTCAAGAATATTTTTTTGGCTTCATATCCTAAATCTGGGAATACTTGGATGAGATCTTTAGTTGGAAGTCTTTATAATTTTGATAAAGAGTTTAGTCTAAATACACTAAAGTTAATACCACTATTATCAATTAAAAAAAACTTTGATGAATTTGAAAATAAAATCTATTCTGACAATAATGTTTTAAATCTTGATTGGGTGTCCCAAAATATAATTGAATGCCAAAAAATACTAAATAAAAAGTCAAATCATTTAAATATATTCAAAACCCATAGTGTTAGACATAAAAAGTATACAAACGAAACTGTAAACGCAGGTTTCATTTACATTATAAGAGACCCTAGGGATGTAGTTGTTTCTTATAAAAATTTTAGTGGAAAAAGCTTTGATAAAGTTATTAATGAGCTTCTTTTTGAAGAAAAAAATATAATTAATTCAAACGGTGTTCCTGAACTTCTTTCTACTTGGGAGTTAAATGTTTTATCATGGTTAAATTATAATACTGTACCCAGATTGATTATTAGGTATGAAGATCTAAAACTAAATATAAGAGAAATAGTTATAAAAATTATAGAATTTTTGAATAAAACAAATAGAATAAAACTCAACCTAAGTGATGCAGATATTGATCAAATAATTGAAAATACTAATTTTAATAATCTCCAAAAATTAGAAGAAAAATATGGTTTTGATGAATCTCCAAAAAATTCAAGATTTTTTCATTTAGGAACATCAAATCAATGGAAAGATATTTTATCGAAAACACAGGTTCAGCTAATAGAAAATAATTTACATATGTTAATGAAGCAATTTAATTATATTTAAGAAATAATGGTGTTTAGATTCAGGTCCGAACTAACGAACGAGTTCTTCCGCTGCCAGTTTTCAAGATCGATACTTTCAACAAGCAGTCATTCTCACTTTAGGGAAACATTGGGGACATTTCATTTACAAAAATTAAAAATGTTATAGTTTAATTAAGAAAAGATTGAATGCTTGAATCCCTTTGCCTTTTTCAACGTTTTAGGTTTTTTAAATGCAAACAATAAATTCTAAAAAGTTGCTGATCAACGATAGGCCAAGGTAAATATTTAAATAATAGATTAATTAAGAAATAAATTTTTAATTTAAAACTAATAATTTAACCATGATAAACGTCAAAGTAACTGTCTTTATAATTGAATATAATAGGTCTTAGATACAAACAATTAGAATTAAAAATTATTGAGTTCATATTAGATACCTCTAGTATAAGTGACTGTCTTTTACCTAAATAAAATTTTTTATTATCAATATCAATATCAATACTATTTTCTGTAGGATTAGCAAAAAATAATTCAGTCTTTGTAAAATCTTTAAAATAATTCTGTATTTTATATTTTTGTCTATTTAAGCTTGTTTTTATAATATCATGTGATTTTAATTTATTATGTAATTCAATATTATCAGACTTAGCATAGGTATTACCATGAACAAATGAATATAAATTATTGTTTTTTGAATATCCAACATAACACCTGTTAGAAATTATGGTCTCCCTGTTAACCTCACTATTAGTTTTGTGAAATATATAAAAGACTCCATAATCTTCTATACCATCAAGCAATTTACTGTTGATTTCTAATGTGTTTGAATAATTCAGCTCCTTAATTTCTAATTTTTTAATTAATATATTTTCTTTGTTATAAAAGCTTAAAAAAACAGTTGAGTCTTTTATTCCATAAAATAACCCTAGAATATCTGAGTATTTGAAAATTGTTTTAAAACCTTGATCGGTTCTCCAACAAAAGGAATCACTTATGCTTTTTGGTGTATTAATTTCATTTAGTGAAACTTTTAATTGTCTAAACTTAATTAAGTTTCTAAAAAAAACTATTATTTTTGCATTAAATATTTTTTTAACTAATAATTTCACTTATCTCTCTTTTTAATTTTGATATTATTTTAAATTTGTCATTACTCATTATATATTCATGTGGAGGATGAGTGTGCTCAAATGACATGTGCATATTGTCAATTGAAACAAAAAGTGGCGCACCTAGATATTTGTCAGTGATTAAGTATATCTCAGGTTTGATAAGTTCATTGCTAACATTTATTGAATTTGTATAGTTTGTTCTTAGTTCAATTTTCTCTACAATTTTTTTCTTTTCAATGTTTACAAAAAATAGGTTAAATTTCTTTTGAATTGGTTCTTCATAGATGTTTTTTATAAAAATAATATTTTCTTTTGCATTTTTATTAAGTAGTACTGATACTGGACTAAGTATTCTTCCTTTTTTTAAAACCATATCAAATGGGTACTCTGACTGAAAAGATGAAAATCCCCCATTTCTAATACTGATTTTTAAATTTGACCTATAAGCAGGAAAAGTGTCAGTAAAAGTATTTAGTTTTTTTAATTTATATTTGTCAAATTTCTCTATTTCATTTTCTTGAGCTAAAAAAAAAATATTTTCATTGTCTGACAATACTTCATTAATCGAATAAAATTCTTCATTTATTACATTATCATTTAATATTTCAAGATCCCACTTTGAATCTTTAATTGCCACCTTGCACAAAAGATGTTTTTCACTATTTTTGCCATCATTTTTAAATCTTGCAATTGTTAGATTAGAAAATATATTTTCAGTTTTTATTCCAAAAAAGAAATTCATATTTAAGTATATTTAAAATAATTTTAAAATAATTAATATATATATTTTAACTTTAATTAGTTTTTTATTATATCATCAAAAAATTCATTAAAGTCTATTTTATTTTTGTTCAAATCAAGTGTTTTTCCGAAACTTTTCAAATTATAAGTATATAAATGTTTAGATACTTTTCTTGCTTGAATATTAGGCCAAATAGTTTCACTGTAGACCTCAAAAGATGGGTTAACACATAATTGTACAAAATTAATTTTTTTTTCTAAATGTTCAATAACTAATGCTGACGGTCCAATCACAATAGAGTTTCTTAGTCCTTCATTATTTTTAAATTTAGTTTTATGTTTCATTAAAATTTTATTTATTTTGGCCATCATTTTAATATGATGAGGATTGTCTATTTGAGAAGGGTGTATTTTTACAGTTAGTTTTAATAAAGAAAAATCTTTAGCTATATTAAGATAACTATCTATTGTGTTTAAAATTATTTTTTCAGAGAAAATTATATATGGAAGGTAAACGCAATTTAAGATTTCATCATTTGATTTATTTGTAAACTTTTGGGATGATATTTTTCTTACCTTATTAAGGTCCCAATTTAAGAATGTTTGTAAATAAAACAATTGATCATCTCCATTTACCAATAATACATCAGGAGAACCAACTCTATATAAAAGACTTGTGGGAATAGGTGGCAAAGAACTATGATATCCGATTGTTACTATATTATTATATTTCTTCTTAAATAGAAATGTAACATTATGAAGAAAAGGTTGACCCTCATATGGAAAAGCAGCTAATTTAAAGTTCCCACCAATTATTTCATCAAAAAAAAATTCTGCAAAGTATCTTGAAAAAAAACTATCTACAAATATTTCATGTTTAATATTTTTTATTGAATATCTATTTTGTTTTAAAATTTTTAAAATTGTTTTAATTAAAAATACAAAACTGTATTTTTTATTTTTATTTTTATATAATATTCTTACATTGTGATTTAAATTTTTTGGGAATTTATTATCAACAGAAGTTAGAAACCATAATATCGAAGTACAATTACCTGAATTTAAATTAAAGTTATTATCAAAAAAGTTTCCATCTTCATCAAAGCTCGATGCAGTACAATTTGAGATTATAACCTTGTTATATAATGAATTATCTTGCCTTCTATTTGCCAAAGAATAATCATTATATTTAGCTATAGATAGTAAATTTTTTGATAATAAGAATAAATATTTTGGAAGATATAAGTACCCTGATGAAAATAATTTTAATTTAGCATAACCCATATTTGGAAACCAACTGCTAAAAAAACAAAGAGAACTTGTTCCTGAGTTAATTAGTTTTGCTTCGGTTTTATTTACATAGTCTTTAGCAAATTTTAATAATTTTACTTGATTATTTCCAATATCCATTCTTTCATATTTTAATCTAAAGTATTTAGCCAATTATTAAAATTGGTTACACCATCAACTAGTTTTGTACTTGGTTTAAACTTTAATTTATTCTTGATTTTGTTAATGTTTGCTGATGATCCTTTAAAGTCACCTGGTGTTCCCGGTAATTCATTTATAACAATTTTTTTGTTTAGTACTTTTGATATTACTTTCAATAAATCTGAAATTTTGGTTGCTTTTCCTGATCCAACATTAAAGATTTGGTTAAAATGCTTTGTATCCTTAGCACACATTTCCCAGGCATCTAGAACATCTTCTACATAAACCAAATCTCTAAATCGATCCAAACTTCCTTTTATATTTACAACATCTTGATTTCTGGCCATATTTAAAAAAATACTAACCATTCCTAAATCTGGATTTTTTGGATTTTGGCCAGGTCCATAAACATTAAACATTCTAAGAATATTCCATTTTATATTAAAAATATTACAACATATCTGAACATATTTTTCTGCAGTATATTTTGAAAGTGCATAAGGAGATTTAGGATCACACTCACTAATTTCGGACAATTTACCAGACTTATCGATAGTCTCTTTATAAACATTAAATGTAGACGCATAAATTATTTTTTTAACTTTGTTTTCTTTACTCCAATTTATTAAATTATAAGTACTAACAATGTTAGACTTATAATCTAAATCTGTTCTTTTAAATGATACTGCTTGTGACGGCTGCCCTGCACAATGAAGTAACACGTCAATGTTTTTAATCTTAATATTCATCAGTTTTTTTTTATTAGAGAGATCAATTAAATAAGTTTTTATATTTTTATTATTTTTGAAATTTTTATTTTTCTTTATATCAAAAATTAATATTTTATTTTTTTTTGCTAGTCTTTTTGCTAGTTTACTTCCTATGAAGCCAGATCCACCAGTTATTAATATTCTCATTATTTTTTACTTAAAAATATCTTTATTCTTTTAATTAAGATATTCATAATATTTTTTGGTCCACAAGTAATTAAAATATAATTTTCTAATGGAGATTTGTAATTGCCCTTAACATATATTTTATTTTTAAGTAAATAATTATATAATTTTGAAGCAGTTTCTTTTGATTCAAGACCCACAAGTAAATAATTACCTTTTCTTCCATTAACGTTTAATCCAAGCTCAATTAATTTTTTCTTAGTATACTCTCTTCCTTCGATGACTTTATTAATATATTTTTCTACCTTTCTAAAATTTTCCATTAAATATATTGCTACTTCATCTGTAAAAAGATTACTTTCATAAGCTAACCTTGTTTTAGAGAGAAATTCTATATTTTTAGAGTCTGAAACTAAGAAGCCTAATCTAATAGATGGTACTCCAAATCCTTTAGAAAATGTTCTAAGTATAATTAAGTTTTTGTGTTTTTTTACAAGAGGTAAAGAGGACTTTATACCAAAATGATAGTATGCTTCATCTATAACAATATATGTTCCATTTTTTTTTGCATATTCACACAATGATGATATTTCTTTTAATGTTAAATTATCTTCAATTGGTTGATTTGGGTTAGGAAGAAATAAAATTTTTGGTTTTCTTTTAAGAAATTTAAATAATTTTTTTCTATCTAATCTGAGAGATTTCGAATCATATTGAATAATTTCTAAATTGGTATCATAAATATTACTATATACTTCATACATTGCGTACGAGGGGCCAATTAAACCAACCAAAGTTCCAGGCTCTGTTAATACTTCCCAAATTGTCTTAATAGCCCCATCTATTCCTGAGGTAACCAATAATTTTTCTTCATCAATATCAAAAAATTCTGATATTTTTTTATATATTTTTGAGTTGTCTGGATAAGAACCTAACTGATATTTTTTTAGCTTCGAGAATATTTTAATGTATATGTTATTTTCCCAGTCTTGAACTCTTTCATTTCTATTTAATCTTAATCCAAAAATTAAGTCTCTGTTTTCAGGAATTCTTAATCTTTTGATTTTTGTTAATTTTTTTATATCCATATAAAGAAAGTAGCTTTTTAAATAAAAATTAGGTTTATTTCCAGTAGGAATTAATTATTTTACCTTATTGATGTTAATCTAACAATTACCACGCAATAATGATAAATAATATAAATTTTTATAATATCTATGAAATATAATTCTTATGAAGAGTTGTTGTGCTATAAAAAGACATCTGAGAAAAATTATGTATAGCTTCATATTTCAGAAGTTTATAAATTACCTACTTTTCTAGCGCATATAGTCTTAGCTTAAAAGACATTAAACTCGATTATTTTAATATTGTAAACGATGATTTTGATATTTTGAAATTTTTTGAGGAGAAGAACTAGAATATATATTAGTAAGTTTTTGGGTAGAGGCTTGTAAAATGGATGGTTTATGAATCAATTTTATATAAGATAAAATTATGAATGTTTTAGATTTCACAAAAACAATAGATGAAATTACGAAATTAAAAAAAGAAAAAGATTTTAAATTTTCAAAACTTGCAGATTTATTCAACCTTCCATCAGTAAATGGAATATGTGAACTTTATTTTAATAATTATCCATTTTACATGCTTAATATATCAAATGATGACGCTGTAGTACTTAAGTATTTATGGAGAAATTTTTATGAAGAGCTTTCCTTAAATCTTTGGTATAAAATTACAAGAAAAGACGGGGTTTTTTTTGATATAGGTTCACACACAGGTATTTACTCCATAATTGGTAATTTAAACAACGCCAAAAATAAAATAGTTTCTGTAGAAGCATTTTTTTTAAATTATTCTAGATTATTAACAAACTTAAAAATAAATAAAATTAACACTAATAATTGCTTTTTAGCTGCAGCCTCTAATGAAAATGGTATTGCTAAATTTAAAGTAAAAACTCCACAAGGATACCATAGTTCAGGAGGAAAAATATCTGAGAATGGTAAATACAGTGTATCTAAAATAAAAATCGATGATTTTAATTTAGACAGAGAAGTTAAGGGTATTAAAATCGACACAGAAGGTCATGAATACCAAGTCATAGAAGGCTCAAAGAAAATTATCAATAAAGATAATCCTGATATTATATTTGAAATTAATGAACAATCTTTTGACAAGTCTATAAATTTTTTAAAACAGTATAAATACCATTTTTATTTTTTAGATGAAATTAATAAAAAATTTGAGAAAGTAGATAAATTTCAAAATAATTTACTAAGACCTGAGGGTTCAAATTGTGTTGCAACAGTAAATGAAATATAGATAATATAGGTCTTGCGCTCGTTAATATTTTAATACTAAAAGCCTTAATTAAAAATCACTATCTAAATAATTTAATTTTGAATACTAAACATATTCATAATACTTCTTTATCAATAACTTATTTATCTTTCCCTTAAAATGAATAATAAAAGGTCTTGTGTTGCCTTTTAGGTTTTGTGGAGGACATGCAAAGTCTTTTTCTTCGATAAAACCAAAAGTGAAGGTTTTTTTTTCAACCATTAGTCTTAAAATTTCTTGATCTCCAAACCATAATTTGTAAACATAATCGATGTTATTAAAATAATCTAAACATTTTTTCCAAAAAATTTGTTGTTTGCAAATAACTAAGCATGCAATGTAGGGATAAACATCAGTATATTTTTTATTTTGATGATTTGAAAATTTTAATCCTCTAAAATTTAAAGGTATATTTGCTTCGTTATTAAAAGTCCTTTTTAATAAAAATACATCTGCTTTATTTTCAATACTATCGATAGGAACTGTCTTCATTATTAACATATCAGGATCAAGATAAATAGATGTTCTATCTATTTTTAAGGTAGAGAAGGATTTTATTTTTCCATACATTAAAAAATTTGTATCAAATTTGACTCTATGAACAACGTCGACGCCATCAAAAGATTTTGTAATTATGTCTGTACAGTGAATAATTTTAGATTGTGGATGATATTTTTTAATTGAATTAATAAAGTATATAACGTCTTCTCTTTCAATCGATTTATGTTTGTTTGATAATTTATCATTTTTTGTATCTATATAAAAAAAAACAAAATTAAACGACATATGATTATATAAAATAAAATTATCAAAATTTATTTTAAGATAAATAAATGAAATTTGAAGAATTGAAAGTGAAGTCTAAAATAAATGTTTTATATATTAAGTATTTTAATAGTTTATAATATTAATAATGGAAAAACCAATAGTTATTTATACAGACCACATAATGAACAAAACATTATGTTATAATTTTGCTAAAGGTTCTAAGTCATTGTTATGTCATGCTAAAAAGTTTGTGGAATACGATAGAACGATAGCTACATATGGTGTTTTAAGAGGAACTCTTGAAATAATAAATAAAGTTAAAAACTACTACTACATAGACCACGGTTATTTTAATCAATCAAAAAGATCTTTTGAAGATAATCGAACCAATGTGATTAACTTAGATGGTTATTTTAGAATTGTTTATAATAATTTTATCCACAACGGTACTGGCAATTATCCTGATGATAGACTAAAAAAACTAAATCTTGATATATTAGATCAAAAAAAATCTGGAGATTTTATTATTATATCTGAACCATCTGTGGTTATGAAAAAAGTTTATAATGTTCCTCGATGGACAGAAGACACTATTAAATTGGTAAATAAATATACTGATAGAAAAGTTATTATACACAATAAGTTTTCTAAAGAGCCTTTGGATTTTCTACTTAAAAATGCATGGGCGTTTGTAAGCTTGCAATCTACAGCTGGTTTTAAAGCTATGCAAAAGGGTGTACCAGCATTTTTTACTGATTATTTTTTAAAAAATATTGGCGAAATTAAGGATATTGAAAATCCTGTAATAAATTATAATATTTTTAATAATTTAGCTTATGGTCAATGGACACTTAATGAAATTGAATCTGGAGAAGCCTGGGAAAATATAATTAAATCATTTTTAAATTAATATTTTTTTTAACTCAAATACTAATTGTAATATTAAAACTTATGACTATTCTTTCTTCATTAGATTTATTTTCGTTTACAGAATGATCAACATAACTTGGAAATAAAACTAAAGCTCCTTCTTTTGGGCTTATCCCATTAACCTGAGCATTAAGTAAATTTGAACTTCTAGCTTTAGGGTAAGAGTAAACGGGAGCAGGTCTTGGATCATAAAATACAATTTCACCACAATTTACTGGCGCTCTTACATAATAGGCACCACTTATAGTACTATTTCCATGCTGATGTCTTAAGTTTGTCGAACCTCCTTTATTTATAATTGCCCACATATTACTTATTTTTATCTTCTGCTTTTCTTTTTCCCAATTCATATCAGTCATGACTTGTTCTATAGATGGTGAAATAAAACTAATAAAACTTTGAGGTTCATTTTGTTTAAGATTAAAATCTTTTGAATGCCAACCTTTAACATTACTTTTATTAATTCCTTTTTGATCTTTAACCTGTTCAGCTTTTATAAATGAATACATTTCTTCATTAATTTTATTATAATTATCTAAACTGAAGGTCCAAATGGGCGTTGGAAAAAGTAAATTTGGTTTATTCATATTATACACCTATATTATATTATTAATTCAGTAAACATATCTAGCAATATTTTAAAAATATAATATTTTTAAATTAATTTTTTAAATTAAAATATTTTTTAATAATATTTACAGTTTTTATAATTCTTATATGATGTTGCTTAAAATTTTTTCTACCAGAGGCAATTTTTGGATAATTTTCCATTAGAATTTTCAAATAATTAGGAAGTTTAGTTTTATTTTTCAATGTTTAAATAGTCTATTTTTAATAAAGTATAATGATATTTGATTTCTATTAGAAAAAGAAATTATTTTTTTATCATTAATTGATCCGCTTGGTTGGGCTAATGCACTACACCCACGTCTTTTTAACAAACGGATACTATCAGTAAATGGAAAAAAACCATCAGAGGCACAAACAAAATAATTATTTATAAAATATTTATTCATATTCTTTATAGCAACTTTTAGTGCATCAACTCTATTTGTATTTCCATGACCCAAACCAAGTGTTTGTTTATTCCTACTTAAAACAATTGCATTCGACTTTAAATGTTTTGCAACTTTTAACGAAAAAATTAAATCATTAACTAATTTTAATGAGACTTTTTTACCTGATTGTAGTTCAAGAAATTTTTTGTTAATTTTTTCTAAATCTACTGTTTGATAAAGATCACCAAAAAGGGTTGATCTATGTTCTATGATTTGTTTTCTTAATTTTGGTAACTTAAGAATAATTAAATTTTTCTTTTTTTTTAAAATAGTTAATGCATTTTTATCGAAACTTGGAGCAACTATCATTTCAAAAAAATGTTCAGATATATATTTAGCTAATTTAAAGTTTACTTTTCTGTTCAATAAAACTATTCCTCCAAAAGCACTTTTAGGATCACTTTTATATGATTTAAGAAAAGCAGATCTAATATTTTTATCTGATGCTACTCCACAGGGATTGGTATGTTTGATAATTATCGAGGTAGGATCCTGAAATTCAGCTAAACATTTTAAACCACTATCCAGATCAATTAAATTATTGTAACTAATTTCCTTGCCACTTATCTGATAGCTAAAAACAGATTTTTGAGAACTTTCAATCAGATATGCGTTTTGATTAGGGTTTTCACCATACCTTAATTTCATTCTTATATCTTTATTTTTCATTTAACCATTTTGAAATAGAATTGTCATATTTTGAAATTTCCTTATAACTTTTTTGGGCCATTTTTTTTCTAAATTCAATATCAGTTATGCCATTATTTTTATTTAAATTTTTTATTAATTTTTTATAATCAGTCTGATCCATTATTGGGGTAATATATTTAAAATTTTTACCAGCTGCTCTTAACAAACTTGGTCCACCAATATCAATCATTTCTATAATATTATCATTATTTTTTTTTAAAGATTTTTCAAATGGGTATAAATTCACAACAACAATATCGATTTCTGGCATTTTTAATGTCTTAAATTGTTTTAAATGTAATTTATTATCTCTAACGAAAAGTAATGAACCATAAATCAATGGATTTAGTGTTTTAACTCTCCCATCAAACATTTCCTTATATTTTGTTAACCTTGAAATATCTTTACATGGAAAACCCATGCTTCTTATTTTCTTACCAGTTGAGCCACTTGATATAAAATTATAATTGAATTTATTCAAGTTTTCACAAAGATACTTTAAATTCTTTTTGTCAAATACTGATATTAATGCATATTTTCTTTTTAGATTTTTTCTAACGACCATTTTTTTATAGTTTTTTTGTCTGATAATATACCCTTAATTACTATTTGTTTAGTAAGTTTGGTAATATTATTATCAACTAAAACACTATCCTCTATTATTAATTCTGCATCACATTTAAACAACCAGATATTATTTAATTTAGTCTTCAAAATTATATTTCTTTTGTTATTTGTAAAATTAAGAACCATTTCATCTGCTAGGTGAAATCTAATATGATAGATTAATCTATTTTTGTTTTCTTTGAATGAAATAAAACTATCTTCACCTTTTATAATATTTGTTTTTTTACTTATTATTAATTTTCTTTTAATTATTTTATTAAATTTTTTTAAATATCCATTATGTGAACCTTCTAATATCTCTTCTTCAGAGTTTATTTCTTTTCTAAAAGCCACCGACTGAGGAAATCGAATATGAGGATTACCTTCTTTTATCTCACTAATATTAGTGTTTTGTAAAACTATAGTTGAGTGAGCTGCACTATATTTTAAGTATTCTGGATTTTTTCCAAAACTTTCTGAAGCACCACAATTAGTAAATATTTTTTCATTAAAACCACTTAACTCGATGGACAGAGTTCCAGCACTTAAATTAGAACTTATTATATCCTTATTTGGTTGAACTATATCAAAAAAAATTTTTTTACTCTTATCAGAATAAAAAGCTATGCCATTGTCTGCATTTATAAATTCTCTTTTTTTTAAATATCTTTCTTTATTAAGTAAATTGTAGATATTTTTTGTATAAATATTATTTGATCCATTAAATAATGGTATAGTTCCATCATAATGAAAGTATTCATTCAATATTGATGTCATTTTTAAAATAATTTCATCAAATACATAATTTTTTTTTGATTTAAAAAATAATAAAATATTTTTTGCTTCATTAAGATTATTTATAAATTTAGAATGTTCTAATATATTGTAGCTTTTGTGCATTCCCAATTTATCTATTTGTTTTTCAACAATAAATTTAATGTAATTGATTTTATGTTCATTAATTTTTTTTGTTATCAAACAAGACAATAAATATGCAATAAAATCAAATGAAGTTAATTGATTTATTTTTTTATTATTAAAATCAAATATAACTCTTTGAATGTGAAAAAAAATAATTGCGTCTAACTTATTTTTATCATTTATTTTTGACGAAGAGTTTATGTATTCATAATTATATAAAAGGTTTATTAATCTTTTAGACTGCAAATCTTCTAACCAAGGAAAGCCTAGTTTATTTTTATATATTTGATACCAACCAAATATAGCATCCTTAGATAATTTAATTCCAATTTTACCACCAAGCTTATTAGAAAAATTCAAAAAATCAAATGTATGAATATTTTTATTTTTGCTAATATAAAATTTTTTTTTAAAAATAAATAGTTTTACTTGTTTATAGTTTGTAAAATCAATTTGTTTAAAATTAAGTTCTAAAAAAGATAAATTTTTTTTAGATTTTAATCTTGAAAGTATAAATACAAAAAATACTTTTTTAAATAGAGTAATCATTTTATTCTTTTTAGAAAGCTAGCAAAAAAACCATCTATTTGATTATCAAGGATATTATCTGGTAAAGTTAACATAAAATTATCTCTTATTAGTTTTGAATATTTAATATTATTTTTTTTTAATTTATAATTATAAAGTAAAAAGTTTGAGTTTTTTTTTAGAAACTTATGAATTTGATCAATAGTTTCTACTTTTAGAAAGGAACAGGTCATGTATACTATATACCCATCTTTACTTACTAATCGTGAGGCTTTTTCAAGCATTTTTTCTTGTAAGTTAATGAGTTCAACAAAATTTGGTGGATCTTTTTTGAAAAATATCTCAGGATTTTTTCTTATTGTTCCAATAGAAGAACAAGGGGAATCAATTATAATTGTATCAAATATTTCTTTTTCATCAAATGTTGTGAAATCTTTATTTAATATTTTATTACTAAAATTTAATCTCTCTAAGTTAGTTTTAAGAGTTCGAGATCTTTTTTGGCTTTTATCATTTAAAACAACATTTAAGTTTCTTGAAATTAGTTGAAAAGATTTTCCTCCAGGAGCAGCACAAGCATCTAAAATTTTTTGATTTTTATCTTCAAATTCAAAATTATCTAAAGGAAGAAAGGAGCTAAAATCTTGTACCCACCAATCACCATCTATAAATGATTTTTTATTTGTAATATCTTTTTTATTTACTAAAAACCCTGATAGTTCTGAAGTTTTTATCAAGCCATCTTCAAAACTATTTAATTTTTCATTATTTTTAAAAACGACATGAATATCTGGCTCTTTATAGAAATTATTTAAAAATATTCTCTTTTCAAACAATGTTAATTTATCAGTCCTTTTTTGAAACCATGATGGTAATTCTTCATATTGAATGTTAATTTTTTTTAGTTCATTTTTATCTTTTGCAATTTTTTTTAATGAAGCATTAATTAGACCTGGATACAATTTTAACTTTTTTGCTATTTCTACAGAGCAATTTATTACAGCATATTCTTTAAAATCTAAAAAAACAATTTGAGTTATTGCACTTATTAACAAAATTCTCTCATGATCTCTTATTTTTTTTTTTATAAATTTATTTATTATTTTTAACGTATGGAAATGTAATCTCATCGAATTTAATAAAACATTAAATAAAAGAGGGAGATCTTCTCTTTTCTGTTTATCTAAAATTTTTTTAATAGATGAGTTTTTTAACGTTTTGTTAAATTTATAAATTGAAAATAAAATATTATGAATGTCAAATCTAATCTTTTCACCTTTAATCATTATTCTAAATAGTCTATTATTTAATTAAATTAATAATATAACAAATAATAAAAATAAAATATATTGAGTTATGCGAGGTAATCTTGAAACAATTGTGGGGGCCATGTTTGCCGGTAAGACAAGTGAATTGTTGAAAAGAATACTTTGGGCTAAACATCAAAATAAAAAAATTGTTGTCATTAAACCTAGTATAGATAATAGATACTCAAATGAGAAAATTATAACACACAATGATTTAAGCCATGAATGTTATGCTATGAAAGATTGGCAAACAACATTAAAGAAATTTATATTCAATAAGAGTACAGTTGATATGGTTTTTTTAGATGAAATTCAATTTATGGATACGCATGATACACTTAGCAATGTTGAAATTATTTTGAATAATGGCATAGATGTTGTTTGCGCTGGACTTGATCAAGACTCAAGAGGAAAACCATGGGAAACATCTTCAATGCTTTTAGGATTATCAGATAAAATTGTAAAAATTTATGGTTTTTGTAATGTTTGTGGCATTGAAGCTACTAAAACTTATAGAAAAACAGAAGGTGGTGAGAGAACCCAGGTAGGGGCAGCAAATATTTATGAGCCTAGGTGCTTAAAGCATTGGGAACCAAGATAGATTTTATTTATTCTTTCTATTTTCAATTAAATTATCTACAACAGAAGGGTCTGCCAAAGTGGAAGTGTCTCCTAAATTTTCAAAATCATTTGATGCTATTTTTCTTAAAATCCTTCTCATAATTTTTCCAGATCTTGTCTTAGGTAAACCGGCAGTAATATGTATAAAGTCAGGAGAAGCAATAGGACCAATCTTTTCTCTGATTGTCTTTTTT